>Ga0116175_1000227_pt1 | contig 42538 bp, 38 predicted proteins | sample AD_UKC125_MetaG_FD_89802 | JGI IMG/M metagenome (GOLD analysis project Ga0116175, IMG submission 89802) | Active sludge microbial communities of municipal wastewater-treating anaerobic digesters from USA - AD_UKC125_MetaG | ecosystem: Engineered > Bioreactor > Anaerobic > Digestate | place: USA... | reverse complement strand
TTTATCTTTGCCATAGCGATAAAAAGAATTTTTATTATTGCATTTTGGACATTTAACTGGTACACTTTTTTGCATGAGGACTTCATACTTTCTAGGAGGTATTTGTTTCTTTTCAAAAACATTGTACCACAGAGGATTGGAGTCCTCAATTTTCATTTAAGTTTACAGAGCGATAAACAAACGAAGGAGGAATTAGGATGTTAGTTGGAAGACCAGTACCAAATTTTAAGGCAAAAGCTTATCATAAGGGTGAAATAGTAGATATTAATCTAGAGGATTATAGGGGAAAATGGGTAGTACTTTGTTTCTATCCAGGAGACTTCACTTTCGTCTGACCTACAGAACTGACACAAATAGCCGTTGGCTATGATACATTACAATCTTTAAATGTTGAAGTAATATCTGTATCAGTAGACAGTGTATTTTCACATAAAGTATGGGATGAAATAGAGTTATCCAAGATGGTAGATGGAGGTATACCTTATCCAATGGTGTCTGATCCAGGTGGAAAGATCGGGCAACTATTTGATGTTTACGATGAAGAAGAAGGAGTAAATATTAGAGGTAGATTTATAATAGATCCAGAAGGTATAATACAAGCAGCAGAGATATTAACATCTCCTGTAGGAAGAAATCCTGAAGAATTATTAAGGCAAATAAAAGCATATCAACATCATCAAAAAACAGGGGAAGTAATACCTTCTGGTTGGGAAGAAGGAGATCCTACTTTATCTCCAGCTCCTGAACTAGCGGGTAAAGTATGGGAAAAATGGAAACCAAAAAAATAAGGGAAATTTTCCCTTATTTTTTTTAGTTAAATTTTGTTATTATATTATAGTAATTTACATCATTAAATAATAAACTATTTCAAAAAATCTAATTTATTTGATATAATACTATATAGTTGAATTTATTATAATAACATATTAAGACAATATAATAAAAAAGTCGCATTAATTCAAAATATTTTTCAGGAATAGAATACCTACTAGAGTACATACTATCTATGTTATAATGAGGGCATTTCATCTATGATTGATATCAATCATAGATACAAATATCACTTTAGAAGGAGGAATAATATTGAAAACAGATGTTCAAATTGCTCAAGAAGCGAAGATGTTACCTATTACAGAGGTGGCAGAAAAATTAGGATTAGAAGAAGATGATTTAATACAATACGGTAAGTATAAGGCAAAAATAAAACTAGATGTACTTGAAAAATTACAAGACAGAGAAGATGGAAAATTAGTTTTGGTAACAGCAATAAATCCAACTCCTGCTGGAGAAGGTAAAACTACCACTAATATAGGTCTTTCTATGGGGTTAAACAAAATAGGTAAAACTGCCATAACAACCCTTAGAGAACCATCCCTTGGACCAAGCTTTGGGATAAAAGGTGGTGCTGCTGGTGGTGGATATGCTCAAGTAGTACCAATGGAGGATATAAATCTTCACTTTACTGGAGACTTCCATGCAATAACTACTGCACATAACTTGATAGCTGCTCTATTAGATAATCATATACATCAAGGTAATGAATTAAATATTGATCCTAGAAGAATTGTTTGGAAAAGGGTTCTAGATATGAACGATAGAGCATTGAGGAATATAGTAGTAGGTCTTGGTGGAAGACCAAATGGTGTGCCAAGGGAAGATGGATTTGACATAACAGTAGCCTCAGAAATAATGGCAATATTTTGTTTATCAAAGGATTTAGAAGATTTTAAGAAGAGAGTTGGAGAAATTGTAGTAGCTTATAAATACGATGGTAGCCCTGTATATGCTAAGGATTTAAATGCAGAAGGTGCTGTTGCGGTACTTATGAAGGATGCAATACATCCAAATCTTGTACAAACATTGGAAAACACTCCTGCATTAATCCACGGGGGACCTTTTGCTAATATCGCCCATGGTTGTAATTCCATGTTAGCTACACAAATGGCTTTGAAACTTGCTGATTACACTATAACAGAGGCAGGATTTGGTGCTGATTTAGGAGCAGAAAAATTCTTTGACATCAAATGTAGATTTGGCGGCTTAAAGCCAGATGCAGCAGTGATAGTAGCTACTGTAAGAGCATTAAAATACAATGGGGGAGTTAAAAAGGATAAGTTGGGAGACGAAAACCTAGAGGCATTAAAAGAAGGGTTTGGAAATCTAGAGAAGCATATAGAGAATATAAATAAATTTGGAGTACCTGCAATAGTTGCTATAAACCAATTCCCAACGGATACAGAAGCTGAACTAAATTATGTAATTGATAGATGTAAAGAATTAGGTGCAGAAGCTGTATTATCGGAAGTTTGGGCCAAAGGTGGAGAAGGAGGAATTGAGTTAGCAAAAGCAGTAGTCAATGTATGCGAGACTAAAGAATCTAATTTTGCTCCACTATACGATGTAGAAAGCTCTATCAAGGAAAAAATTGAAAAAATAGCTACAGAAGTTTATGGTGCAGATGGTGTAGATTATACTAAAGCTTGTGAAAAACAAATAGCTAATCTAGAAAAGCTAGGCTTTGATAATATTCCAATCTGTATGGCAAAGACTCAATACTCTTTAACAGACGATCCAACTGTACTAGGAAGGCCAGAAGGGTTTAGAATTACCGTAAGGGATATTAAAATATCCAGAGGTGCTGGATTTTTAGTTGCTTTAACTGGAGATATAATGACTATGCCAGGGCTTCCAAAGGTTCCTGCAGCAAACAATATAGATATATTGGAAAGCGGGGAAATAGTAGGACTGTTTTAAAACAAGGGCCTGGAGGGTTTTCCCCCAGGCTCTTTTTATAGATCACGAAAACGTTTTCGCCAAGATATAAATATAGGAGGTGTTGTGGTGACAGGTTTTGACTCTAAAATAAAGAGTAAACAAGTAGATAGTCTATTTGAAGCAATATTACAGTTAAAAAATATAGAAGAATGTTATCGTTTTTTTGAAGATATATGTACTGTAAAGGAGATTCAATCGATAGCACAGAGATTGGAAGTAGCAAAATTGTTGACGCAAAATAAAACCTACAATGAAATAGAAAAGGAAACAGGAGCTAGTACTGCCACTATTAGTAGAATTAGCAGATCGTTGAATTATGGAGTGGATGGATATAAAATTGTATTGGAAAGATTAGGATATATTGAAGAAGATAAATAAGAACTAACTAAAAAGGAGCTGCCACAAAACTAATTTCTTAGTTTTGTGGCAGCCCCATCCCTTTTAGTTGTAAGGTTAGGCAAAAAAATATCTATATAAAAGTATTAGAAAAACTATGATATAATTGAAATGTTATAATATAGAAACTGATAATCAGAAGGATGAAAAGAAGTAAAAATTAGATAAATTGAAGATCAAAAAATATTTTAATAGAAGGGATGATATTATGGCAATAGGAATATACAGCTTAATCTCTCCAGTTCATGATATTAAAAGAGTAGAGGAGGACACTAGGGGTTTTCTAGAAGCCATTGAGGTGAATCTAAATGAAAACTTTGAAAAGTGTGAAAAGGATGAGCTATCCAACTATCCACTACCATTAATATTTGTAGCCTCTGGAGGAGTAGAAGGCCAATTTAAAGAGAATTATACTAAGATAAAGGAACCATATTATCTACTTACCAATGGAGAAAACAACTCCTTTGCAGCCTCTTTAGAGATACTTACATTTCTCAAACAAAGAGGATTAAAAGGTGAGATACTACATGGTAGTGTAGATTATATTTCTAATAGAATAAAAGACATTTACGATATTACAAAAGCAAAGGAAACATTGAAACATATAAATATAGGAGTGATAGGTAAACCTTCCAATTGGCTTATAGCTTCCCATGTAAATTATGAAAATTTAAATGAAAGGTTTGGAATAAACTCTATTGAAATAAATATTGAAGAATTGATAGAGGAAATAGATAAAATACAAGTAAACAAGCTAGATACTTTGAAGGGAAACAAAAAAATAGAGGAATTGTACCAAAAGTCCTTTAATAATGAGAGCCTGCAGGAAGCATTAAGAATATATGTAGCATTAAAAAACATAGTGGATAAATACGATTTAAAAGGCTTAACTATTAGATGTTTCGATCTACTATCCACAGTACACAATACAGGTTGTATAGCCTTATCCTTATTAAACGATGAAGGAATAATATCTTCTTGTGAAGGGGATGTACCAGCGTTGATTTCAATGTTAATACTAAATGCTCTATCAGATGAACCAGTATTTATGGCCAATCCATCTAGTATAGATGTAGAAAAAAATGAGGTAATCCTTGCTCACTGTACTGTTCCCTTAGATATGACTAAGGACTATGTACTGGATACCCATTTTGAATCTGGTATAGGAGTAGGTATTCATGGAGAAATCCAAGAGGGACAGGCCACTTTATTTAAATTAAACAGCAATTTAGAGGAATATTTCGTTAGCAGTATATATATTAAAGAAAATATGTATCATAACAATCTCTGTAGAACTCAAATAAGAGTCCATATGGATCAAGATGTAAACTACTTTTTAACCAACCCCATGGGAAACCATCATCTAATATGTAGAGGGGATTATACAAGACTTGTAGATGAGTTTATGAATTTAATGCTTAAATAATAATAAAAGACTAGGAGGTTATTGATATGGCGCCTAGTCTTTTATTATTTATTTTTTTACTGTATTAAATACGGGAATTCCCTCTACCTCCATACCTTCCTTACCTGGGGAAACTCTAGAAAGAGAAATAGAATATAATATTAATTTGATTGGAATACATTTAAACTTTATTATATAATTATAGGGAAACTAATGTTTATTTAGGATGGTGACAAAATGGATTATTTAAAAGGATTAAATGCTAGACAAAGAGAAGCTGTTCTTCATACAGAAGGGCCTTTGCTTATTCTAGCAGGAGCAGGAAGTGGTAAGACCCGTGTATTGACCCATAGGATAGCTTATTTAATAGAAGAAAAAGGGGTTTTCCCTGGAAATATATTGGCCATAACCTTTACCAATAAGGCTGCTAATGAGATGAAGGAAAGGGTAGCTAACCTACTAGGTGGGGATATAGATAATATTTGGATGGGGACTTTTCATTCTATAGGTGTAAGGATATTGAGACGAGATATAGACAAGATTGGATATGAGAAGAATTTCTCCATATATGATAGGGATGATCAGATAACTCTTATGAAGGAATGTATAAAGGAGAAAGATGTAAATAAGGACATATATAAGGAAAAATCCATACTAGCAACTATTAGTTCCTTAAAGGATGCCATGATTTCTCCAGATACATATATAAATAAAAATTATAATGACTTCTATAGAAGGAATATAGGGGAATTATATGCTCTATACCAAAAGAAGCTAAAACAGAATAATGCATTGGATTTTGATGATCTAATCGTTAAGACTTTGGAATTACTTAGAGTAGATCCAATGGTATTGGATTACTATCAGAAGAAGTTTAAATATATATTTATAGACGAGTTTCAAGATACAAACAAATCCCAATACGAATTGATAAGACTATTATCCAATAAACATAGGAATCTATGCGTGGTGGGAGATGATGATCAATCTATATATAAGTTTCGTGGTGCAGATATAACCAATATACTAAATTTTGAAAAGGATTTTTCTGATACTAAGATCATCAAATTGGAACAAAACTATCGTTCTACCAAGAATATATTAAATGTAGCAAATCATGTAATAAAAAACAACTCTGAAAGGAAAGATAAAAGCCTTTGGACGGACAATGAAGATGGGGATTTGGTGGTAGTGGAGAGTTTACCAGATTCTCAAGATGAAGCTTATTTTGTAGCAAATATGGCAGAAAAGCTTATGGATGAAGGTTATAAACCATCAGATTTTGCCATACTATATAGGACCAATGCCCAATCTAGATCCTTTGAGGAAGTCTTTATGAAAAAGGGTATCCCTTATAAAATAGTAGGAGGCCTTAGGTTTTATGATAGAAGGGAAATCAAAGATATATTAGCTTATTTAAAATTAATTCAAAATCCCAATGATGATATATCTCTGAAACGTATAATAAATGTACCTAGAAGGGGCATTGGTAATGTTACTATGGAAAAAGTTGAAGAATATGCAAGTAGTGTTGGGGAGAGTATATATACTGTACTTCAAGATTTAGAGGGAATTCCAAATCTATCCACTAGGGCTATAAACAATTTAAAGGAATTTGTTGAAATAATAAACAATCTAATGGATATAAAAGATCAGATGAGTATAAAAGATTTTATAGGAGAAGTATTAGATATTACAGGATATATTAGGGAATTGGAAAAAGAAAACAGTATTGAGTCTAGAACAAGACTGGAAAACATCAAGGAGTTTGTCTCTGTAGCTATAGACTTTGAAGTAAGAAATCCTGAAGGGACTTTGGAAGATTTTCTAGCTAATGTATCTCTCCTCTCAGATGTAGATAAAACAGAGGATTTGGAAAATTCTGCTACTATGTTAACAGTACATTCAGCGAAAGGATTGGAGTTTCCAGTGGTATTTTTAGTTGGCATGGAGGAGGGACTATTTCCCATATCTAGAGCATTGGAAGACGAATCAGAATTAGAAGAGGAAAGAAGGCTTTGTTATGTAGCTATAACGAGGGCTCAGGAATTATTATTCATCACTTATGCAAAGATTAGGACCATATATGGTAATGTAAATTACAGTCTACCTTCTAGATTTATAGAGGAAATTCCCGAAAATCTTATTACAACTATTGAAGAAAGTAGTGGTTTATCAAAAGATAACAATAGACAGCTAATAAATGTAATCGATTATACCAAAAGATCTGATAGCTTTGCTCCTCAATTTCCAAATAATAATGAGAATATAAAGGTAGGTACCAAGGTTAGCCATAAAAAATGGGGAGTAGGCACTGTTGTGCAGGTGAAGGGTAGAGAAGGGGATAAGGAGATAATTATTGCTTTTGATGAATCAGTAGGCTTGAAACGATTACTACTTTCCATTGCTCCTATAGAAATTATGAAAGGAGATTAATATTATGGATAAGCTTAAGAGGATGGAAGAACTCATAGATATTATAGATGATTTAAATTATCACTATTATACATTAGATGACCCTAAATTAAGCGATAAAGAATATGATAAACTATATGATGAATTGGTGAGACTGGAGAAAGAAACTGGAGTAATATACCCCTATTCTCCTACCCAAAGAGTTGGTGGAGATATATTGGATAAGTTTGAAAAACATACCCATATGGGAAGACTCTGGAGTTTAGATAAGTGTCAAAGTTATGGAGAATTAAGAAATTGGGATAATAGGGTAAGGCGTTTGATAGATGAATACAATAGAACTCATGAAGATAAATTACCATCTCCTACTTATATAGTAGAATATAAATTCGACGGTTTGACTATAAATGTAACCTATAGGGATGGGAAATTGGTACAGGGGGCTACTAGGGGAAATGGTATAGTAGGCGAAGCTATATTGCCCCAAATTAAAACAATTAAAACTTTACCACTAAAAATAAAGTATAATGGGGTAATGGAAGTTCAAGGGGAAGGACTAATGCCTTTATCTGCCCTTGAAGAATATAATAAGAAAGCCAAGGAACCATTAAAAAATGCAAGAAATGCTGCAGCAGGAGCCTTAAGAAATCTAGATCCAAAGGTTACAGCAGAAAGAAATTTAATAGCATACTTTTATAATATAGGCTATATAGAAGGGAAACAATTTAGTACCCATTTGGAGATGTTACGTTTTTTAAAGGATAATAGGCTTCCAGTGTTTGATTATGCTAAGGAGTGTCAAACCGTAGACGAAGTAATAGAGGAGATTGAAAAGATTGAGGATAGACGTCATCATATAGATGTATTAACTGATGGAGCAGTTATAAAAATAAATGATATTAGAACTAGAGAGGTATTAGGCTATACCATGAGATTTCCTCGTTGGGCCATAGCTTATAAATTTGAAGCAGAAGAGACTACTACAAAACTATTGTCCGTAGAATGGAATGTAGGTAGAACGGGGAAGGTTACACCTACAGCCATATTGGAACCAGTAGAAATTGCTGGTGCCACTGTAAGGCGAGCAACCTTAAACAATTATGATGATATCCAAAGAAAAGGAGTAAAAATCAACTCTCGAGTATTAATTAGAAGGTCTAATGAAGTGATTCCAGAAATAATGGGAGTTGTGGATACAGATGAAGAGACGGAAGAGATAAAAAAGCCTACCCATTGCCCAGCGTGTAATAGTGAATTGATTCAAGATGGGGTTCATATTTTTTGCCCTAATTCATTAACATGTAAACCTCAGCTAGTTTCTAGAATGGTACATTTCGCCAGTCGAGATGCTATGAATATTGAGGGGTTTAATGAAAAGACGGCAGAAAAGCTTTTTGAAGAACTTAATCTAATGGATGTGGCAGATATTTATGAAATAAAATATGAAGATTTAATTAAACTAGAAGGCTTTAAGGAAAAAAAGACTAGAAATTTACTTGAAGCTATAGAAAGAAGCAAAGATACCACATTAGATGCTTTTATATATGCTCTAGGTATAAAAAATGTAGGTATAAAAACAGCACAGGATTTAGCAGAACATTTTAAATCTTTGGAAGGGATAAAAAATGCCACCTATGAGGAATTGATGACTATTCCAGATATAGGTCCTAAAATAGCAGAAAGCATAGTAGAATTTTTTCACGATGAGAGGATACTTAAGGGATTAGATAAATTATTGTCTGAAGGAGTCAATCCCCAATATAAACAAGTAGAAATAGAGGAATCCCCATTTACTAATAAGACTGTGGTTATTACTGGAACTATAGAGGGCTATACTAGAAAGGAGTTAAAGGATATAATTGAAAGACTAGGGGGTAAGGTAACTAGCTCTGTAAGCAGTAAAACTGATTATGTAATAGTAGGAGAAGATCCAGGTAGTAAATATGAAAGAGCTGTGGAATTAGGTATTGAAATAATAGATCAGGAGAGATTAAAGTCTCTTATAGATGATAGATAAATTGGTTTTTTGCTTCTTTAATGTTAAAATATGAAGTAGTGAAACAATAGTAAAGGAGGTGGGAAGCAGCCTACAAAAATAATAGCGATAGGATTATATAAAATATTCCCATCAATATGGACTAAATGTCCATGAATTAGCAGTCCTAGTAATTGCTAGAAGAGCCTAGGACTACAATTATGAAAAAGCACCAAAACCTTTAAAAGATAGACTTTTAACATACAAAGAAAAACTTATATTTAACAATAAAAACAATTGGAAATAATGGAGTATTATAGATAAAAAAATTAAAAAGAAAGGTGGTGAAATACCTGGTTTGTGGTAAAGAAACAGAAAAAGCATACTAGGTATAGCTTCCTAAGATATATCTTGTTAAAGTACACCTAGAAGGAACAGCCTTTAGCAATCTAGATATATAAATAGGGAAATTAGCACCTTTAACCTTGTTGTACTTATTTATAGTTAAGAGACTATACCTATTAGCTGAATCCTGTGATGTTACCACTTAATTATTAAGTGAAAAATCATTTAATATGATTTCAGAAACCAGGTTGTGATAGTGGTATCTATAGATTATATAAGGTATATATCTGAAATATGCAAGATAAAATTTACCGACGATGAATTGGAAGATTTTATTCAACAGTTTACAGGGATTATAGAATATGTGGATAAGTTAAAAGAAGTAAATACAGAAGGAGTAGTTCCAACTTATTTTGTAAACTCTAATACTCAACCCTTAAGAGAAGATGTAATAAGGGATGGATTATCAAAAGAAGATGTAATTAGAAATGCACCAGAAGAAGAATATGGTTATTTTAAATTATTAAATGTAATGGACTAGAAAGAGGTGATAATATGGATATTGTAGAATTGACTGCTATGGAGATGAAAGAGAATTTAGAGAAAAAAAGGATTAGTGCTAGAGATATAGTAGAGGCTCATATAGATAGGATAGAAAAGGTAGAAGAAGAATTAAATGCATTTATAACTATATCCAAGGAAGAAGCATTGAAATCAGCAGATAGAATAGATCAAAAGGTAAGAAATGGTGAAAAGCTTGGTCCATTAGCAGGAATACCTATAGGCATTAAAGATAATATAGTGACTAAAGATATAAGGACCACCTGTGGTTCTAAGATGTTGGAAAATTTTGTTCCTCCTTATGAATCTACTGTTGTAGAAAAGATAAGAAAAGGAGATGGCATTATACTAGGGAAAACCAATATGGATGAATTTGCCATGGGTTCATCCACGGAAACCTCCTATTTTGGCCCTACAAAAAATCCTATAGATTCCCAGAGGGTACCTGGAGGTTCTAGCGGGGGTTCTGCAGCTGCTGTGAAAGCTAGGGAGGTGGCTATAGCATTAGGTTCGGATACTGGCGGTTCCATTAGACAGCCAGCTAGTTTCTGCGGTGTTGTGGGGATAAAACCTACATATGGTTTGGTTTCTAGATATGGCCTAGTTTCTTTAGCTAATACTCTAGACCAAATAGGAGTACTGGGAAGGAATGTTATCGATGCTACTCTAATGCTCAAAGCTATTGTTGGATATGATGAAAAGGATTCTACAAGTATAGATATGGAACTAATAGATTATATAGAGGTACTTTCCGAAAATATCAAAGGGATAAAAATAGGAGTCCCAAAAGAGTATATGGATTTAGAAATGGATAAAAGGGTAAAGGAACAAGTATTTAAAGCAATAAAAACATTTGAAGATATAGGTGCTATAGTAGAGGATATATCTTTGCCCCAGATGGAATATGGATTAGCGACCTACTATATAGTATCTACAGCAGAGATTAGCTCCAATATGGCTAGATTTGATGGTATAAGATATGGATATAGGGCTGAAAATTACGAAACTTTAGATGAACTATATATGAATACCCGTTCAGAAGCTTTTGGAGAAGAAGTCAAGAGGAGAATAATGGTTGGGACCTACAGTTTAAGCAGGGATTATAGTGAACAGTATTATAAAAAAGCTGTAAAGGTAAGAACCCTTATAAAAGAGGATTTTGATAAAGCTTTTGAAAAATATGATGTTATCCTTTCTCCTACATCACCAAATTTACCTTTTAAATTAGGGGAGAAGCTAGATGATCCATTAGCTATGTATAAAACAGATTTATTTACTGTACCAGTTAATCTAGCAGGGATATGCTCTATTTCCGTACCTTGTGGATATGTAGAAGGATTGCCTGTGGGATTGCAGATAATAGGAAATAGATTTGAAGAATCAAAAATATTAAAAGTAGCTAGAGCTTTTGAAAAACATGTATCTTTAGGGGGTGAGAATATTGGCTTATAAAACCATAATAGGATTGGAAATTCACGTGGAACTTATGACCAACACTAAAATATTTTGTAGTTGTACCAACGAATTTGGTGGAGAAGCTAATACCCATTGTTGTCCAGTATGTTTAGGTTTGCCTGGTGCTTTACCAGTTTTAAATAAATCTGTATTAGAATATGGAATAAAAGCAGGAATTGCATTTAACTCTAAAATTGCCAATAGGACTAAAATGGATAGAAAACATTATTTTTATCCTGACCTAGTTAAAGGTTATCAAATAAGCCAAGATGATATACCCCTATGTAGTGGTGGTTATGTGGAAATAGAATTAGAAGAAGGCACCAAAAAAATTGGATTGACTAGGATTCATATTGAAGAGGATACGGGGAAATCTATCCATACAGAAGAGGGGGATTCCCTTATAGACTACAATAGGGCAGGTGTGCCTTTAATAGAGATAGTTACAGAACCAGATATGAATACTCCAGAAGAAGCACGTTTGTTTTTAGAAAAATTGAGGTCTACTTTAAAATATATAGAAGTTTCCGACTGTAAAATGGAAGAAGGTTCCTTGAGATGCGATATAAATATCAATGTAGTTAATACAGAGACTGGAGAAAAAACCAATATAACAGAGCTTAAAAATTTAAACTCTTTTAGTGGGGCGGTAAAAGCTATGGAATATGAAGAAAAGAGACATATTTCCTTATTGGAAGAAGGTAAAAATACTCAAAGAGAAACTAGAAGATGGGATGAGGTAAAAAGTGAAACGATAATAATGAGAGAAAAAGGGGAAGTAGGAGATTATAGATATGCAGTAGATGGAGATATATTACCCATTGAAATAGGAGATAAATGGATAGAAGAAATTAGAGATTCCTTACCTGAATTACCCCATGCTAAAAAACAAAGGTTTATTGAAGAATACGATATACCAGAATACGATGCAGGAGTACTTACCCAGTCTAAAGAGCTAGCGGATTTCTATGAGGAAACGGTAAAATATACTGATGATCCTAAGCAGGTTAGCAATTGGATAATGGGAGATGTACTTAGAAGAATAAATGATGAAGAGCTCCAGATAGAGGATTTAAAATTTAAGCCAAAGGATTTAGCTCAATTGTTAGAGTTGATAAATCAAGGCAAGATAAGCAATAATATTGGAAAAAAAGTCCTTAGAACCATGTTTGAAACTGGGGACTCTCCAGAGAAAATAGTAAAGGATGAAGGATTGATTCAAATATCCGATGAGGGGGAGCTCAAAAAAATAATAGAAAAAATATTATCTGAAAATGAACAATCCATAATAGATTATAGGAATGGTAAAGATAGGGCTTTAGGATATTTAGTAGGGCAAGTAATGAAGACTACTAGAGGAAAAGCAAATCCCCAGATGGTTAATCAAATGATAAGGGACATGATAGAATAATAAAATATATACTTGAACTTATTAATAAGTCCATATATAATGGTCATAACTATTTTTGAAAATAGTTATGACTATTTTTTGATAATGTGGTTATTTAAGGGGGGATTTCAATGAACAAAAAACAGAAAAGTTCCACTATGAAAATTTTTATGGGATTATTATTAGGGGTAATTATAGGCATATTAGTCTATAATTTACCCTCTGGTACTTTTAAGGATAGTATTCTAATTGGTGGAATTTTTGAATTATTAGGGCAGGTTTTTTTAAGAGGAATTATGATGATGGTGATTCCTTTAGTATTTATTTCATTAGTTAATGGTGTAGCGAGTATTGGAGATATTAAAAAACTAGGTAGAGTAGGTGGACGAACCATAGTATTTTATTTAGCAACAACTGCTTTTGCTGTTTCATTAGCTTTATTTTTAGGTTATATAATGAAACCAGGTATTGGTTTAGATTTAGGCGCTATTGAACAAATAGAAACGACTGTAAGTGAAAAGATACCCCTAGTACAAGTATTATTTGAAATGATACCTAAAAATCCAATATCAGCTATGGCTGAAGGAAATATGCTTCAAATTATAGTATTTGCAATAATTACAGGTGTAGGTTTGTCTGTGTTAGGGGATAGAGTCAATATAATTATTCGAATATTTGAACAACTAAACGAACTAGTTATGCAAATGGTAAATTTTGTTATGATATTTGCCCCTATAGGAGTATTTGGATTAATTGCTAAAACTTTTGCTACAGTTGGATATACTGTTTTAATACCACTATTAAAATATATAATAACTGTTTATATTGGCTTTATACTTCATGCTGGAGTAGTATATTCTGGAATGTTAAAAGGTTTTACTGGATTGAGCCCTAAAAAATTTTATAAAAAATTTTTCCCAGTAATGTCTGTAGCTTTTTCTACTGCTAGTAGCAATGCCACTGTACCTATAAATTTGGATGTAAATGAAAAACAATTAGGTGTTTCTAAGAATATAGCTTCTTTCACTATTCCTTTAGGAGCTACTATTAATATGGATGGTACTGCAATTATGCAAGGAGTAACTACGTTTTTTATTGCTCAGGTTTATAATGTGCCATTAAGTATTGAAGCTATATTAACAGTTGTTTTAACAGCCACATTGGCATCAATAGGAACTGCAGGAGTACCAGGAGCGGGAACGATTATGTTATCTATGGTATTACAATCAATAGGCTTGCCTTTGGAGGGAATTGGCTTGATAATGGGTATAGATAGAATAATTGATATGGGAAGAACCACTGTTAATGTAACAGGTGATGCAGTATGTACCACAATAATAGCTAAAATGGAAGGGGAATTAGATGAGAAAATATTTAATTCTGATCCTAAACTTTTATAAAAAATGGGGACTTGTATTTAGTCCCTGTTTTATTTTTTTGCTACATAGGAAGTGTATTGAAAGTGTACTAAAAGTGTATTGAATTTTATATAATATACCTATATACTATAAATGTAATCACTATCTAAGGAGGTAATATATCGTGGAAGTAGGAAAACTACCAAATGAAGCATTAAATAGATTGATATTTGATAATATAATAAATAAAAGAGAAGAAGTATTAGTAGGTTCAGCTATAGGAATGGATAATGCTATTATAGATTTTGATGATACAGTATGTGTATTGTCTACTGATCCAATAACAGGTACAACTAAGGATATTGGTAAATTGGCAATACATATATCCTGCAATGATGTGGCTAGTAGTGGTGCCGAACCTATAGGAGTGTTATTGACTATTTTAGCTCCACCAAGTACTACTGAAGAAGATATACACTACATAATGAGAGAAGCAGGAGAAGTTTCAAAAGAATTAAATGTAGAAATAATAGGAGGACATACGGAGATTACTGATGCAGTTAATAGGGTAGTGATATCTACTACAGTAGTTGGAAAACAAAGAAAAGAGAATATATTAGATCTTAAGGCTATAGATGTAGGTTATAAGGTGTTGATGACAAAATATGCTGGTATTGAAGGAACTTTCATACTGGCAAAGGAATTGGAAAACTACCTTAAGGAAAAAATAGATGTAACAAAAATCAAAGAAGCCCAATCTTTGGTGGAATCCATTAGTGTTGTAAAAGAAGGGATTATATGTGGAGGTATAGGAGTAAATTATATGCATGATATAACAGAAGGGGGAGTATTAGGAGCAGTTTGGGAAGGAGCAGTAGCAATTGGTAAAGGTATAAAGATATACGAAGATTTAATTCCTATTAAGGAGGTTACCAAGGAGATAGCTTATATATTAGATATAGACCCCTATAGATTAATATCCAGTGGAAGTATGCTTATAATAGCTGCTGAAGATAAAATCCCTCTAATTGAAGAGGAATTAAAGAAAGTAGGGATAAAGGTAACTACAATAGGAGAAGTCATAGAAGAAGGAATTTATATTGAAAGAAATGGAGACATAATAGAGATAGGACCTCCCAGTAGTGATGAATTATATAAGGCTCTTTCTAAATTAGATTGAATATTACATTATCATTACAAAAACTTTAATTCGTTGACATAATAAGCCCCTAAATGGTATAAATGATTTAAGGGTAATAGATTTAATAGCAAATGATCTAGAAAGGGGCAATTGGTATGAAAAGATGGAAAGCTGTATTATCCCTTTTACTAATCTTTGGGTTTATTAGTTCCCCAGGGTTTGCAGCTAACAAACATAACAAAATTGTGGTAAGCATGAATGGACGAAAACATACGGTAACAGAGGTACCTGTTCTAATGGATGGACAAGCTATTGATATAGGTATTCCAAACTTTATTCACCAAGATTATACATTTGTACCCATAAGGTTTGTAGAAAAATATGGTGCAGAAGTAAGTTGGGATCAAAAAACCAAAACTGCCACTGTGGTTCAAAAGGATAAAGAAATAAAAATGACCATCAATAGTAGTGATGTATATGTTAATGGTCAAAAGCAAGTAGTGGATAAGGTACTTGCTCCTAAACTAGTTACCTTTTCTAACAAAGACACTAGAACAATGATACCTTTTAGACTAGTAGCAGAAATTCTTGGTCATGAGGTAGGATGGGATAATAGCAATAAGGTTCCATTTATAAATACAAAAACAAACAAAGTCCCTGATAATAATTCCAATACCATGGAAATAACAAATGTATTAGTAGATAAGGGAAGCACAAATATACCTAAAATAATCATAAATGGAACAGATAATTTTAAATATTCAACCGCTCTATTGGAAAATCCTCATAGATTGGTAATAGATATTGAGGATGCTAAATTAAATCTTAAGAACATACCTTTTGAAAATGGAGTAGGTATATTAAATGTAAATAGTGGTCCAATCTCAAAAATAAATATTACCCAATTTTCTAAATCTCCAGATGTAGTAAGAATAGTAGTACATTTATCGGAAAAGGTAGATTTTGATATACTTTCTGGGAAAGATAACAAAAGCCTTAATATTTCTTTCGTAAACAGGGTAGGTAAGATAGAAAAGGAAAATATAGATGGGAAAGAAGCTTTAGTAATATACAATACTAACAAACCTAAGACAAATACTATGAAACTTAAAAATCCAGATAGAATAGTTATAGATTTATTAGATTCTTCGTTGGAGGCAGGTAGTTATGTGGAGTATAATCATAACATAGGATTCATAGAAAAGGTAAGGGTATCTCAATTTGAACCAGATAACAACTATAAATCTAATGACAGGATAGTTAGGGTAGTATTAGATGTGAAAAATGGAATATCCGACCCTAATATAAAGATTGATACATACGATAATCGAATTGTCATAATACCTGAAACTAGCATATGGGAAACCATTAACTATTCTTTAAAAGGTAAGGATAGAACTATATCTATCAATGCCAATAAAAAAACTGAGTATGATATAGACTATAATAGTCATGGGAAAGTAATGACTATTAGTTTACCATTAGACAGTTTAGATTTGAAAGAGGGATATGCTAGTATAAACGATGGATTGGTAAAGGATATACAGATTACTAAGGAAGGGAATAAGGCTAAGGTTGTTATAAACTTGATGAGGAGCGCTGAATACAGCATATTATCAAATAGGGTGGATAACAAAATATCTGTAAGTTTAAGTAGAGATTCTAATATTAAACCTTCTGATAGGATTATTGTAATAGATCCAGGCCATGGAGGCAAAGATCCTGGAGCTGTGCAAAATGGGGTCAATGAAAAGGATGTAAATTTGGCAGTATCCCATAAGATTAACGAAGGTTTAAAAAACAAGGGTTATACTACAATAATGACAAGGGAAGATGATGTGTTTATTGAATTAAAAGAAAGAGCAAATATAGCAAATAGAAATATGGCAGATTTATTTATAAGTATACATTCTAATTCTAATCCCAATGCTAATGTATCTGGAATTCAAGTATTATATCATTCAAAAGATAAAACAAATGTAAAAAAAGAGGAAACTTATAATTTAGCTAATATAATAATGGAAGAGATAGTAAAGGGAACAGGAGCTGAAAACAAGGGGCTCTTAGCACGAGAAAAAACAGTAGTCATAAGGGATACTAATATGCCATCGGTATTAATTGAATTAGGATTTTTAACTAATCCTAATGAGTCTCAACTATTGAATGATGAAGTTTATCAAGAACTATTGGCAGAGTCCATTATAAGAGGAATAGAAAGATATTTTGAAATCTATTAAAGTGGAGATAAATTCTCCACTTTTTTGTTGACATTATACTTTGCCTATTATATAAAGTATGTAAATATTATGATAATCCTATAATAATAAGGATGCTATTGTATTGGGAGGGATAAACAATGGTTGGGTATTTATTTATTTTTTTAGCGCGAGTAGCAGATGTCACACTAGCTACTATAAGGATGTTGATGGTTGTACAAGGGAGGAAGATTCATGCAGCAATTATAGGTTTTTTTGAAGTGAGTATATATGTAACTGCTTTAAGTAAAGTAGTTGGAAATTTAGACAATCCAGGGAATCTATTAGCTTATGCATTAGGTTATGCCTGCGGTAATTATATAGGTATTACTATAGAAAATAGAATTGCTTTAGGGAATTTGGCAGCTCAAGTAATTCTTAAAGAAGAGAATAATATAGAATTGATCAAAAAACTTAGAGATTCAGGATTTGGAGTAACAGTACTACATGGGGAAGGCAAGGAAGGCAGTAGGGAAATACTTCAAATTGCTATAAATAGGAAGGATTTAGCGAATCTAAAAAATATAGTATATAGTTATGATAAAGAAGCTTTTATTACCACTAATTCAGTAAATCCTATAAGTGGAGGCTATTTTTCCACTATCAAAAAGAAATAATAATCATAGTACCCCCTATCCATTAATATAATGTAATAAACAATATGGAGGGGGGTAAGGGATGGATAATAAAAAAATAGCATTAATATTTTTAATAATATTATTAGGTGTAACTATTGTTAGCTGCAAGGGGAAAGGAGGATTTAAAAAGCTTTTTTCCAAAGAAGAAGAGTTGGAGATAATAAGATCAGACGATTTGGATTTTGAAATCGCTGAAGAAGATGGCATGCGGAAAACCATATTATACTTCAAGGATAAACAAGGGTTACTAGTGCCATTAATGAAGAAGATACCTTGGGAAGAAGGTATTGCTAGATCTGCTTTAAGAAATATGATAGACAGTCCTGAATTAAGGGAGAGCATAATTACTACAGGATTAGCCCCTATTATTCCAGCAGGCACGGAAATAAAGGGTATGACCATAGATGAAGATATTGGCCTTTGTAAGGTAGATTTTTCAAAGGAAGTATTGAATTATGAAACTGAAAAGGACGAAGAAAATCTTATCAATGGAATAGTATATACTTTGACGGAATTTCAAGCTATTGACCAGGTTCAATTTTTGGTGGATGGAGAGATTGTTCCCGTTATGAAATATGGTACTAATTTATCTAATCCAATAAAAAGAGAAAATATAAATTTAGTAATAGATGGAGATGATGAGCGTTCAAAGGTTGTAGTATATTACAAAGGGATTAATTTTGAAGAGGATTATGAATATTTTGTACCTGTAACCATACCTACTTTAGCGCCTGTCCCTAATATATATACTGCATTAGAACTACTATTTGATGGACCACCTATGGAGTTGGGGCTTAGTTCATGCATTCCTCAAGGGACTAGTTTTCATGGGGTAGATGTAAAAGAGGGAATAGCTTATATAGATATTTCCTTTGATTATGGGAGCATTCCAGAAGATTCTCAAGTATTTAATGATATGATAAAAAATATAGGATTAACTTTATCAGAGTTTGATGAGGTGGAAAAGGTAGAGCTACTTATTGATGGGAAAGGATTAGAAGAATTGGGAATTGATTTCAGTATAGATACAACAATACCAGCATTTGCAAATGAGTATTAAGCTGTCCAAAGGGCAGCTTGTTTTATTTTAGGGAGAAGTATAAAAAAGCGAAAGTAGATTACAATATGGAAAAAAGGAATAAAATTTGGTAGAATGGAATGAGCAATATGTATAAATAGTGTATATAGGAGATGTTAAAATGGTTAGAATTGACAATAGAAAATATGACGAATTAAGGGATGTGAAGTTAATAAGAAATTATTTAAAACATCCCCAAGGCTCTGTTCTTGTAGAGATGGGTAATACCAAGGTAATATGTACAGCCATGATAGATGATAGGGTTCCCCCATTTTTAAAGGGTACAAATACAGGTTGGATAACAGCAGAATACTCTATGCTTCCTGGTTCTACAATCCATAGGAAATTTAGGGATTCTACAAAGGGAAAAGTTGAAGGTAGAACTCAAGAAATTCAAAGATTAATTGGTAGGTCCTTAAGAGGAGTAGTTGATTTAGATTTAATTGGAGAAAGGACTATTTGGATAGATTGTGATGTTATACAAGCTGATGGTGGCACGAGAACAGCCTCTATTACTGGAGGTTTTGTGGCTCTTGTAGATGCTTTAAATTGGCTATATAAAAAGGATGAAATAAAGGAAATACCTATATCTAACTTTGTTTCAGCGGTTTCTGTAGGAATAGTAGATGAACATCCAATATTGGATCTATGCTATGAAGAAGATTATAAGGCTTTAGTGGATATGAATGTAGTTATGACGGATGACAATAGGTTTGTGGAGATACAAGGTACAGGGGAAGGGAGTACTTTTTCAAAGGATGAATTATATGAGTTATTAAAATTAGCAGAAAAGGGTAACAATCAATTGATAGTTAAACAAAAAGAAGTTTTAGGAGATATTAGTCAATTAATAGGGAAAAAATAGAAGGGGAGAATCATGACTAAAAGAAAACTAATATTATCAACAAATAATTTTGATAAAGTAGAAGAAATTAAAGATATACTCAAAGAACTACCTGTAGATATTTTATCTAAAAAGGATTTAAATCTGGAAAACGTGGATATAGTAGAAGATGGCAAGACCCTAGAAGAAAATGCCACTAAAAAAGCTATGGCTTTAAAAGAAAAGGTAGAGGGTATAATAATCGCTGATGATACTGGTTTATTTGTAAAAGCATTAAAGGGTGCTCCTGGAGTATATTCTGCTCGATATGGAGGAGTAGAGCATGATTATGATAAAAATAATAAGAAACTCCTTGAGGAATTAAAGGATGTTCCATTGGATAAAAGGGGAGCATATTTTAAAACTGTTATAGCAATAGTGTTGGAGGATGGAAGTAGTTTTACTGTTGAAGGAATATGTGAAGGGACCATAGGCTTTGAGCCTAAAGGAGATAGTGGTTTTGGATATGATCCATTATTTATACCAAAAGGATATAACAAATCCTTTGGAGAGTTGGGATTAGATATAAAAAACAGAATTAGTCATCGAGCTAAGGCATTAGATAAATTAAAGGCACAGATGTATATGATACTAAAGGGTGATGCGTATGAGGATATTTGTAGTAAGTGATACCCATGGAAATACTATTGATTTTATAAACAAAGTAAACAGTATGAAAAAACCAGAATTATTTATTCATCTAGGAGACTATGTAGAAGACGGGGAGAAGATAGAGAAAAAAACTGGAGTAGAAACCGTTATAGTAAAGGGGAATGGAGATTATTTTCACCCAAAATATAACGAAGATGAAATCCTCAACATAAAGGGCAAAACTTTACTTTTGACCCATGGTCATAATCATGGTGTAAGATATGGTATAGATAGATTATTATATAAGGCTGATGAAGTAGGGGCAGATTTAGTTTTATTTGGGCATACTCATTTACCTTTTTTTCATGAGGAAGATGGAATCATATTGGTAAATCCAGGAAGTGCATCTATGCCAAGAGGCTTTAATAGAAAGAAGACTTTTGGTATAATAGATATAGATAATATAATATCTGTAGAGATAGTAAGTATTGATTAATAAAAAATCAAAAAACTATTGACATTGATGTATTAACCTGCTATAATTCTATAGTGTTAGTGATAAAACTTAGGAGGATAAATGCGGGTGTAGCTCAGTGGTAGAGCACTGGCTTCCCAAGCCAGTAGCGAGGGTTCGATCCCCTTCACCCGCTCCAAACAAGTAGGCACCTATAGCTCAGTTGGATAGAGCAACGGACTTCTAATCCGTGTGCCGGGGGTTCGAATCCTCCTAGGTGCACCAGGATTAATATGTGGTGGATGTGGCCTAGTTGGTTAGGGCGCCAGATTGTGGCTCTGGAGGTCGTGGGTTCGAATCCCATCATCCACCCCATTATATTTTTAAATGACCCATTAGCTCAGGCGGTAGAGCACCTGACTTTTAATCAGGGAGTCCGGCGTTCGAGTCGCCGATGGGTCACCACCTTTTAATTAATTTATTTAAACAATGCGGGAGTGGCGGAACTGGCAGACGCGCTAGACTTAGGATCTAGTGTCTTTGACGTGGGGGTTCAAGTCCTCTCTCCCGCACCAAAGGAATTGGCGAAAGTCAATTCTTTTTTAATGCCTTATGGAGGTTTTTCTTAATATGAAAGGTATACTAATATTAGGTGTGTTGGTAATATGCATATTGATATATAATTATATTCAGATAAGTAAATTCTATGTAAATAAGATAGTTTTATATAGCACAAAAATATCAAAGGAGCTTAGGATAACTCAAATATCTGACTATCACGCTAATTATAGGATTGATAAGGAAAAGTTGTTAAATGATATAAAGAAATTCAATCCCCATATTATCGTATTAACTGGAGATCTTATAGATAGTAGAACTAAAAATATAGAGCCAACTCTAGATTTCATAAAGAGTATAATGGCAATAAATAAGAATATTTTTTATGTTAATGGGAATCATGAATTAAACTGTATATTTGGGGATAAATTTATTTCAAGCTTGGAGATAATGGGTGTAAATGTGTTAGTAAATACTGGGGAAACCATAGATATTAATGGAGAAAGGATTAATATTTGTGGTGTAAGTTTTTATACTACTAAGAAAGAGTATGAAGATAGTCTAAAACATATAGATGAGCAAAACTATACCATATTATTATCCCATTCGCCAAATAGGCCAATATATTATATGACAGGAAAAGAAGACTTAATAATATGTGGGCATACCCATGGGGGACAAGTGAGATTACCTTTCATAGGAGCTATAATAGCTCCTGGTCAGGGATACTTTCCCAAATATGATAAGGGTATATTTGAATTAGGAAATAATACTATCTTATATATAGATAGTGGCCTAGGAAATAGTGTATTTCCTATTAGAGCATTTAATAGAATCCAGATAAGCAATATTACTATAAAGGGAAATAATAATTGACCTTAAAGATTTTTACATTTATAATATATTATATAGGTATGCACCCTTAGCTCAGTTGGATAGAGTCGCTGACTTCGAATCAGTTGGTCGGGGGTTCGAGTCCCTCAGGGTGCGCCACTAAAACCTTGTAATCATAATGGTTACAAGGTTTAGTTTTTATATATCAGTTTACATAACTGGGGACAGAAATATTTATTGATTCCTTGTAATAATTTAGGAATATGGCAAGAAGAAATTATCATTTTTATACAGATTTCTATAGTAACTATGGATTGTATGATGTTGTAGTGGATTCAAAAGCAGAAAAAAAGAAAGTAGATTAGTAAAATAAGTGTAATATTTTTGTAATATATTGATATAATAGAAAGTGAGAAGAAGTATAGGGGAGGTATCTGCTCCCCTATGAAAACTAACTCTTTTTTTGTGTAGAGAGCTCTTCTTTATCAGAGGAGCTCTTTGCATTTTTGTTTATAGAACTAAGATTAATTAGACTAATCATTAGATTTAGTAAAGCTGTCAAAGTTTTTAAGAAGGTTTCATAAAAAGACATTATTCTCACCTCCTATGTATAAACTCTAATGAGTTAAATGTTTCATAAAGGTGAGATTAAAAAGAGACAGATAGGCAAAATATATTTATTATTATTATTGTATGAGCTTGTTTACTTAAATATTCTTATTTTGGTAAAAAAGGCCAGAATTAATTTTTGGTCTTTTTTTGTTTTTGTAAAAATATAAAGATTAAAAGCTATACATAATTAACTTTAAAAAAAGAAATACATTATTTTATGTAGAATAGAGCCTGAAAAGTAAAATAGATAATAATATAATGGAAATATTGTTTATTATTTAGTAACTTATATACAAATAAAATATATAATTTATAGTGGGTGTTATATCATGAATTATAAAATTTAGCATATAGCTATTATTAAGACCAAAAGACTTAAGGATATGGCTACGAGAGAAGAGATAATGATGATATTTAGATCAAAGGGGGTAAAATAATGTATGATGACTTTATGACTCCTGAAGTATTGACTACTTTCGTAGGATTAGTTTTAGCTACAAATGTTATAGTTCAGTTTACAAAATCCATCATAAAAAAGCAATTAGGTGATAGTTATGTAAGACTGTATACTTTTATAATAGCTCTTATTTTAACATTTGCATTTAGTAAAACTGGAGAAGGCATACAGGGAATAATTATCACTCTTATTAATGCAATATTGATAACTATTGCTGCTATGGGAGGCTATGAGATGATATCAGATCCTTTAGCACAAAAGAGGAAATGAAATAGAAGTAAACATATATCAAAAATAGGAATATAATCCATCCCTATTTTGTTGTACTATATAAAGAGGAAAAGGGGTTGACTATATAGAATATGATATTAGGATATATTGATTTATAACATAAAAGGGAGGAAAAAGATACATGAAGGAAAAATTAATGGAGATGCCTAAAATTGAACTACACTGCCATTTAGATGGTAGTGTAAGGGTAGAAACCATGTATGAATTATTGCTAGAACAAGGGGAAATAAACCCTATGGAGATGGAGCAATTTGAACAAATGGTTAGGGTAAAAGATGATTGTAAATCTTTAAAGGAGTATTTGGAAAAGTTTAAATATCCTTTGAAGATTATGCAGAGAAAGGAATACTTAGAAAGGATCACCTATGAATTACTAGAAGACTTAAGTTTACAAAATGTAAAATATGTAGAGATAAGATTTGCTCCTTTTCTCCATATGGAAGAGGGCCTTACCTTTGATGAAGTAGTGGAAAGCGTATTAAGGGGAATGGGAAAAGGACAAGAGGAATTTGGCATATTATCCAATGTAATACTTATATGTATGAGACATGAAGGGGTAGAAAATAGTATAGAAATCGTTGAACAGGGAGAGAAATACCTAGGCAAAGGAGTTGTAGCAGTAGATTTGGCAGGAAACGAAGCAGATTTTCCACCGGAAATTCATCAAAAGGCTTTTCAATTAGCCTTTGAAAAGGGATATAATATTACTGTACATGCAGGGGAGACTGGCATAGAGGAGAATATAGTAAAATCCATAGAACTACTCCATGCTGATAGAATAGGCCATGGAATAGCAGCTATAAAGGATCCAGATATAATGGAGTTAATAAAGGATAGAGGAGTATCTGTTGAAATGTGTCCTATAAGCAATTTACAGACAAAGGCTATAAAAACAATAGAAGAATATCCTATAAGGGACTTCTTTGATAAAGGATTAAATATAACTGTAAATACAGATAATATAACAGTTTCTAATACTTCCTTACAGAGAGAATATCAATTATTGATGGACAAATTGGGATTTTCTATGGATGAAATATATACTTTAATAGATAACTCCATAAAAGCTGCTTTTTTATCAGAAGAAGAAAAAAATAGGCTAAGGAAGATTATAATAGAAGAGTTAGGATAATAAAGGCTAATATAGAATTAAGCTATAATTTTTTTAACTAAAGAATATTTTTATATTCAATATCTCCTACCTATACGTATTTTTTGATAGTATAGTTTAAAAAAAAATTAAACTATTTAGCATCAAGTGAATATAGTGTAGGGAGGAGGTATAGACTGTGATAAAGGGAAAGATATTTAAAAGAATAGGCTTATTTATAATTGTTTTTTTATTTACAATTACATCAAAAGGGCTTGCTAAATCCCTAGAAAACGAAATCCTTTTAAAGGGATATGTAAGCAATGGATTTAATAGAAACAATTTAGAAGAGAGGAATACCTTATTGCGTTTTCAAGCGGAAAATAATCTACTAGTTGATGGAATCATTGGAGAGTTAACAAAGGAGGCATTAAATAAGGATAATAGGCGGATAATAGATATTATTCCTCAAGAAGTTGAAAAAAAAGATTGGTTTATAGTTGTTAACAAGACGAAAAAAATACTTACCGTATATTATAAGGGTGAAGTATATAAAAAATATCCTGTAGCTTTGGGAAAAGTCTCTACTCCTACACCTGATTATAAGTTTACAATTATAAATAAGATAAAAAATCCTTACTGGGGAGGAATGGGAGGCAAATATAAACCGGTAAAAGGAGGGGCGCCTAATAATCCATTAGGCAAAAGATGGATAGGTCTTTCAATTGAAAAATATAAAGGTTATGGAATTCATGGGAATTCACAACCTACTTCCATAGGTAAATATATATCAGCAGGGTGTATTAGGATGATTAATGAAGATGTGGAGGAATTATTTCAGTATATACCTATTAAGACAGAGGTATGGATTGGTACAGAAGAGGTTTTAGAAAATTGGGGAATTAAGCAATATATAGAATATGAGAAAATGGAAGAAGTATGTAAAATAGTTTTAAGAAATATAGAATGGCAGTTAATGTTAGAACTGCCATCCATTTAACACATATATCCAATGTATTGTAAGAGGAATAGGGGTAAGCCAATTGGAACTCAATATTCAATAATTTTCAATATTACTTCTACAGCCTTTTCCATAGCGAAAACTGGAATATATTCATATTTTCCATGGAAGTTATGGCCCCCGGTAAATAGATTAGGGCAAGGTAAACCCATATAGGATAGTCTGGCACCATCAGTTCCGCCTCTTATAGGGCTGATTATTGGCTCAACTCCTACTTCTTTCATAGCTTTTTTAGCAATCTCAACAATTTCCATAACAGGGACAATTTTTTCTTTCATATTATAGTAGGAATCCTCTATTTCAAGCTGGACTATATCCCCATATTTATAGTTTAAGAATTTAACAACTTCTTTTAGAACATCTTTTTTTCTTGTAAACTTATCCATATCATGATCTCTAATAATATAGGACATATGGGTTTTTTCTACAGTACCAACAAAATCATCTAAAAGATAGAATCCTTCATAGCCTTCAGTATATTCAGGCCTTTCATTGACAGGAAGCATAGAATGTAGTTCCATACCTATTAATATGGAGTTGACCATTTTGCCCTTTGCAGTACCTGGATGTATATTTACTCCCTGGATAGATATATTTGCAGTTGCAGCATTAAAATTTTCGTATTCTAATTCTCCTATGGGACCTCCATCTACAGTATAAGCAAAATCTGCACCAAATTTTTCAACATCGAAATAATCTGCTCCTCTACCTAATTCTTCATCAGGAGTAAAACCAATCTTAACGGTCCCATGGGGAATATGAGGATTTTCGATTAAATATTCCACTGCTGTAATTATTTCTGCAATACCTGCTTTGTCATCTGCACCTAATAATGTAGTGCCATCTGTGGTAATTATAGTTTCCCCTATATAATTTTTTATTTCCGGGAAGTCATCTACAGATAGTATTATATTATTTTCCTTATTCAACACAATATCTTTACCATCATAGTCCTCTACTATATTTGGTTTTACATCTTTCCCTGACATATCTGGACTTGTATCCATATGGGCTATAAATCCTATAGTGGGCACTTCCTTTTCAATATTTGAAGGCAAAGTAGCCATTACATACCCATTATCATCTACTGATACATCCTCAAGGCCTAATTGTTTTAATTCATCACCTAATACCTTTGCAAATTCCAATTGATTTTCAGTACTAGGAGTAGTTTGAGATTTTTCATTAGAAGTTGTTTCAAATTTGACATATTTCAAAAATCTATTTAATACTTTAGACATAATAATCCCTGGTTTCTAAAATCATATTAAATGATTTTTCACTTAATAATAAGTGGTAGCATCACAGGATTCAGCTAATAGGTATAGTCTCTTAATTATAAATCTCGTATAGCCTTATTTATATTTTATAAATAAGTACAACAAGATTAAAGGCGTTACCTTTTCCTATTTATATATCTAGATTGCCAAAGGCTTTTCCTTCTAGGTGTCCTTTAACAAGATATATCTTAGGAAGTTATACCTAGTATGCTTTTTCTGTTTCTTTGCCACAAACCAGGTATTTCACCACCTTTCTTTTTCTTTTAGCCATACTTTTAATATTTGTTAATAGCTTTTTATATGCAAATTAATCTTTTATTCTTCTAAATTTTTTCTTTACTTCTCTATCGCCTTTAAGGCTTAGGTCTTCTATGGCTAGGGAATACTTTTTAGTTTTTTGTTAATAGTTTAGACATAAGTTTTATTCCCCCGTGTTTAAGTTTATCCTAAATTATTTGGCATATCAACATATTTTATAACTATTTAATATATTTTGGTATTATTTTTGCAAGCTACTTCCCACCTCCTAAAAGATATTTTAACTATATTATATATTAAATATGAGAAATCTATTAATTTTAGTTGTAGAAATTTGTATGAAAATTTAATTTAATTGTCATAGAAATTTTTTGAGATATTGATATAATGGTAAAAGAGACTATGGGGAGAAGGTATTTATTGTTTTGGTTGTTTCAATCTATTTTATTTGTGGTATTTAATAAACAAGAATATGAAATAACACTTAGAAGTATGGAATATATTATTTATGAATATAGGAAACTTTACAGGAAGGAATAGCCGACCAGAACCTTTGGACCTTTTAGATATTTATATGAAAGGGGAAGGAAGAAGATGGAAAATAGTTTTTTATTAGAGGAGATAAAAAACGAAATAGAGGATAAAAGAAAAGCGTTAAACCAACTAATCCTTGTAGATGCAGACAAAGAAGATATTTTAAAATTTAGTATTGAATTGGACAGACTTATTGACAAATACTATAGCCTTAAATTAAATAAAAAACAGAGCAGATGATTAGAAAATCTGCACTGTTTTCATACTATTATTTTTATTGTAAGACTTCCTAGAGCTGATAGTAAAAGAATAAAATGCCAACTATTGCGACTAAGATAATTAGTATCCAGTATAATGTTTTTTTACGCACAAAGAAAAACTTCAATAAAACCACCTCGCATTAGTCCTGGTAATATAATCTATTTTAAAGTGTGACAATATATACCAAGCAATTTGATTTTTACTGTTTCATTTGTTTTAAAAGAATGGTATTATATATATAAACTATGGATAAAGGGGGAGAAACTCTAATGACTGTTAAGATTTTAAGTGATAGTGCTTGTGATTTACCTGATGAAATAATAAAAGAACTTGATATAGAAATTTTACCAATTATAGTCATGAAAGGTGATGAAGAATATTTAGATAAGGTCACAATAGATCCTAAAAAGATGTATGATGATATGCGAAAAGGAGTAGTATACAAGACAGCACAGATACCACCTAAAGTATTTGAAGAAAAGTTTGAGGAGATAGCTAAAAAAGGAGAGTCTACTATATATATAGCATTTTCATCAGGGCTTTCAGGTACTTATGAAACATCGGTATTGGTTAGGGATTCTTTGAAGGAAAAATATCCAGACATGGATATAGATATAGTGGATTCAAGGTCTGCGTCGGTAGGATTTGGTTTATTGGTCCAAAAAGCTGGAAAGATGGCTAAAGAAGGTAAAAGTAAAGAAGAAATATTAGATATGTTAGATTTTTATGTAAAGCATATTGAGCATATATTTACTGTAGATAATTTAGAGTATTTATTAAGAGGAGGAAGAGTTAGTAGAGCGGAAGCATTTCTAGGGGGACTATTAGACATTAAGCCTATTTTAGATATACCTGAAGATGGTACTCTAAGACCAATAGAAAAAATTAGAGGAAGAAAGAAATTATTGAAAAGAATGATTGGGATAATGGAAGAAAGGGGAGGTAATGCAGATCTAAAGAATCAGACTATTGGAATAAACCATGGAGATGACTTAGAAGGAGCATTACAGTTAAAAGAAATGATAGAAGAAAGATTTGGTTGTACTGATTTTCTAATAAATATAATAGGTTGTGCTATAGGAGCTCATTCAGGTCCAGATACTTTATCTGTATTCTTTTTAAATGAAAAATATGAGGAATAATAAAAATCCAGGTAATTACCTGGATTTTTATATTGACATTAATAAATTCTATGATATAGTAATAAAAACATTATATCATTTAAAGGGGTGATTATATTGTTGAAAGGTAAGCTAGTAAGGCTTAGAGAATATAGACAATCCGATGTAGAATTGGCCTATAAATATATGAATGATCCAGAAGTTTTACTAAACTTAGGCAATGGTATACCCTATCCCATGATTTTAGAAAAGGAACAAGAGTGGTTTGACAGTCAAATTAAGAGTAAAGATACCTATAGCTTTGCAATAGAATCCTTAGAAGACGGGATATATATAGGAGGCTGTGGAATTAACTGGTATGATTGGAAAAATGGTACTGCAGAGATAGGTATATTTATTGGTAATCAACAATTTAGAGAAAAAGGCTATGGGACTGATGCTATGAAAGTACTTATAGATTTTATATTTAATCAAACTAATATAAATAGAATACAGCTTTCTACTTATAGCTTTAACGAACGAGCTTATAAAACCTATCTAAAATGTGGGTTTAAGGAAGAAGGCCGATTAAGGCAAAGGATATTTAGAAATGGAAAATATCATGATGAAATATTAATGGGGCTATTAAGAGAAGAATATAATAAATTTTTCTAAAAAAGGTATGGACAAATTCAATCAATAGTAGTATAATTGTTAATGTTGATTGAGTGTGCACCTTTAGCTCAGACGGTAGAGCAACTGACTCTTAATCAGTGGGCCCAGGGTTCGAGTCCCTGAAGGTGCACCATAGTAGAATCAAGACTTGCAGAAATTTTTTGTAAGTCTTTTTTTATGCTTATTTTTGCGTTTTGACTACTATTTGTATCCAATATCATTTTTTGTAATTTTGGCAAGAAGTTTTTTGCCTCCAAATACAGTCTATAGGGAATATAAGTTATAAAATGTTCTAAGATATGGTAGAACTTTAGGGAATAAAGTGAGCAAATGGGAGAGATGCAAAACAATAAAAAATTAATATTAGCTTGTAGTTTTATAAGTATATGTTGTATAATTGCTTTATAAAGTATAATTTATTTTTGGGAAAATTAAATATACCAAAGAAGGAGAAAAAGAATGGATAGGAAAATAAAATTAGGAATAATTATACCTATTTTACAGTTGGTTATAAGTATTATCTTTTTAGTATTAATATTTAAATTAGATATTATTCCTAATAAGTATCTAATCCCTATGGTTATTGTATTATTTGCACTTGAAGTGTTGACTTTATATACTCACTTATCTAATAAAGGTGAAAAGTTAGGAAAATATATTGCTGTTTTTTTATGTATTATTATGGTATTTGGCTCTTATTATTTATACAAAACTCAAGTTGTTCTTAAGGATATTTCAGGTGTTAATATAAAAGTTAATGATATATCTGTAATTGTAATGAAAGAGGATCCAGCTCAAAGCATAGAAGAATTAACAGATTATTTATTTGGAATCCAAAAAACTATAGATAGAGAGAATGGAGACAAAGCTTTACATAAGATAAGGGAACAATTAGGAACAGAAGTTAAAGTATTAACTTTTAATGATTTTGATACACAAGTTGGTGCATTATATAATGGTGAAATTGGTGCTATACTAATAAATGAAGCTTACAGAGATACTATAGTTGAAACATTTAAAGATTTTAATGATAGGACAAGGGTAATTGAAAGCTATCGAATGGAAAGTTTGCTGGAACTTGCTACTAGTAATATAAAGGTAATTGAGGATTCCTTCAATGTATATATAAGTGGTATAGATACTTATGGCCCCATTAGAAATACAGGAAGAAGTGATGTTAATATTATAGCAACTATCAATCCTAAAAGTAAATATATATTATTAACTTCAACTCCTAGAGATTATTATTTACCTCTTCCCATTTCTCGTGGTATGGAGGATAAATTAACTCATGCAGGAATATATGGTATTGATGTATCTATTGGCACATTAGAAGAACTATATGATATTGATATAGATTATTATGTTAGAGTTAATTTTACGACTTTAGAGGAAATAATAGATGCTTTAGGTGGTATAACAGTATATTCACAATATGAATTTTCTTCAGGAGGATATAATTTTAAAAAGGGCTATAATGATTTAAATGGTAAAGAAACATTGGCTTTTTCTAGAGAAAGGTATTCATTTGCTTCAGGTGATAATCAACGAGGGAAAAACCAAATGGAAGTAATAAAAGGGATGATAAAAAAAGCTACTTCTCCTGCTATTATTATCAAATATAATAATATATTAAATAGTATATCAGGAACTTTTGAAACTAATATGAGCTTAGAAGAAATTACAAGCTTAATAAAAATGCAGATAAATGACATGTCCCCCTGGAAGGTAGAGACCAATAGTGTTGTTGGTGAAGGAGCGAGAAAATCTACATATTCTTATAAAAGTAAACCATTATATGTTATGATACCAAATGTAGATTCTGTTAAAACTGCTAAGGAAAAAATAAATAAAGCGATGGAAATGGGGCGGTGAAAAATTCTGTCCCATTATTTTTTGTACTTTAATAACTAGTACTAAAGCAAATATTACAAAAATAGAAATTCTATAAAGGAAATATAATAAATTAGCTTTAAATAAGTTTTTAAGATAAATTATGAAATTATTAAAAAAGGAAATAAAAACATCAATAATAAAATTTAATAGAGAGGAGAATATTTAATGTTTAGCATAAAAACCACAAAAAATAATCTGGGGATTACTATTACAGGGGATTATAGGGATTTAAACAAATTGCATACAGGATTAAGTAATTTAGTAGGATATGAGGAGGAGATAGAAGGTTATGAGGATATATCTTTAAGAATACTTGGAATTTGCTATGATTTGCGACATGCATATATGGGAGATAGGGAAATAGAGTTGGTTCACAATGGAATTAACGATGAGATAAAGAAATGGCATGGTAAACTATATCCTGATTATAATGTGTATTATTCTGTAAATATATTATGGATTGAAGCTATTTTTTCTGCTTTAGTATTAGAAGATATTATAAATATTCGTTGTGATAAAAGATTATCTAAAAAATACATAGTAGAAACTGAGGATTTTTGGATACCAGACGATATGGATAGAGAAGAAATTGAAAAAAAGGTAAAAATTGAAAAAGAAATAAGACTTCCCTATGATATTGCCATTGTAAGACTATATCAGGCTAGTATTTGGAAGGCTTTGAATGATGTAGTTGGCATAAATAGATATAGAAGGTTGAGAAATTTAGTTTTACAGGATGGTTATTATGGATCTTTAAAATATCATGGGTTTTTTACTCAATACTTAGACATACTCAATATGGAATATATATATGGGAAGCCAGAAAAGAGGAATACATCATTAGCAGCTTTAATTAGAAAATTGATTAAATTGGATAAGGAGTATTATGATATAGAAGAAGATATCAGGGAATTTGCAAAAGAAAATGATATAGATTATAGAGATGTACAATTAACTAATGTAAATTATCCTGAGGAATTAGAATGGTAGGGATTATAATTGGAAAAAATATGATAAGATTAAATTAGATGGATCTTTAGGAGGTGATTTTATGTTTAAAACCCACGACTATGCTTTTCAAATAGAAGTAACAATAAAGGCCATATTTAATTGTGATAAATATGATATAGGGGGTATAGCAGATGCAAATTTTATTGAAAGACAACCTTTTATTGCTATAGCCTTAGTATTAGGTAATTTCTACAATAAAATAGATATTAGCTATAAGGAGAAGATAGATGATTTTTTTGGGAAATATTATTCAGAAATGGGTAAAAGCATATCAGAAATTGGAGAGGATAAAATTAAAGAAATTGTAAAGGATTTTAATAGCATAGTATCTACCATCTAAGAGAGTTAACTACCACTACTTATAGAAGTAGGCGGTTTCCTGCAATTTATTCCCTCTAACATAAAAAATATACAAGTTTTGCTAAAAAACTGTCAAGTTTATGAGTATAGTAAAAGTGCTATAAAGATAATGCTATATTAATATGGGTATATATTATACAATAGTAAAAAAGATAGGATGGTGATTTTATGGGAAATATTGCAGCATTTTTCGATATTGATGGGACTCTTTTTAGGAACTCTTTGATGATACAACATTTTAAGAAGTTGATTAAATATGAGGTTATAGATCCATCCATATGGCACAATAAGGTAAAGGATGTATATGAGGAATGGGAAAAGAGATATGGAGATTTTGAACATTATTTGGAAGTTTTGGCTGATGTATATATAGAGGAGCTAAAAGGAGTAAACAAATCCTATATTGAATTTATTGCTTCTCAGGTTATAAATGTAAATGGGGAAATGGTATATAAATATTCCCGAGATCGAATAAAATGGCATAAAGATAATAATCATAAGATATTTTTTATATCTGGAAGTCCAGATTTTCTTGTGTCCAAAATGGCAGAAAAATATGGTGCTACGGAATACAAAGGTACAGTTTATTTAGTAGATGAAAACAATAATTTTACTGGGGAAATAGTTAAGATGTGGGATTCTGAGAACAAACAAAAGGCAATTGATGAATTTTTAGATAAATATGATGTAGACTTGGATAATAGTTATGCTTATGGAGATACTACAGGAGATTTATCCATGCTAAGGATGGTTGGGAACCCTATAGCGATTAACCCTAATAGGGAATTATTACTAGCTATTAGAGATGATAATTATCTTAAGGATAAAACTCAAATAATAGTAGAAAGAAAAGATGTTATATATAAATTAAAAGCAGATGTGGAAATACTTTTTTAACTATTAATTGATATAAAAGATATAAAATAAGGATATAATCAACTGTGTAGAAGTAAACAAATATTGTATTAGGAGTGATTGGATGAGGAAACATCATGTGCTAGCTGTTTTTTTAATAGTCATTGCCATAATATCCACTAGTTGTACTAGGACGGAAAGAACAGAGGAACAGGGCCTTGTTGAAGAATTACAGGAAGAAAAAGAGATCACCATAGAAGCTTATTTTCCCTTTGTAGAAAATACCAAGATGGAATATGAGGGAGTAGGCAATGAGTTTGCAGAGCAAACCACCTTTTTTGAGTTTATAAAGGGTAATAGGGCTCAGTTAAAGATATTTAACCCAGGGACAGTAGCGGTAAAGGTGTTAGAGTATAAAGATGGAGAACTAAGGGAGGTATTTGCTGAAGGGGAGTTTTATCATGTAGAGAATATGTTAGATATTCAGGGAGATACTAAAAATGTGATATTAAAGGAACCATTAAAAGCAGGTAATTCTTGGAGTATTCCAGGAGGCTATAAAAGGACCATAAGTGGAATAGATGTGAGTATAGAAACCCCTTACAAGAATTTTAAGGCATTAGAAGTTACCACAGAATTTGGAGATGGCAAGGTACAGCTAGATTATTATGTGAAAGATATAGGTCATGTTGCATCCATATATAAGGATGGAGAATTTGAAGTAAAAACCCTATTGGAAGATATAGAAAGTGAAGCTTATGAAACTGAAGCTATATTTTATTATCCCTTGTACTCAGATACAAAGGTTGCTTATTTAGATAGGGATATAAAATTCCATACTAATGATAGTATTGAGAGGATACTTGAAAATAATTTTAAAAATCCTCCTTCAGATGAGTTAATGCCTGTTATATCTAAAAACACAAAGATTAATTCATTAGAATTTAATAGAGGCAATAGAATTATTAAAATAGATTTTTCAAAGGAATTTATATCGGAGATGAATGTAGGTTCTGGATTAGAAGGTTCTATATTAAAAAGTATAGTAAATACTTTAGGGAATTATTATGGAGTTGAAAAAGTATTTATTTCTGTAGAAGGCAAACCTTATAGTTCAGGGCATATTGCAATTGAAGATTATGAATATTTTACAGTTGATGATTCAAATTTAGTAGAATTTGATGATTAATTGATTTAATGGACCCTAATTTCAAATTAGGGTCCATTGTTCTTTTGCTATTTGTCGTCATTTTTATTGTCATCTTTGTTGTTCTTTTTGTTGTTAAAGTTGTTATCTCTATTGTCTTTTTTGTTCTTATTGGAGCTTTTTTTATTTTTATTAGCCACTTTGTCCCTCCTCTTCTAAATATAGTTCTTCACTTATAGTATTGCTATTTTTTTAAAATTTAGTATAAAAACTATGATAAAATATATAATGGATTATAATAATTTGGTTTAATACCAATATGAGATATTCTGCCCTTACAGATTGGCTAAGTTAGTGTATTATGTTAATTTAGCTAATTAAATCCTCTAATTCCATTATAAATCTAGAAGGATTTACTTCTTTCCCATTTTTATTATGGATAGTAATCAAATTTAAATACTTTTTGGCTCTAGTCATACCTACATAAAAAAGTCTCCTTTCCTCCTCTAAGGTTTCTATATTGCCTTTTAGGAAATCATCGATGCTTGTAGTATTGGGAAAATCACCATCTATTAGATCTACTATATAAACCCTTTGAAATTCCAATCCCTTTGCAGAATGAATAGTAGATAGAGTAATGCCGTTTTTAACCTCCTTAGATTTATTGGATATATATTCTAAATATTTTAAGCGCCCTGTTAATTCATTTAAATTTTTCGTTCTAGAAGCTATTATTTTTACAAAGTGTAATATGGTCATTAATGTATCCATAGTATATCCTAATTTCATACAGCTTTCTTTGAGATAATCTTTATACTTTAACTCCTTTTCTATATAGGATATTCCCTCGTAGGGAGGGAGCTTAGATAACTTTTTGAAATCTAACTTTAGCTCTAGAAAATTTTGTTTATAGAAATTATTGAGGCCTGGATATTTTAATAATCTATCAAATACTGATTGATTATAGTTTAAGGTTTTTATGTAATTTAATTGTTTCTTGGAGGTAAAACCTTTCATTTTAAAATATATATTTTCAAAAGCTTCTATATCTGTAGGATTATGGGCTAACTGAAAAAAACATAATATATCGCCTATTATCCAATGGCTAAAAAAGTTCATCTTATTATCTCGCATATAAAAGGGAATATCATGTCTATCTAGATATTCTATAATCCCTATAGCTGATATATTATTTCTATAAAGAATAGCTGAATTAGCATAGTCTTTATGGGAGCTTATATCATCTAGTAAGTACTTATATTGTTCTTCTATTGTATTTACTTTAACTATATTTATTGGTTCTAAATAATCGTTTTCAGTAAATATATTTTTATTATATCTTAAAGAATTTTGTTTTATGAATTTATTTGATATATGTACTATATTTTTAGTAGAACGATAATTTTGTTCCATATAAAAAACTTTTCCATTTTTATATATTTTACTAAATTCAAACAATCCTTTTGGATATGCTCCCCTGAATCCATATATAGATTGATCATCATCAGCAACTATAAATAGATTGTTTTTAGGATAAGATATTGTTTTTATTATTTCCATCTGTGCCTTAGAAGTGTCTTGACCTTCATCTACTTGGATATGCTGGTAGCGAGTCCTATATTTGTTTAGTAGATGATTATCTTTATTCAATATTTCTATTGTAAGGGTTAGCATGTCATCAAAATCCAATAGATTGTTGTTTCTTTTATAGTTTTCGTAATTTCTATATATTTCTTTAAAATTAGAGATATTTATTTTATATTGGGATAAAAACTCATCAGGAGTAATTAGCATATTCTTAATATACCCTATGGAATTAATAATAGCTTCTAGTTTTTCATCGGTGATATATTCGTTATTTATGGAAAAATATATTCTTTTCAATATTTCGGGCTTATTCAAGTCCCTTTTGCTATCCTCAATAAGGGTATATCTAATCCTATTTTTATAAGCGTATTCTCTAATAACACTATAGGAGAAACTATGTATAGTTGAAAAATGAACAGGTATATGGGATATATCTCCATATAGTTTATGAAATCTATTTTTCATATCCCTAGCGGATGCTCTACTAAAGGTAATGGACAATATTTTGTCAGGACCAATTTGATGGTTTAATATTAAATTAGCAGTCCTATGGATAAGCACTGTGGTTTTTCCTGCACCAGGCACTGCTAATACTAGTGCAGGCCCTTTTATATGTTGTATAGCGTCTATTTGTTCTTTACTTAAATTCATATAATCACCTACTCATAGATAAATATATTCATAATTTATTTTAACATATATTTTTTAAAAAAGTATTAAATAAACCCTTGACAAAGGAACAGCATAGAGCTATACTGAATATAGTGTACTAATACAACTAGTACACGCAGGACACAGGAGGTGATAATTTGTTTAATGTAGATGCTTCAAGTAGTACACCAATTTATCAGCAAATAGTAGATAATGTAAAGGAAAGTATATTGAAGGGATTAATAGAGCCAGGAGAAAAACTACCTTCTGTCCGAGAACTAGCTAAGATTTTAACCCTAAATCCCAACACTATACAGAAAGCCTATCAAGAATTGGAAAGACAAAAGGTGATAGTAACATTAAGAGGCAAGGGGACTTATGTTTCATCAGATTATAAGCCAAGAAGGGATGAGTATAAGCTTATGGAAGTGAAGGAATTATTTAAAAAAGGAATAATAGAAGCCCATTACATGGGTTTTAAGGAAAAGGATATTTTAAATATTATCGAGGAGTTATTCAAAGAATTAGAGGGGGTGGATGAAAATGATTAGAGTTTTAAATTTAGATAAGTATCTAGGAGGAGATAAGATACTAGATAATGTAAATATAAATGTTGAGAAGAGTTCTATATATGGACTTATTGGTCCTAATGGAGCAGGGAAAACTACTTTGTTAAAAAATATAGTGGATATATATAGACCCGAAAAGGGAGAGGTGCTTGTTTTAGGAGAAAATATAAAGGATAATAAAAAAATAAAATCTCAATTAGGATATATTGCTGATTATCAATATTTTTACCCCAATTTCAAGGTGGAACAGATGGTGGATTTTTATAGAAATACATATCCTCTATGGGAAGAAAAAAAGTACATTAAATTAAAGAGGATATTCAAATTAGATGAAAAGAAAAAGATAAGTTCATTATCAAAAGGAATGAAAACTCAATTATCATTGATGTTAAATTTATCTATAAGTCCAAAAGTTTTAATATTAGATGAACCTACTTCAGGATTGGATCCTGTTATAAAGAGAAAAGTGTTGGATATTATTATAGATGAAGTAAGTACTAATGAAACTACAGTACTTATATCCTCCCATCACCTAGGTGAACTAGAGAGAATATGTGACCACATAGGGATAATTCATGAAGGAAAAATCCTTTTGGAGGATAGTATAGAAAAATTAAAATCAAATGTAAGAAAAGTTCAAGTAGCATTTAAAGATGGTATTCCAGAGGATATAAAAAATAATAGAGATATCTTAAAGATAGAGAGTAGAGGTAGAGTTTATGAAATAATATTAAATGATCATATGGATGAATTTATATCTCAAATTAAACAATATAATCCAATATTATTAGAAACCATAGATATGTCTTTGGAAGAAATATTTATATATAAAATGGGAGGTGTAGGCTATGTATTTGAAGATATTACCATTTAATAAAACTCTTTTTAAGAAAGATTTTAACCAGGTTAAGATACTTATATTTATAATGACAATAATATTGTTTTTTAATGTTACTTTATTTGTTGTATCTAGATATGGATCCTACATCAAAGTAAAAAAATCTTTTATAGAACAAAATGTAAAATATGATGAAAAGGATTTAATAAAAGATTGCAAAGAAGATATAGCTTGGAGACTAGAAGATCCTGGTGTTCAATCGGCTTTGATGATAGCAGTGCCTATTGGATTAGCTGCTATACTATTTGGAGAGGAAAAGAGAAAGAAAACTTTCGAAGTATTAGCAGTTATGCCTTATACGAGGTACGAGATATTTTTTAATAAATTAATTGTGGCATTAGTATCTATAGTTTTGCCCTTCATCATAAATGGTGTAATAATGCTATTAGCATTAGGATTTATTTCTAATTTAAGAATGTTTTATTCTATGGGGCAAGTGATTAAATGGATATTACATTCTATATACTGTCAATTGCCTATATTGAGTTTTTCTATATTATTTGGGATAATTACAGGGAATTTGATTTCACAATTGGTATTAACTGGGATATTTTTAATATTTCCCATGGGATTTTCATCACTTATAGCAGCTAATTTAGAATTTTGGGGAATAACTCAATCTTTAGATTTAAACAATATATATTTTACATCTGTTAAATTTAGTCCCTTAGCAGTATATGAAACTATAGGTCAAGGAGTAGGATATTATTTCCTATACATTGCAGCATCTATTATAATGATCATAATTTCTAAGATGTTATTTGATAAAAGCATGTGGGAAAGGAATGGAGAGCTTTTACAATTTGAAAATATGGAAGGCTTTTTTAAGTTTGGAGTTACCTTATGTACAGCACTTTTAATGGTAGTAGTTTTAATTGCGTTTTTACAAAACTATATTTATGATTTTTATATTACTAGATTTTTAGTATTAATTTTAGGATATATTTTAGGAGGAATATTAGGCTATATTGGAGCTCATTTTAGTATAAAATTAAATAAATCTAAAGAATAAGGATTGGTTATAACCAATCCTTATTAATTATATTAATGGATTATATTATTCCACTAAGGGTAATAGTAATATGTAATAAGGGTATATACTAATTTTAGAGGTGGTAGTAATGAAGAAGGGATTTAAATGGTTTGATGATAAACTAATAGAGATACTAAATGACAAAATAAAAAGTGACTTTTTAGATAAATTCATGGTTAAGTTTACAAATTTAGGTGGAGGAATATTTACTACCTGTTTTGTAATTTTTCTAATATTAATAGGGAAAGAGAAGATTAGATTTATTGGCATTCAAGCTGCCACTACCCTTATAATAAGTCAGAGTATTACTTATAGTTTAAAAGCATTGTTAAGTAGAGAAAGGCCATATAATATATTAAAGAATTTAAACACTTTTGATATCATAATGAAGGATTATTCCTTTCCATCAGGGCATACTTCAGCTAGTTTTTCTATAGCGACTACTATAGCTTTTAATGTACCTAAACTATCTATATTGGTATTTCTAATAGCATTAACTATAGGCATATCTAGGGTATATTTAGGGGTTCATTATCCCACGGACGTGGTAGCAGGAATTATATTAGGTGTAGTCTCAGGGATAATAGTTCATGTCTATTTGTTAGTCTATTTAGAAAAATTTATGGAGATAATTTTTCATTGAGCTTAAATTTGAGTTTTAGTGGTATATATTAATATATAGATGAAAGGGTGATGGATTTGTTAATGAACAATTTTTTAAAAAATCGGAAATCCGTAAGGGATTTTAAAGACAAGAAAATTAGAGATGAAACTTTAAAAAAGATAAAAGATTATTGTGCTCAATTAGAGGAAGAAAATATTCAAGGGGGTTTTCAGTTTATATTATTTGAAAATGGTGAAAGGATATATAAATCTTTAGAAGGCATTGGTGGATATGCAGGAGTTATGATTAAAAGCCCCCATTATATAGCTTTGAATATCAAAGATAATAGAGAAGAATCCATTATCTATGGTGCTTATTTTATGGAAAAGTTGATTACTAAATTAACGGATTTAAATATAGGTAGTTGTTGGATAGGGCTTAAAGGAGTAGATGAGGATACTAAAAAAGAATTATTTCAAATATCAGAGGGAAGTGTAGACTATCTATTAGCTATTGGATATCCAGTACCTAAAAATCCCTTTGTAGGAGATTCTACTAGTTCAAGAATTGGTGTAGAGGATATAGTATTTAAAGATGAAATAGGTAAATCCATAAACTTAGATGAATTAGAAAGTAGAGGATTAGATGATCTGTTTTATTATATTAGATTTTCTCCCTCTAGTCACAATAAGCAGCCTTGGAGATTTATATTGAAGGATGATAGGGTAATATTGTTATTAGCCTATTCCCCAGATGAAAAACCTAATTTAGCTGATGCAGGTATAATAATGTACTATTTTGAAAATTTAGCTAAGGCTATTGGTATAGACAACAAATGGAAATTGTTGAATAATCCAGATTATGATGATGGGAAAATGAAATATAAATATATAGGAGAATTTGGCATATAAATGATATAAAAAAACGCCTTTTGTTGGCGTTTTTTTATTGACTTTTTTAATAAAAAATAATATAATATTATTGAACATATGAACAAGTACTCATATGTTCAATAATGTGTTGGAGGTTATCCTATGAAAGAGATTGTATTAGAACTAGAAGGATTAAACTGTGCTGGATGTGCAGCTAAAATTGAGAAGTTAACCAACGATATCTATGGAGTAAATAATGCGACATTGGATTTCGTATCTAAAAGGTTAAAGGTTAAAATAGAAATAGAAGAGGAAACAAAAAATATAACTAATGAAATAAAGGATATAGTTAATAAACTAGAGCCAGATGTAATTGTAATTGAAAAGGATAGACAGGATTATAGTTATAATCAAGGTCATTCTCATGATCATAAAGGGTTAAAAAAAGAGGATTTATTTAAAATTATATTTAGTGGAATTTTGTTTATATTACCATGGTTGTTAAAGTTGGAAGGTACACCAAAATTTATTGTATACTTACTTGCCTATATAGTGGTAGGTTTAGAGATTATAATTAGAGCTTTTAGGAATTTAATGGCTGGACAACCCTTTGATGAATATTTTTTGATGACAGTAGCTACCTTAGGAGCATTTATCATAGGAGAGTATCCTGAAGGTGTAGCTGTAATGCTATTTTACCAGATAGGGGAATTATTCCAAGGATTGGCAGTTAATCACTCAAGAAAGTCTATTTCATCTCTTTTAGATATTAAACCAGACTATGCTAATCTAGAAAAAAATGGAAGTGTAGTAGTTGTAAACCCAGCAGAGGTTCATGTGGGAGACTATATAATAGTTAAGCCAGGGGAGAAAGTTCCTTTAGATGGAGTGATAGTAGAAGGAAAATCTTCGGTAGATACCTCAAATATAACTGGAGAATCGGTGCCTAGAACTGTAAATACTGGAGAT
>Ga0116175_1000221_pt1 | contig 43274 bp, 48 predicted proteins | sample AD_UKC125_MetaG_FD_89802 | JGI IMG/M metagenome (GOLD analysis project Ga0116175, IMG submission 89802) | Active sludge microbial communities of municipal wastewater-treating anaerobic digesters from USA - AD_UKC125_MetaG | ecosystem: Engineered > Bioreactor > Anaerobic > Digestate | place: USA... | reverse complement strand
TTTTAATATATCTTTATTATACATTATGTGATATAGTTCATGGGCTCCTGTATAGCGTTCATGACCTAAGCTAAAACTACTATTTAGATATACTACGAAACGATCCTCATAATAGGTAATAAATCCAGAAAGCCCTTCTACGTCTAAGGGTTTTCTAATTAGAAATGCTATTTCTGAAAGGATGTCAAATATATCTGATAACCCTTTTTTAGCAAATTTGATTCTAGTTTCTTCTGCTAATTCTTTGGTTTTTAATCTAAATAATTCATCGGGAATATTTATATTTTTTTTCATAAAATTTATCCTTCCTTCCCTATAGAATGATGCTATTTTTTGTATCATATAGAATATAGACTACGCTTAGCAATACTCTTTTTATCTTGTCAAAGTCTTCTCCTAAATTTACCAATATATTAATATTTCTCTTTCATATATATCTTTTCTTGTTCTATAAATATTTTCACCATTTCCTGAAGTTTTGAAATCTCTTCCAATGTATTTTGAGAATAGTTTTTTCTCCTAAAGAAGGTTACCAAATCCTCTGATTCTTCTTCATCAAAAAAATCCTCTATATCTACACCAAATACATCACTTATAGCTTTTAGTTCTATAGCAGAAATAGATCTACTGTTGTTTTCAATTTTGCTTAATGTTTCTCTACTCATATTTATACCCAGTTGAGCAAGCTCTTCTACTACTTTTGATTGGCTTAAGCCTCTCTCTTCTCTAAATATTTTTATCTTTTTACCAATCTCATATTTAAGCATAAAAAAACCTCCTTGTAATATAATATTACAAAAGAGGTTTGAGTTTGTCAATATAACTTATTTTATAGCTAATTTTTATTACTTATTAGAAATAAATTTCTGTTTTAAAATCCTCTTTTAATTTTTCAGTTTTATCTAGATATATTTCTTGCTGTTTCATCAATATTAGTTGATGATTGATTTGACCTTTGACTTCTTCTAATGAGCTTGTCCCTGATTCCTTTTTGTAATTTAACTTAATAATATGGTAACCAAATTGAGTTTTTACAGGCTCGCTTATACTTCCTTCTTCCATAGAAAAAGCTACCTCTTCAAATTCTGGTACCATTTTCCCTCTACTAAATTCCCCTAGATCTCCACCATTGGCTTTTGATGGACAATTGGAATATTTGCTAGCTGCATCTTCAAAGGATAAACCATCATTTATCTCATCAAGTATTTCATTGGCCTTTTCTTCATCATCTACTAATATATGACTAGCTCTTGCTACTTCTGGTCTTTGGAAAAAATGTTTATTTTCATCATAGAAACTATTTATCTCTTCTTCTGTTACAGTTATTCCTTTAAATAATCTATTGATAGCATATTGTTTAAGTACACCTATTTTAACCTTTTCCAATTCATTTTTAAAATCTTCTTCTTCATCTAAACCATTTTTAAGGGCATCCAGATATAACAGTTCCTGGTTTACCAATTCATTGGCTATTTGATTTATCCCTTCTGGTGAACTAAATTGTGCTGCTGTTCTTTGGTCCAGTTGATTTAAAAAGTCGTATACATCTTGACTAGTTATATCTTTTCCGTTAACCGTTGCTAATACTTTGTTTTCACTCATTTTTTAAATTCTCCTTTTGATTTATTTAATACCTTGCCGACTTATTGAACGTATCATATTGATATACTGATGTCAAGCAATGGTAAATTTAAAATTCATATATATTGTATAATAGCCCTTCACTAGACATAGTAAAATATGGATTATCTATAGTTAAAGCTTTTGTATAAATATTTTATATGGACTATTCATCATATAAAATATTAGGAATATACTATATAGATAGTTAAATTTCTATTGAGGAGATGCCTATGGTTAATAGAATGATATTAGTATTTTTAATAGGTATTGCAGCTATTGGAAATAATAAAGCCTTGTTTTTAGGTGGTATCATAGTTTTAATATTGTCCTTTTTAGACAGGACCTATTTACTTAAACTAGATAAAAATATTTTTCTAAACGGCGGATTGATTTTGCTTATGATATGGATGCTTATGCCAATTATTCAAACTGAAAAAAATATGGTTTCCATTAATATAAAGGATTGGATAAGTATTGAAGGAATAATATCCTTGTTAAGTGGTCTATTTATTGTGATAGTTGCCTCTAAGGGGCTGGAATTAATGGATAGCAATCCATCAGCCTCTATAGGAATTATTATAGGTTCTATTATTGGTGTTACTTTTTTTGGGGGAATTCCTGTAGGTATATTAACTGGTTCTGGTATAGCCTATTTGATTATAAGATTATTAAAAAAACTCTAATAGCATTCATCTACTAAAGTTTTATTTAGTAATATAGTGGATACATTCATTTCCACCTCTATTTTTAGCACAATACATAGCTTTATCTGCCTTGAATATTAAATCATCAATAGTCTCTCCATCTCTCGGATAAAAGCTAACTCCTATACTTAAAGATATATCTATTTGTATATCATCTGAAACTATAACTCTCCTATTTGCAATGGCTATCCTAGATGCAATTATCTTATAGTTATTGTAGTGTTTAATATTAGGAAGAAGTATTAAAAATTCATCCCCACCATATCTAGAAACTATATCATGCTTTCTAGTGTTTTTCTCTAATAGATTAGCAACTTCTACTACTACTTGATCCCCTACTTTATGTCCATATTTATCATTTATTCTTTTAAATTGATCTATATCTATAAACATCAATCCTAGTTTAGTGTTATTTCTTTTAGCTTCCTCTAAAAATTTTTCCGCCATATTATAGAAAAGGGTTCTATTAGCCAATCCAGTAAGTTGATCATAATAAGCTAGTTTTTCTATCTCCTTTTCTTTTTCTTTTAATTCTTTATTTAGTAAATATAACTCGTTGCTAAATTTTTTAAGCTGTTCAATTCTTAGTGCTTGACTAGTTACATCTATACATTCAATGAGCACATATCTTGAATTGTCTATTTTAAAAGGGTTTACTCTAACATTTACCTTTCTACTATCTGTAATTAAACCTTTGTGGATAGAAGAAGAAAAGAAATATTTATAATCTTTTTTTACTACAGAATCTATGGCATTTCTAAAATAATTTCTATCTAAACTAGGTAATCTTTCATATAGATTACGATTTATAGCTTTTTCTTGTTTTATATTGGTTAGCTTTTCCATCTGGGTATTCCAATATATTATATTTAATTTTTCATCTATTATTATTATACCTTCATTTATATGATCTAATATTTGGAACAATCTCCTATCCATATAAATCATCTTCTATGTCCTTAGTCATTTTCATCAATTCATTTAACGAATCTATAGTCAAATTGATTATCACAGCTCCTTCTATTTTAACATCATCTATTATAAATGATATATATAGTAATAATATACAAAATTCCTCTTTATCTTTTAGTCCTATTTCAAATTTAGATTTATTAAATAATCGAACTTCCGGAAGGGTATATTTTAAACTTATATCTAGAGTATTCCCAATTTCTCCTATTATGGAGTTTAATATAATATTTCCCACTTCTCTTATTATATCAAAATCCATATCGGTAAAGTTTAAATCCTCTTCATTCATATATTCTGGCTGGCCTATGCATAGATTTATAAAAATTCTCATCTTATTAGCTGGAAAAAGCAAATTGGCTTCTCCAGTTATTTTTTCTCCAAATTTCATAGAGGAAACCATTAATGCTCCTTGTGGCAATGCGGAAAAATGCTTGTATATTTCTTCATCATCTTCTTTTGACTCTAATATAGTTATATTGGGGATATCCAATATTATCTTTTTACCTACTATTTCCGAAAGCATATTAGCAGCTTTGCCAACGCCTATATTAAATATCTCCTTTAATATATCATAAGTTAAATCCTTTTCATGCATAAGTATCACCTTTGATAATTTTTGTTACTAATTTTACCTTTTCATCAGTAAAGGGTTTGTTAATGAATTGTATAACACCATAGGACTCAATTTCTTCTCTTACATTCTTCTGTACATCCGCTGATATAACAAAAATATTAGAGTTCTTATCGTATTCTTTTATAAGCTTTATCAACTGTTGTCCACTAACATTAGGCATAAGTAAATCAACAAACACATAATCTGGATTGAATTCCTTATATTTTTTAAACCCCTCCTCCCCATCATTAGCAAAAAAAATTTCCACATCTCCTATTTGATTTTTTAAAAGCTTTGCTATAGTCAATTGTGTAAATCTAGAGTCATCAACGATTAATATTTTCATAATTATAAATCCTCCTACTTCTTGAACTAATGTTATAATCTATCCTATAGTATACCATATGTATTTTGTTTTTGTATAAATAATCTTAAAAAGTAAAACATTAATATTTCTATTATCTAAACAATTACTAATGTAAATATTAGGTCTGAAATATTTATAAATATTTCAGACCTAATATTTATAATGCTTTTCTATATATAGCTAATATGTCTTCGTAGTATAAGGGTTTAAAATTCCCTACTACTCCCCCTTTATGCTTAATAGCTGCTTTAGCCATGTTTTCCAAATTTTCTTCTCCTATACCCACTTCCCTTAAACTCATGGGAATTCCTAAGGATAGAAAAAATTCATGGGTTTTATCTATGGATTCTTTAGCTATATCATATTTGTCCTTATTATCATCAATTCCCCATACATTTACCCCATATTCTACAAATTTATCAACCCTTTCATCGTCTAACACATATTCCATCCAAGGAGGGGTTAGGATTGCTAAACCAATTCCATGGGTTATATCATAATAAGCTGATAATTCATGCTCCATAGCATGAACACTCCAAAAAGTATCCTTACCATAGGATAAAAGTCCATTTATGGCCAGGGAGGATGCCCACATTAGATTAGCTCTAGCTTCATAGTTTTCTGGCTCATCCACTGCTTTTTTCCCATATTGAATACAAGTTTTAAGAATAGCTTCTGCAAGTCTATCCTGTAAAAAGGCTCCTTTATCTAATGTAAAATAGTTTTCAAAGGTATGGCTCATTATATCTGCTACACCTGCTGCAGTTTGCTTCTTAGGTACTGTATAAGTGTAGGTAGGGTCTAGTATAGAGAATTTTGGTGCCATAGAAGGATGGCCAAAACCAAGTTTTTGCTTGGTATCCAAATTAGATATTACTGCTCCCGAATTCATTTCTGATCCTGTAGCAGCTATGGTAAGTATAGTACCTATGGGAAGAGCATTGGTAATAGGTGCTTTTTTTATTACTAAATCCCATGGATCCCCTTCATAATAATAACCTACTGCTATAGCTTTAGAACAATCTATAGTACTACCTCCACCTATAGCTAATATGAAGTCCACATTGTTTTCTCTGCATATATCTATACCTTTTCTTACACTATCTATTCTTGGATTAGGATCTATTCCCCCTAGTTCCCAAAACTCTATATCATTTTCCTCTAATATTTCTACTGCCTTATCATATATACCATTTTTCTTGATGCTCCCTCCACCATAAGTTATCAAAACCCTAGAACCATATTCCTTAATCTGTTTACCTAATACTTTAATTTGACCTTTTCCAAAAAAGATTTTTGTTGGAATGGAATAATCAAAATTTAACAATATATCATCTCCTCTTTTCATTTGTGGGTATATTTATATTATACACCAATTGAGTACCCATTTAAAATTAAATGAATATCCTCTTAGCTTTCAATATTAGATATACAATTGTAGAATAACTTTTAATATTGTGATATTATGTTTTTAAGGGATAATGGGGATGTGGTATTATGAATAAAGTGAATTGTAAATCTATTAAATTCATTGTTTTTTTGCTTATTATAATTTTATTATTTCCTCAATATATAAAGGCTGAGGAGAAGGTTTATGATTTAGTAATAAAGGGTGGAACCATATTTAACCCTTCCACTGATCATGAATTATCTGGATATAATTTAGGTATTAAAGGGGAAAAGATTGTGAGAATTACTAAAGAAGATATATCCGGCATGGAGGAAATAGATGCAAAAGGATTGGTGGTTTCTCCTGGGTTTATCGACCTTATATCCTATGACCCTAATTCAGTAGGAATTGAGCTAAAAGTATTAGATGGAGTTACAAGCAATCTAGCTATGCATGGTGGAACAGAGGATGCAGAACAATGGTATAGAGGTTGGAGCAATGCTGGGGTATTGACCAACTTTGGAGCTTCTTCTTTTGTCACTAGACTTCGCTGGCCCATAGTAGGACAAGGGGTAGATGAAGAAATAACGAAAGAAGAAGACATTGATAAATTAGTAGATGGAGTAAGGAAAAATATTGAAGCAGGTGCCTTGGGCATATCCTTTAGTTTTGAATACATTCCAGGCATCAAAAATGAAATAATCCCCTTGTTAAATCTAGCTCATGAATTAAATGTTCCAACCTTTTATCATCTGAGATATTCAGATGCTGAAAAGGGATTAGAAGGAATTCAAGAGGTAATAGATTATGGTAAAAAAACTGGTGCCATAATCCATATTATGCATATCAATAGCACAGGAGGCACCTTTCATATGGAAGAAGCCCTTAAAATGGTAAACAAAGCTAGAGAAGAAGGTTTGGATATTACTGCTTGCGTATACCCATATGATTTTTGGGCAACTTATATAGATTCTGCTCGATTTAGACCTGGTTGGCAAGATAGATTCAAGATTACCTATGAGGATTTACAAATTGGTGGTACAGATATTAGAATCACTAAAGAAACCTTTGACAAATATAGAAAACAACATCTACTTGTAGCAGCCCATGGCTCCCTGCCAGAAGAGGAATTAATTATGGCATTAAAAGATCCCAATATAATGATAGGTAGTGATACCATAATTGAGCCCTCTGGAAATAACCATCCTAGAGGATCTGGAACCTATAGTAGACTATTTGGAAGATATGTTAGAGAAAAAAAAGTATTATCCACTATGGATGCTATAAAAAAAGTATCCTATTTACCTGCTAAGCGAATGGAATCTTCTGCACCCCAAATGAGATATAAGGGAAGAATTGAAGTAGGTGCAGATGCAGATATTACTATATTTGACCCTAACACTATAATAGATAGAAGTACAGTAAAAGAACCTACTACTCCCTCTACTGGAGTAGAATATGTTATTATAAATGGTGTTATAGTTAAAGATAAGAATGGTATAGTAGAAGGAGTAAATCCAGGTAAGCCTATTAGATCTTATTTTGTGGATAAAATCCCCGAGGAAGAACCTATACCTTTTAATATCCAGGTGGATGGTGGGGATAAAAAACCACTTAATTTTGTTTATAATATTGATGGATATATATATCTTCCCATAGATGAATTTTTCAAATATATTTCTATGCCCCTTGAAGATATGGGAGATGGAAACATAAATATAGGGAAGATATTGAATATCAATATAGGGGATAAAAAAGCTACATTAGGAGAAAAGGATATAATTTTGGATAAGGAACCTATCATATATAAATCTAATACGTACATTAATTCTAAGGACATAGATAAGATCTTAGAGGGTGAATACAAAGTAGTAATACAAGATGATGGATTAGAACTAGAATACATAGGAAATATATCTAAGAAAAAGGATACTTTTGTCTACAATGAAGGGGCTAATGTAGTAGATAAAATTGGTAAAAAACCTTATGTAGGTGCATATAGTTTCTCTTTTGTAGTCATTGCTTTAACTTTAATATTTTTTAAGGATGATAAACATCATAATCAAGAGGATAAACAAGATAATTAAGGGGAAAGAATATTAAGTATTTTTTCTATGTATTCTATCCCCTTCATATATGGATTTTATATATAATTGTATATTTATTAGAAAAAAGTTAGCTATTTTTTCCTTTTTCTGTTTTCTTCCATTATTTTTTCATTTATATAGTCATAGCCCTTAGGTGAGTGAGGTATTAAGCAATTGGTACAATCTTTAATTCCATAGTTATCAAAATAGTTTCCTCCACATTCTTCTAAAAAGTATAATGGACAGTAACAAAACATACAGTTAAAATTTTCTTCATCTTTTACTTTATGGCAAGGAAAATATTCACATGCCCTATTTCTATAAAATCTATAGGAATTTTCCATTAAATATTCCCCCTTATTATTTTTTCTATAAAATCTAAATTATGATAGCCTTCTTCTTCATCTCTACCTATTATTATAGGCTTTATGTCTAGTTCTTCACAAGCTTTTATTTTATTTAAAGTACCTCCTTCTTTCCCACTATCCTTCATTACTACATAATCCACATTATACTCTTTAAACATTGCCTTATTATACTCTATGGAAAAAGGTCCTAGTACCGCAACTATATCTTTCATATTTACACTATGTTCTTTACATATTTTAATGCTTTCTATTGTAGGAAGAACTCTATATATAAATCTATTTTTACTTCGTATTTTTTCAAAATCTCCAATATTTTTAGAACCTGTAGTAAAAAATACATCCCCCTTTATATTAGCAATATAGTCATAAGCTTCTTCAAAACTATTTAAATATATCCCTTTTGGAGTAGATAAGGCTTTTTTTCTAATATATCTAATGTATTTTATTCCCTTTTCATTTGCTGCTTTCTTTGCATTCTGAGTAACCTTCTTAGCATAGGGATGAGAAAGATCCACTATCATATTTACATTATTTTGGGTAATAAAATCCAGCATATTATTATAATCCATTCTTCCTACATGAAATTTTGTTCCTTTTAAAAATTCCTTTCCATCATCTGTAGCTATAGTTACTATATAATCATCTAAATCTATAATTTTATCAATTAATTCCCTTGCTTCACTAGTACCTCCTATTATCCATATCATTTAATATTGTACCCCCTTGGTGTTATCATTTGCCCATCCTTTATATAGGTATTGGTATTGCCTATTATTAATATACTTAACATATCCACTTCTTCGTAGGGTATTTCCCCAAGGGTTGTTAACCAAATTTTTCTATTGATACGTCCTGAATTCCTAACTATGCCTACTGGCGTATCTTTTTGTTTGTATTTTAGCATTATATCTACTGCTTTTTTTAAGTGTTCTTTCCTTCCTTTACTTCTAGGATTATATATAACTATTACAAAATCTCCTTCTGCAGCCTTTTCAATCCTTTGTTCTATTATATCCCAAGGAGTTAATAGATCGCTTAAACTTATAGTGGCAAAATCATGCATAATAGGTGAGCCCAATTCACTTGCTGCAGAAAATGCTGCTGTAACCCCTGGAATTATTTCTACATCTATATCCTCTTTTAATTCTAAAATGGGACCTGCCATACCATATAATCCTGCATCTCCTGTGGAAACAATAGCAGTATTTTTTCCTTCTTTCACTTTTTGAATTGCCAATTTACATCTTTCTATTTCTCCTCTCATGCCTGTAGAATATATTTCCTTTCCTTCTACTAAATCTTCTAAATACTCTATATAAGGAGTGTAGCCAACTATAACTTGACAATCTTTTATAGTTTCTACTGCTTTTAAAGTCATATAATCTCTACCTCCTGGACCAATACCTACTACATATAATTTAGCCATACTTTTCCTCCTTTGCTATGGATAAGGTTATCCCATTTATCTTTACCTTGCCTGTTAACATTTTTCCCCCTAATAGATAGGCAGAAGGTTCTGATACAGAATAAACTCCTATTGTATCTTTAACAAATTGGGATTTAGAAAAATTTTGTTCTACTTTTTTAATTTCATCTATGGTAAATATCTTTAAAGGGCAATTAAAATATCTACAGGCCTCTATTATTCCTATTTCATGTTCTTTCACTTTTATTGTACCTATTGTTTTTATACCTTTAGGGGAAAGGTTTAAATTTTTTAATAAATAATTTATAGCTTTGATTATTCTACTTCCTTCTATACCTTTCCTACACCCTATGCCAATATTGATATTTTTAGGAATTAACTTACAATGTTTTTCATAAGTATGGTATATTTGTTCTTGTGAACTTACTATTATAACCCCTTGAACATTTAAATTTTTATTCTTTAAGTTGTCCAACAATAACAATTTATCGTATTTTATAATCTCATCCATCTCAGAATAAAATCCTATAGTATCTCCATTGACCATCATAGCTGTAATATCCTTTACATCTTCCATATTCTCCATATAATAATTATTTTTAATTGCAAATAAATCAACAGATTGTATACCTCTATTATCAGAAGCGGTAGTAATAACTGGGATAGCTCCTATAGTATGTCCTACCCATTGGGCTAGTTTGTTAGCACCACCAATATGCCCAGATAATAAACTTATAGAAAATATTCCTTCATCATCCACCACTACTACAGCAGGATCTACAGTTTTGTTTATTATATAGGGTGTCATAAGTCTAACAGCAATCCCTGTAGCTGATATAAATACTAATCCATCGTATTCCATGACTAAAAAAAGCAATATAGATTTTATTCCTCCATCTATTTCATCATTACTAAAATGATGGATTATATAATCTTCAGAGCTTGATTTAACCAATTTTTCCCCTATTTCTTTCCCCTTTTGAGTAAAGGATATACAAGCAATTTTCATCTATTACCCTCCCTATATCCATGGGAAAAAGAAGGATGATACAATTTTGATCTTTCATATTCCCCTTCTATAAAATCCCCCACTAATATCTGAGCAGTTTTTGTAATACCTTCCTTTTGAACCTTTTCAACTATATCCTTTAAAGTACCTATTATAATCTTTTCATCATCCCAAGTAACTTTATATACTACAGCTATTGGCACATCCTCCCTGCCATAACCTTTTTTTAGTTTTTCTACTACTCTATCTAAATTTTTAACTGATAAAAATATTGCCATAGAAGCTTTATGTTTTGCCAATAACTCTAAATCTTCTTCCTCTGGAACTGGAGTTTTGCCTTCTATTCTAGTTAGTATTATTGTTTGGCTTACATTAGGTAATGTAAATTCTCTTTTTATGGAAGAACAAGCTGCAGTAAAGGAACTAACGCCAGGTATCACCTGATATTCTATACCTTTCTTAGCTAGCATATCCATCTGCTCTCTAATGGCACCATATATGGTAGGATCTCCTGAATGAAGTCTTACTACTTTTAGGTCTTTCTTTGCTGCATATTCCATCTTGTCCACTATCTCTTCTAAAGTCATGGAAGCACTATTATATATATTACAATCTGGTTTACAAAAGGATAAATGCTCTTTAGATACTAAACTTCCAGCGTATATAACTACATCTGCTTCTTCCAAAAGCTTTCTTCCTTTTACAGTTATTAAATCCACGTCTCCTGGACCTGCACCTACAAAGCTAATCATCGGCTTTCCTCCTTCCAATAATAAAGAAAATCTAATAATATCACTTTTTTGTATTGGATATATTCCTCTACTGTATCTAGTGCTATGTTTTTATCTTTATTACTTGGAGCAAATACTACACTAGCCCCTTGAATCTTTTTTACTGCTTTTATTGTCAATAACTCCTTATCTCCAGGACCTGTTCCTATTCCATATAATTTTTTCACTTTTTCACTCCTTTTACTATAAATATAGGATTTTCACCTTTCATAAGCCCTATATCATCCCTATAGGAAGACTGAATTAAATGGACTTCTATTTCTTGATATTTATGGATTTCTAACAGATTAATAAATTTATTTAAATTTTTTAATGTGATAAAATTTCCACACAATATTCCTTTTGATTCTAAATGTTTCTCTAAATAATTAAATATTCCCTCTAGTTTTCCTCCACTACCTCCTAGGAAACATTTATTAAATTTAATATCAGGTAATACCTCTGGTGCTTCTCCAAGTATTACTTCTACTTCTACTTGAAATTTAGATTTATTTATATTTATAATCTCTACAGCCTCTTGGGTTTTTTCAACAGCCCAAACTTTTGCACCTTGTAAAGCTGCTTCTATGGATATACTTCCTGTACCAGCACCTATATCCAATAGCCTGTCTCCTTTTTCTATAGATAGATAAGCCATATTTAATATTCTAATATTGAATTTTGTCATGGGAACCTTTCCTCGTATAAATTCATTATCTTTAATCCATCGCATTTTCTACCACCACCACTGATAAAGGTGAAATATCCTCTAAAGCTTCTCCTATATTTACCTTTATTATTCTCTCTTCTTCATAGGAGAGATTGAAACCTGCATATATTATTCCCTCTATGCCCATTTTGTATAATCTTTTAGATATGCTTGAAGGGCTATTATCCTTGTCTGTAAGAATTATAGAAAATTTATGCTCCTTTATAGTGTCTAAGTTTTCCTCTCTACCATGGAGAGATAATAGATTTGCTCCTTGCCAACTTTTACCTAGTTTAGCCATCATATACTGAAAAGAGGAAAGCCCTGGCATTATTTTTTCAATTACAATATTTTGTCTGTTAAGATATTGTACTATTCCATAGAAACAAGGGTCCCCTGATGCAAGTATTAAAATATGTTCATATTCTTTTATTAGTTTATCTATATAAACTACCTTGTTGATTTTTATAATATCCTTTCTGATAATCTCTAAGGAATTGGAAACTCTTCCAAAAGCTACTACATTTTCATAGCTTTTTATAGCTTCAATAACTTCCATAGTCAAATATTTAGGATTACCAGGTCCTACTCCAGCTACTACTACCCCATATGAACACCTCTTTCCATGGAATATATAATTACTTTAACAGGATACTTCTCATCCTTTAAATATCTTTTTATCCTTTGCTCAGCTCCCCTTTCCATATCCTGTACTATATCTTTATAACCTGCATAAATGCATAAATTTAATCCTTCTTCTGCAGTTACACAGCTATTTATCCTTTTTAATAGACTTTTAGGTGCTCCCTTTAATGCTAAATAATATATGAATGCTTCCATCCTAGCATCTGATACACTACTATGAGTATTGAATATACCTATGGATAGTTTTGAAAACTTTCCTATATGACCTATTAAAGTAATTGATTTAAAGCCCTTATTATATATGTATGAAATGCTATCTCCAATATAGTTTGAAATTTGTACTATACTATGTTTAAAACCTAATGATTTAGCTATCTTTTCTCCATAGTTTCCAGGAACTAATATTATATTATCTTTGCCATATTGATCTTCTATTGCATCTATTTCCATATATATAGTCTTAATTAATGCCTCTTGGGACATAGGATATACTATACCTTTAGTTCCTATGATAGATATTCCTCCTTCTATACCTATGTTTTTATTATGGGTTTTTTTGCTAATTTCTTCCCCTTGAGGAGCATATATCACTACATCATATCCTTTTTGAGATACTTTCCTTATTTCCTTTTTTATCATTTCTTTAGGAACTGGATTTATTGCAGCTTCTCCAATTTCACCAAATAAACCTTTCCTTTTTATCCTCCCTATACCTATGCCCCCATCTATAGTTATTTTATTATCATCTCGTCTACTTACCTTTGCATATATTTTTATGCCATCAGTTACATCTGGGTCATCTCCTCCATCCTTTGTTACAGAACAAGATGCACTATTTTTATTTATACATGGATCGTTTATTTCAAGTTTTAGTTTTATTCCAGCAGGGGTATCTATATTTACATAATCTACTATTTTTTGAATCTCTAACATTAAGGCTGCTGCCTTCGCAGCAGCTGCAGCACAAGAACCTGTTGTATATCCACATCTTAATTGTTTCCCATCTTTAATAACATACTTATCTAATTTCATCTTTCCACCACCATATACAATAAGGCATTTATAATAGATGCTGCCACATTACTTCCTCCTTTAGTACCTACAGTGGAAATAGAAGGAATATTAAATTCCCTTAAATATTCCTTAGATTCTTCTGCACCTACAAAGCCTACTGGAACACCCACTATAAATTTAGGATTAACTTTTCCCTCTTCTACTAATTCTAGTAATCTAAATAAAGCGGTAGGTGCATTCCCTATTACAAACATATCTATTCCTTCTTTTACGGCTAAATCTATAGCTATGGATGAACGAGTGGTATTTAAATTTTTAGATAATGTATATGCTCTTTCATCATCTATGAAACATTTTAATTCACATTGAGTTTTAGATAGGGCTCTTTTGTTTATTCCCATATATGCCATCTTAGTATCAGTAAATATAATACCTCCTTTTTTTATACTATCTATAGCCCTTTCAACAAAATTTTCTTTAAAAACTATAATATTTCTATATTCCAAATCTCCTGTTGTATGAATCATCCTTTTGACTATCATCTTCTCTTTATCAGTAAAGGAGGTATTGCCCATTGCCTTCTCTATAATGTCCATACTTTTATTTTCTATTTCCATTGGGTTTTTAATATACATAGATACCCTCCTTGCCCCTTTCTATTTTGTTTAATAGATAATTAAAAGCCTTCATATTTCCAAGGAAATGAATATGAGGGTATTGAACTAATACATTTTTATATCTATATCCACATTTCCAATTTCTATTTCCCTTTGGCTTTTTAATATAATATAAATGTTTGTCCTCTATATCTATAACAGAATAATGAAATTCTTGTCCCTTTAAAATATCCCCTTTGTTGCCTAATAGGGTGTCTTCCATTAAATTGATATCTACATATCCAAACCTTTGAAGCCTATCCTTCATATAGGCTTTTCCTTTAAATATTCCCACCATGGAACAATCTTCTATCTCTTCTACCAAATACATAAAGCCCCCTGCCTCTCCATAAATATAGCCTCCTCTTTCTGCCATATTTTTAATAGAATTTAACATAGTTAAATTTTGAGATAATTCCTCTTTATATAGTTCTGGATATCCTCCACCAATGTATAATAAATCGCATTTAGGGACTTTAGTATCCCTAAGGGGAGAAAAATATTGTACCTGGCAGGTGTTTTCTAATAGCTTTAAATTTTCACTATAGTAAAAGGAAAAGGCCTCATCATAAGCTATAGCTACTTTAATATTTCTTTTAATGGGATACTTATAATTAGCTACATCCCCTTTACTCATCAAAGAAATTAATCCATCTATATCTACAGTTTTTTCTATAGTCCTTGATATTTTATCAATTACATCCTTTATGTATTTGTCATTTTGTACTAATCCTAAATATCTACTTTGTATATTTAAATTTTTATCCTTTTCTACATAACCTAATACCTGAATTCCAACATATTCTTCTATTTTTTCCTTCAATAAAAGATATATATCTTTCCTCACCTTATTCAATATTATCCCTTTTATATTGGAATCCAAAAAATCTACCATACCTTTTATCTTAGGAATTGCAGAAAACATCTCCCCTTGAGGTGTATAAATCAGTATTGAGTTTATATTTAACCTTCTAGCTATATCATAGCTGGAATTTTCAAAATCATTATGTATCCCATCAAAATATCCCATCGCTCCTTCTATTACCCCATATTCTCCTGGGTTCATGGATAGAGCATGTTTAAAATTTTCTCCCATCATATGAATATCCAAATTTCCTGCTAATTTTCCTGAAGCTAATCCTAAACATTTAGTGTCTATAAAATCTGGTCCTGTTTTAAAAGCAGATACATCTAATCCCCTATTTTTTAATGTCCTTATTATTCCCAATGTAATTATAGTTTTCCCTGTATTGCTAGAAGGAGCTGTTATCATTATGGTTTTCATTTAATCTCTCCAATTCTTTAAAAGTTTCTATTAATTTTAAATTGTTCTTTCTGCTTTTTATGGCAACTCTAATATAGGTATTATCCAACCCATTAAAACTAGAACATTTTCTAATTACTAATCCTCTATTTAAAAAGAAATTAAATACATATTCTTCATTCCATTTTAAAAGTTTTATAAGTATATAATTGGCATGGGTATTATATGGTTTTATGCCTTTTATATTGGATAATTGTTCAAGGAGAAATTTTCTCTCTTCTTCTATATAAATTTTACTCCTTTCAATATACTCTTTACACTCAAATATATATCTGCCAGCTCTATCTCCTAGAGAATTGACACTCCAAGGTAGTGCTACTTTATCATGTATATTTCTTATATCTTCTGATACACAACCATATCCTAATCGTATTCCAGGTAAAGCAAAAAACTTAGTTGCTGCTCTAATTATGCCTATTCTATGAAAAGACTTTTCTTTAAAGATCTGTATACTGTCATAATCCTCTGGACAGAATTCATAAAAAGCTTCATCCAATAGTAGATATCCTCTTTTTTTATTTACAATTTCATATAATTTTTTTAAGGTATCTTTTTCAATCCTTAGTCCTGTAGGATTATTAGGATTTCCTAAAATCAGTAAGTCCTTGGGTTTCATAGTATCTTCTATATTAGATAAATTTAATGTAAAATCATCCTTGTATTTTAGCCTAATAACTTCCTTGCCATGAACTAATGCTCTTTCTTCGTATTCAGAAAAGGAAGGTAAAACTACTATAATTCTAGGAAACATGATTATAAAATTATCTATTATATCCACTGCTCCATTGCCTACCACTACATTTTCAGGGCTGCATTTTAAATATTTAGATATACTTGTTTTAAGATGCCTATATTTTATATCTGGGTAGTTGGTCATATCGGTAAAGCCTTTTATTAATTCTTCCTTAAGCCCTTCTGGAAATCCTAATGGATTTATATTACTGCTAAAATCTATTAATTCTCCATCGTAATATTTTTCATAAGTAATTAAATCTCCTCCATGTTCCATCTTTTCACCTACCTAATAAATTATTAATTAATCCACATAGTATAAGTAATAATCCTTCTGTTCTATACATAATTTCAATAGTTTTTTTAATGTCTTTCCTATTAATGTTTCTAGTGTTATCACCTATAGTTGGTTTTTCCACAATCTTTCCAAAATAATAGCTATTGCCTCCTAGTTGAATATTTAACAATCCTGCTATTGCACCTTCTGGATATATAGCATTGGGACTTTTATGGTTTTTCCTATCCCTTATCATAATCCTAAAGCCTTCCTTTACATCAAATCTAAATATAGAGGATATACACATTAAAACTCCAGTAAGTCTAGCTGGAATATAATTAAATACATCATCAATTCGTGCAGGAAAGAAACCTAAATCCATATATTTTTCATTTTTGTATCCTAACATGGAATCCATAGTATTCACCATTTTGTACATTAACCCTCCTGGAGCTCCCAATAACATTATATAGAATAATGGTGCTATGACTCCATCAGCAGTATTCTCTCCTACTGTTTCTACAGTTGCTTTTATTATCTCTTCTTCTGTAAGATTTTTAGTATCTCTTCCCACTATATAAGAAAGCCGATGTCTTGCTTCTTCTAAACTTATATCTAATCCATAAAATACCTTCATGGCCTCCTTATCTAAGCATCTAGCTGCTATACAGGTATATATAAGGTATGTATTTATGATGGGATATACTACTTTGTATTTTTTTATAGTTTTTAATAATATATAAGGAAATATAAAAGCTAAAGCTATATTAAATATTGTTATTAAAAATCCCCAAAACTTTAAACCCAGTATGTTATTTGAATAATTTTTATCTATTTCCCTTACTAGTTTTTCTTCAAAAGCAATTAGTTTTCCCATAAGTTTTACAGGATGGGGAAAATTATAGGGATCTCCTAAAATCAAATCTAATATTACTGCTATAAGTATATATTTCATATTTTCACCTAATCTAATTTGTTTTTTAGTAAACTAATATTGAATATTCCCCTGTCAATCTATATATCTAATAAGGAATATACATAATCCATATCCAAATTTTGTCTAATCAACTGGGATAGCTTTTTAAATTCTTCTTCAAGCTCTTCATCCCTTTGTGATGAGATATTACAACGCTTTTCATAGTCTATAAGGGAATCCTCATCTACAAGTTCCAATGGCATATAGGGTATTGTTCCAATAACTGGTATATTTAAAAGCTCCTCTATCATTTTAATACCTGAATTTAATAACCTTTTATCTCCCCTAAATTTATTTATTATCAATCCTTTAATTCTTTTTCTTTCTTCCTCTTCTAAAAGCATAACCGTACCATAAAGGGATGCAAATACTCCTCCCCTATCTATATCCCCTACTAATAATACTGGAGCATCAACCATTTCTGCTATACCCATATTTACTATATCATTTTGCTTTAAGTTTATTTCAGCAGGACTACCTGCTCCTTCTAATACTATAATATGGTGTTCCTTTTCTAATTCTTGATAAGCTTTTTCAATTGTAGGCTTTAATTTATTTTTATATGAAAAATACTCTAAAGCCTCCATCCTCTTGTAAAACTTCCCATTTATTATTACATCACTTCCTTTATCAGAATTAGGTATTAACAATATGGGATTCATATTGGGATTTGGCTCAATACCAGCTGCTTTGGCTTGTAGTGCTTGAGCTGTACTTATTCTATATCCCTCTATTGTTTCATAATATTTTGAGGACATATTTTGAGACTTAAAAGGGGCAACCTTATATCCATCTTCTTTAAATATCCTACACAATGCAGTAGATATAAAGGATTTTCCTGCTGAGGATGTAGTCCCTTGTATCATTATATTTGCCATGTTTTCCCTCCATTTTCTAATTTACTTTATAAGGTATAAAATAAGGGCAATGGTTTATTTCGTCTTTATATATATGACCATCCACTCTAAATACCTCTTTTAGTAGTTTTTTTCTTAATATAGATTTAGGATTATCGTATTCCCATATTTCTCCATCTTTTAGTACTAATATATTATCAGAATATCTAGCTGCTTGATTTAAATCATGTAAAACCATTAAAACTGTTAAATTTAAACTTTTATTTAATTCTTCAACTAACTCTAGTACTTCTAATTGATAAGAAATATCTAAAAATGTAGTAGGTTCATCTAATAATAGTATCTCTGGTTTTTGAGCCAATGACATGGCAATCCATGCTCTTTGCTTTTCTCCACCAGATAAAGTGCTTAAGTATCTATTTTTAAATTCTTTAAGCTTAGTCCTTTCAATAGCCCAATCCACTATTTCATAATCCTTTTTCCCCAATCTTTGTCCAAATTTTAAATGGGGATATCTACCATAGGAAACCAATTCCCTTACAGTAATATCTGCAGGGGTGTTTTTAGACTGGGGAAGGATAGCCATCTTCCTTGCTACTTGTTTGGTAGATAAACTAAATATATCTTCATTGTCAATATATACAGAACCCTTAACAGGCTTTATACATCTAGAGAGAGCCTTTATCAAAGTAGACTTTCCTGAACCATTAGGTCCTATAATACTCACTATATCACCTTTTTTAACCTCTAAACTTATATTCTTTAATATTTCCTTCTCTCCATAGTTTACATAAAGGTTTTTTGCTAGTATCCCCATATCTGCACCCCTTTTCCTTACCTTAAATTACTTGAAAACATCTGGATAAAGTATTTTTGCTAATCCTTCATAGGCTTCTGCATATCTATGATTTGGTTTATACATATATAATTCTTTAGGTAAAAATATATATCTATCCTCTTTTACTGCTGTTAGAGAACTCCAAGCTGGATTGTCCTCTACATCTTTTTTAAGTCTTTCCAATACCTTTTCCTTATCAGAACCTGTAATCTGTACAAATATAAAATCTGGATCCTCTTCTAATACTTTTTCCATGCTAAAATCTATTGGATCTGGACCTGTAGCAATAGAATCAGATATATTTGTAGTGTGTAAATCCTTCAACATCTCCCCTACTGTAGAATCTGAACCCCTTACAGTAATACTTTTAGCACTGGCCATCATCACCAACACTTTATAATTTCTATCCTTTGGAGATTTTTCAATTATATTCTCTATATCTTCTCTAACTTTTATACCATATTCTTCATATAAATCCTCTCTATCATTTATAGCTGTAAATAACCTCACCATCTTAAAATAATCATCTTTTACAAAATAATTTAATGCTATTACAGGAATATTGTTTTCCTCAAAAATAGGTACCAATTCCAATTGATGATTTTGATTAGAATTTAATATTATCAAATCTGGTTCTAGAGACAATACCTTCTCCACATTTATAGCCCCTTGTTTTCCTACTTCTTCTGCATCTTTAGCTTCCTCAATTACTTTTTCTGGTGCCTCTTGCAATCGCCCAACAACTGTGCCTCCAGACTTGCACCACACCTCAAGATAAGAATTAAATAGCACTACTACCCTTTCTGGATGTTTAGATATGGTAACCTCCTTATCCCTTCCATCAATAAAAGTTACAGAATCTTCCTTTATGTCTATACCATATTCATTTTCCTCTTTCACTTCTTCTTTAGTTTCAACTTGTTCATCATTTACTTGTTTTTCATTGTCAGTATTACTTCCCAAATCCTCATTATTAGAACAAGCAGTAGTTATGGATATTATTAAAATCAATATTAATATTGATGAAATAAATCTTCTTCTATGCATTTTTTGACCTCCTAATTAATCATATAGATTCCTTATTAAGGATATATTGTAAATGTTCTAGATATATATCTTGTATTGCCTTTACCTCTCCCAAACCTTGTAATATTGGTTCTACAATAAATCCTTCCCTTTCCAATATACTTCTCCAAGAGTCCTCTTCTTTTGATGCCATATCATTGATAGCATGATCTCCTGCTACCAGCATAAAAGGCCTTAAAATAATTTTTTCTATTTCTCTATCCTTTAATATAGGAATTATATCCTCAAGGGCATTTTTACCTTCTACAGTAGCTACAAATACATTTTCATATCCTTCTTCTTTAAAAGTCTTTTCCAATTTTTCATAGGATTTATCGGCTTCATGATCTGTGCCATGTCCCATAAATATAATTGCTTCATCAGGCTTTAATGCCAAAAGTCCCAATCCCCTTACTACTTTTTTATAGTCTTTATCATCATATAGAAGTGGTTTTCCTATTTTAATAGAATAATCTTTGTTTTGATTTAAAAATATTTTCACTTGTTTTTGTATTTTTTCATATTCATGTCCTGGTATTATATGAAGAGGCTGTATGTATATATCTTTTATCCCATTGAATTTCATCTCGTCCAATGCATCTTTAATATTATTTACAATGTAATTATCCCTTTTTTTAAGTTTTTCTATTATCATTTGAGAAGTAAAAGCCCTTAGCACAAGATAATCCTTGTATTTTTCTTTTATTCTGTTTTCAATGGACTCAATGGATAGCTTCCTAGCTTTTTCATAGCTTGTACCAAAACTAGCTACTATAATCCCTTTTTTCATAAATATCTCCTTTCATGGACTTACTTAAAGATAGTAATTGATCTTCATTCCTACACAAAGGTAATCCTAATTCTTGATGAATTTTTACCAGCCAAGGTCTCTCAAGATTTGCATTATTTAATAATTCTTTTTTTAAAAAAATCTCCTCTGGTAATCCTTCCCCTACTAATTCTCCTTTTCCTAATATATAAATGTAATCACATACTTCATATATAAGATCCATATCATGACTAGATAAAACTACCTTTTTTTCATAACTTAAATGTTTTATTATCTCTTTCATTTGTCTAGTAGTATATGGATCTAGACCACTAGTCGGTTCATCCAATAATATTATTTCCAAATCCATTGCCAAAACCCCTGCTATAGCAACTTGTTTCTTTTGACCATAGCTTAAAAAATGAGTAGGTTTATCCTTTAAATGATAGCCCTTTACCTTTTTTAAAGCATTTTTTACTCTTATTTTTATCTCCTTTTCTGAAAAATCTAAATTTCTAAGTGAAAAAGCCACATCATCATATACTCTGGAATAAAATAATTGCTTATCTGGATCTTGAAATACCATATTAACCTTTTTTCTATATTCCCTGAGAAATTTCTTATTGTATTTTATAGGCTTATTTTTATATTTTATTTGCCCTCTACTAGGCTTTAATATGCCTAATATGTTTAAAAATAATGTAGACTTTCCTGAACCATTAGCCCCAATAATTCCAATTATATTTCCATTATTAAAATCCATGTGTATATTTTTTAAAGCTATTGTTCCATCTTCATATTGGTATCCTAAATTTTCTACTTTTATCATTTAATCACCTGTTTTAAATTCTCCTCTATACAATCTAGTTTCCAAAGAAATTTGCATATCCTGAAATCTAATTAAAAGTGCTATAAGTAGACTTTTTATAAGTAAGGAAATAGATCTATAAGTATTTTTAATACTGGTATAACCAAATCTTAGCTCTTGAGCCATTATTATATCTTTAGATTCTTCTAAAAATATAAATATGGATCTATAGATTAATACCAAAAGCTCTATTACTATGTTTGGCATTTTAAGTTTTTTAAACACCCCTATCATATGATTTAATGGTGTAGTAAGAGTTAAAAATAAAGTAGAGCTAATGGAGGCTAGTACCCTAATGGTCAATTTAAAAAATTCCATTAAAGATTTATAGGTAAATCCTAAATATTTATTGGATATTTTAATGCTCCAAATGAATACATCCTCATTGGATATGCTTGACAATATGGTAATTCCACTTATAGTTAAAAAAATTATAGGTACAATTAAAATTTTAAAATATCTATTAATAGGTATTTTAGCTACAAATATAGTTAAACAAATCATAAGCAGAAATACCATTAAATTTACATAGGAATTATCTATAGTAATAGCAAGTATTAATGCTCCTATGGCAAAGATCATCTTTGCCATAGGATTGAAATCTTTTAATCTATTGGTATAAGCATATTTATCTATTAGTAGCAATCTTTCGTCTCTCCTTCATCATGCCAAAAATATATCCAATAACTCCTGCACCAATAGCCACTTGCAATGAAAACAATAAGCTTTCTATCTCTCCACTAGGGGGCTCCCAAAGAGCATCAAACCAAGGTTCATAATCAGGGTTTATCTCACCTATAACATCTTCTGCCTGATCGTCTGCTCCCTCAAATTCCGCATCTTTTTTCATAACTAGGGGAACTATTATTAAAATAATAGCTAAAATTATCAACCATACATTAGTCTTATTTGATGTTTTCAATACGTATCACCCCTTCTTTGTGATATTCTATAAGCAGATTATATACAATTGCCGTTACTATTCCTTCTACTATAGCGAGAGGAATTTGAGTTACAGCAAATACAGATAAAAATTTACCCATTGAACCAACAAATCCTGTTGTAGCATCAGGAAATGCTAAGGCTAATTGAATTGCTGTAATTACATAAGTCATCAAATCCCCTAAAAATGCTGCTAGAAAAACTGTAAAAGTTGTATTGGTATCTCTTTTCTTTAATAGTTTAAATATTCCATAAGACACTAAAGGTCCTACTATTGCCATGGAAAAAGTATTGGCTCCAAGGGTAGTTAATCCACCATGGGCTAATAGTAATGCTTGAAATAATAATACAATCAATCCCACCACAGTCATAGTTGTAGGCCCAAACAATATAGCACCTAATCCAACTCCTGTTGGATGGGAACAGCTTCCTGTTACTGATGGTATTTTCATTGCAGACAATACAAATACAAATCCCCCTGCTAGTCCTAAAAGAACTTTTTTATTTGTATCCCCTTTAAATATTTGACTTACTTTTTTAAAGCCTACTATTATAAAGGGTAAAGATACAACTGCCCAAATAATTGCCCATTTTACTGGTAGAAACCCCTCCATTATGTGCATAGCCTGACCAATATTTGGAGTCAACAATAATATTAATAGAATCGATAAAAAAATTACTTTTTTGTTTTTCACAAAACTCACCTCTCTTTTTTTATTTAAAGGTAATACTACCTTTATTTACACCTAAAGTTAATTTCATTATATTTTTTCATTTCTCCTCAATAAAAATAGGAAAAAGGGTGCGCCCAAAGCTGACATTATAATTCCTACTGGAATTTCCATTGGTGAAAATAATACTCTAGCTACAGTATCACATAACATGACTACAGTTCCGCCTAAAAATATAGCTCCAGGAAATAAATATCTATAATCTGAACCTATGAATAGCCTAGCAATATGAGGAACCATAAGTCCCACAAAACCTAATAATCCCACTACAGATACTGCAGCTCCTGCTAGAAGTGATGACAATATGATGAATATAAATCTAGTTCTCTCCACATTTAATCCTAAACCTGTTGCTATTTCATCTCCTAGCATCAATACATTTAATTTTGTTGGCAAAAGTAATACCAATATAGTTCCCAGTATGGCATAGGGGAGTATCATCTTTACCTGTATCCAAGTAGTAGCTGAAAGTCCACCTACCATAAAGGAAATAACTCCTGCTACTCTATCAGGATAAAAAGTCATTAATGCATTTATCCCTGCATTTAACAATGATGATACAGCAACTCCTGCTAATATCAATCTAGTAGGGAGGGCTCCTTCCTTCCAAGCCAATATGTATATAAATAGTGTAGCTAATAGTGCTCCTATAAAAGCGCCTATGGGTGCTAAATAATAGAATTCAGGAAATAATATAAGTAGAATTAAAGCTGCAAGACCACCTCCTGCTGAAACACCTATTATATTAGGTCCTGCCAATGGGTTTCTCATTACCCCTTGAAGTATAGCTCCTGATAATGAAAGGCATACTCCTACAAGACCTGCAACTATAGTCCTTGGCAGTCTAACATTCCATATGACTTGGCGATTAATATTGTCTTCTTTAGAAAAGATTGCATTAATTATTTCATCTACAGGTATTTTAACTGCACCATTGCTAAGGCTTATGAAAAAACTAAGTATAAATAGAAGAATAAACACTAATAATATATATCTTTTCATGGTACACCTCTTCTCATTTGCTAGTGCTACAATAAATAAGACCCTCACCTTCTAAAGGTAGGGTCTTTAATTACAAATATAAGCACACAAAAATATGCCTATCCTTCCCACCGAAGGCTAGCTTAACTAAATATTAGGCAGGTCTCCTGACTTTTGGTCCTCCTACTCTCAACACCTTCCCGAGATTTTCTCAGTGGTACAAGTTGATTTCGTCCCAATTACAGTAGCGGGGGCTGTACTGGATTTTCACCAGTTTCCCTATTAATCTAATAGAACCTAATACTTTTTATATGTAGTTGTTAATTATATATTAAACTAATATCTATTAAATTGCAATACAATAACATGATTTAAATATGTTTATAAGAATAACTTTTAGTTGATTTATGATATAATAAATCTAGCACTATTTTAAGAAAGGATCATTAGATGAACATTAATTTTTATTATGATAAAAAACATATAGATTATATTTCTGGATATATATTTAAAGGTAAAAATTATAGATGTAGTTATGTTAGATATAAATCTCTATATAGAAACTGTGCTCCTGGTACTGAAAATGTTGAATTTTATTTCTATCAGCCAAAAGGTGAGATCCGTGCCTCTACTATGGTACTTCATGGATTAGGAAGTAGGAATATCAAGTTCTTATTATGGCTTGGCCCTCACCTAGCTAATGCAGGAGTAAATACCAGTATATTAATTCTTCCTGGTAACTATACTCGGGTTGAAAATAGATCCGTAAGTGGCAGATCCTATTTATATCCTGATATAAATACTATGTATCAATTTTGGGAACATGGAGTAGTGGATACATTAACCACTATAGATTTATTGGAACAACAAAATTATTGGAATAAAAACAATATAATAGTTGGTTATTGCTTAGGCGGTATGATCTCATCAATAGTTGGAGTAATAGAGAATAGAATAAATCATCTATTGTTTATGACCACTGGAGGACATATCCCTAGAATATTGCATCAATCGCCTGCCACTGCATTTGCTAGACGATTGTTTAATAAGGGCTTAGGAACTGATTTTTATCTAAAAGATGAGTATACCTTGTATAAAATATATGATGAACAATTCCCTATGGTAAAAAATATGAATTTTGATGAAATTATATCTAATAATGAAATTCATCCTTTATTTAAGATAGATCCTATTTCTTATGCTCACCTTTTAGATAAGGAGAAAGTAACTTTTATAGATGCTTATTTTGATTCTACACTTCCTATACAGTCAAGGAAGATATTGTATGAAGAAATGAAAGATGCAAATAGGAAAATACTGCCCATAAGCCATGTAAATTGGTTACCTTTTGAATATTTATTAGCTAAATATATACTTCATAAATTAAATATAAATGAAAAAGTAGCTAAAAAAGCTTTATTAACTAGGGAAACCATAGAAAATCCATTGGAAAAATAATTTTTTAGGCGGTATGTTTATGGAAAAATTAAAGGAAAAATTAAAGATGTCCTACTTTATAGCAAATAAAATATATTTGTTTTTAATATTCATATTCTTAGCTATTGAGGATTTAACTTTAGGCTTTTATTATTTTTTATTATCTATTATCATATATACTTGGAAAATTATAAGATCTAAAGTTCCAATAGAAGTAGATGGAGAATTTGAAAATAAAACCTATGTATATAAAAAAGCGGATAATAAAGAATTGAAATTGGACATCTGGTATCCTAGGAGCAATCTATATAAATATCCGTTGGTATTTTTCTGTCATGGTGGGGGTTGGATTTCTGGATTTAGAAATCAGCCTAATAATGTTTCTTGGTGTAAATACTTAGCTTCTAAAGGTTTTGCCGTAGTAAGTATAGATTATCGATATGGTTACAGAAATACTATGGAAGATATTTTATCTGATTATACTGATGCTCTCAACTATGTAAAAAATAATAGCGAGAAATTGTCTATAGATAAAGATAATATTGTCCTAATGGGACTATCTGCAGGAGGCCATCTATCCTTATTGTATTCCACTTATTATACCTATAATAAAGATGAGGATAAGATGGCAGGTATAAAGGCTGTGGTAGCCTATTATGCCCCATCGAATTTAAAAGATATTTTTATTTCAGAAAACAAATCTATATTTGCAAAGTTTGCTACTAAACAAACTCTAAAGGGAAGTCCTACCAAAAAAGAAGAAATATATGATTATTATTCCCCTATTAACTGGGTTGGTCCAAATATGATACCTACTCTATTGGCCCATGGGAAATTAGATACCACCGTTCCCTTTAAATCATCAGTAAACTTTGCTAAAAAATTAAAAAAATATAATATAAAATATACCTTTCTAGTCCATAGAAAAGGCGGTCATTCCTTTGATACTAAATTAGAGGATATAACTACTGTAAATATCTTGGAAAGAACTACAAGATATATTAGAAAAGCAATTAAATCATAAATAGGTGATAATATGAAAATTACAAAAATTGAACAACAAAAAAATAATAAGGAAAGGATCAATATTTATATAAATGGTGAATTTGCTTTTGGATTGATGATGGAAATTAAATATAAATATGATTTAAAAGAGGGTATGGAATTAGATGAAGATTATATACAAAAGGTATTAAAAGAAGAAGAGCTATCAAAAGCTAAAGACCAAGCTTTGAAATTTTTAACTTATAGACAAAGATCTAAAAAAGAGATTATAAATAAGCTAAAGAGTAAAGGATATGAAGAGGATATTATAGAAAATACTTTGTCCTATTTAGAAGAATATGGATTAGTCAACGATGTGGAATTTGCTAAAGCCTTTATGAGGGACAAGATAAATTTAAACAAATTTGGTCCTACTAGAATTAAATATGAACTTTATAAAAAAGGTATTGATGATAGTATAATCGAGGAAGTATTGGAAGAAGATGATGAAGAATATACAAGAGCTTTAGTTCTAGCAAAGAAAAAGCTACCTTCCTATAAGAAGGATGATAAAAAAGCTATATATAGAAAGTTGGGAGGATTTCTCCAAAGGAAAGGCTACTCCTATGATTGTATCAATAGAGTGTTAAAGGAGTTGGTAAAATAGATGTGTTATGTATATATTTTAGAATGTGCTGATAAAACCTTATATACTGGATGGACCGTAAATTTATATAATAGAATTAAGGTACATAATAATGGTAAAGCTTCCAAGTATACTAGAGCTAGGCTTCCAGTAAAATTAGTTTATAGTGAAGTCTATGAAGAAAAAGTCTCCGCTCAAAGACGAGAATGGCAAATAAAACAGATGAGTCGTCAGGAAAAGCTAAAGCTTATTGAAAGTCAAAAAAAGCTTGACCAAATTGCTAAAATAAGATATTCTTTAGGTAGATAATGTCAGATAAAGTCAAAGGGGGAATGTCTATTGAAAATAGCCATTATTACCGATAAATCCAGAATGGATTTCTTACCATCGGAAGAAGCTTTTAAGGAAGATGAACAAAAGAGAAAAACTGTAGAAGAAGTAAAAAAAATACTGTCTAAAAAATACGATTGTATTTCATTAGTAGCAGATGATAATATTATCAATCAACTAAAAACTGAAGGCGTAGATTTGGTCTTTAATCTGTGTAATGGCATACAAGGTGATAGTAAGTTAGCCCAACTTCCTGCTCTATTAGAATTTGCTAATATTCCTTATACTGGTTCTTCTATTTTAGGTCACACCCTTGCCATAAACAAGATTTACTCTTCAAAGATTTTTAAAGCCCGCAACATACCAACACCAGATTTCATCTCCATATATGGTTTAGAGGATTTAAAGGGCTTAGATATTAAATTTCCTGTACTCATAAAACCAAATGATGAAGGCTCTAGCCGAGGTATCCATCAGGATAGCCTTGTGTTCAACATGGAAACCTTAATGGAAAAAGTAAAAGAAGAATTACAAATATATAATCCTCCCATTATGTTAAATGAATATATAGAAGGTAGGGAGTTCTCTGTAGGAGTTGTTGGAAATGGTGAAGATATAAGGGTCCTTCCTATACAAGAAGTGGATCTATCCCAACTTCCTAAAGACTTGGCTAGGTTTTATAGTTTTGAAGTAAAAGCCTATCATAAGGACAAGGTCCTATATCATATACCAGCACCATTAACTCAAGATGAAAAGGAATTAATAGAATCCACTGCCATAAAAGCTTATAAAGCTCTATCTCTAAGAGATTATAGTAGAGTTGACATTATATTAAAAGACAATATACCCTATGTATTGGAAATAAATTCTTTGCCAGGCCTAATGAAGGGTAAATCTTCACTGTATAGGATGGCCCAAGCTACGGAACTAGGATATGAAGGTTTGGTTCTAAAAATTGTTGATACTGCTATAAAAAGATATAGTATGGAAGGAGAATTTTTTAAAAACCCAACTATAGTAAGTATATAACAATTTATAAAGGCCTTTCCTTTCTAATATATAAGAAAGTAGAAAGGAAGTGCCTTTATCTATTTATCTCAATTATATATGGAAGAGGTAAATATCTGCTTATACCTAATTTTTTTGTCTTTATGGTTCCATCCTTATATTTAATAGTCAACCAAGATTCAGCAGTTGCCCCATCTATTCCTTGAATGATAATTTTTTCTTCTCCTGGTTTCAAATATGGATTATTCTTATAATATTTAGGTGCTTTAACTATATTGGTAATATTGTGATGCCATTTTACCTCAGGGGCCTCTTCCTTCCCATAAAATCCCATATATAGTCTATTATCAATGATTTCTGCCCATATTAATATTGGGTATTTTTTATTGTTTTTAAATTTAAAATCCTTTGAACCATAAGCAACAGTAGCATCTTGACCGTAAGGGACATAGTTTACAGGCATGACATGATTGTGTCTTTCTATTATTTCTAAATCGCTAAGTATGGCTACATTGTACAAAGTGGATGCAATCTTACATACTCCTCCACCTTCCGTTTGAATTATATTTTCTCCTGCATAGGATGCCCCCTTTCTATAACCTCTATCCTCAGTATAGGGACCTATACTTTGATTTTGAGAAAATACTTCTCCTGGTTGGATCACCTTTCCCGATAATGATTCGGCTGCTAGTTGAACATTATATTCCTCTCCAGGTAATGGATTTATAAGTACAGAACAAAAAGCAGCCATCAATGTATAAGCATCGTTTTCTTCTTGAGCTTTTAAAAATATATTATCTCTTTCCCAAGGAAGATTTGATACTTGGCTAGATTTCTCAGGTATATCCCATATAAATTGATCCTTCTCCTGTGAATCATTGATCTCCCCTTCTATACAATCCTCTTCTACTTTTATATCCTCTGCTATATTGGGGTTATGGGATTCTAAAGCTAATAAAGTGACTAGATGAGTTATGAGTATGGAAAATTTGTCTTTATTCAATTTCGCACCTCCCAAAATTATATATTATAGTTTTTATATTTTGAATGTGAAATATACATGAAATTGATTGTTTATCCAAGCCATAAAATATGATAAGATATTGGTAATAAGTTGAAATATAATATGAGGTGATCTTTTGTTTAATTTTTTTGAAAGGATTAAAAAAAACCCCATTATTGCTGCTATAAATAATCTAGATAATTTAGATGAAGCATTGAGTTCCCCTTGCGAGAATATATTCCTTCTTACAGGAAATATTTTTAATTTAAAGGAGATAGCCTCTAGGGTAAAATCTAAGGACAAAGGAATATATATAGATATAGATTCCATTGATGGATTTTCCAAAGACACTTGGGGACTAGAGTATATAGTAAAAAATATTCGTCCCCATGGTATTATAACTACTAAGGAAAACTTAGTGTGGCTAAGTAAAGATTTGGGAGCCTTTACCATTCTTAGACTTTTTATATTAGACTCTATTTCTCTAGAAAAGGGTATCCAGTCCATAAATAGCACTAAACCTCATGCTGTTGAAATATTTCCAGGTATTATGCCAAAGATTATAAAAAAGATTTTAGTTGAAACAAACGTACCTATTATAACCAGCGGATTAATCATGGATATAGAGGATCTAGGGGAAAGTTTAAATGCTGGTGCAATAGCAGTATCTACCAATAGTAAAGAACTATGGCATTGCAATTATTGTTAAATGGGTTAAAAAATTTGGGACAGGGGGCTATTCAACTTGTGCCTCCTGTCCCAAATTTTATCTTTGACTTAATTCTTTGGCATCTTTTTTAAATAAAATCTGATACCCTTCAACAGCTAATACTATAGCAAATATAAACAATAGTATTGGGAATACTACCAATATATAATTAGCAGCTTTGAAATTGTCTACTACCAAAAATACCAAAGCAGTAAGAGTTACTATGAGCATAAATATCATAGGTATAGTAATCATATTGAAACTCTTGTTGGATTTTTTTAGCCATAGGGCTATAGCCATCAATGCTAATGCTGATAACAATTGATTAGCAGAACCAAATATTGGCCAAATGGCTTTGTATCCACCTGCTGCAAGTATAGAACCTAATACTACTGTAATTGCAGTAGATACATACATATTAGTTAAAGGAGATTTGGAACCTTTGCTAGAATCCTCAAAGTACTCTTGGAATATAAATCTACCAAGTCTTGTAGCTGTGTCAAGGCTTGTCAATGCAAAGGCCGATACTGCCAGAGCTACAAAAGTTTTCCCAGCTTCAAAAGGTACACCAAACTGAGACATAAATACCCCTACCCCATTGGAAAATACATTTACCGGTCCATCTTTTAATAGTTGAGATAATTCTCCTTGGGTTAAATAGGCTGCAGTAATTAAAGCTACCACCGCTAAAACCCCTTCTATTAGCATACCACCATAACCTATTTTTTTTGCATCTGCTTCATTATCTATTTGCTTAGATGTGGTCCCAGAACCTACTAAGGAGTGAAAACCAGATATGGCACCACAAGCTACAGTAACAAATAACATTGGGAATAGATACTGTACACTATTTCCGTCAACTACCTTAAAAGCTGTAACAGCATCTAGCTTAATTTCTGGTCTGTATATCAATAATCCCAATAGAGCCCCAGCCATCATAGCATACAATAAAAATGAATTTAAATAATCCCTAGGCTGTAATAATATCCAAACTGGTGCTGTAGAAGCAATAAATATATATATTGCTAATATGAATATCCAAGTGTTTACACTTAGTTGAAGTGGAAATAGGATTCCCAACCATACACATAGGAATAATAGTATTACACCAACTACTGTACCTATTTTTAAAGATACACCTTTTCTATATACTGCATATCCAAAACCAATAGCTAATATTATGAATAACAATGATGACGTTGCAGCCTCTGGTGTAGCAGCAAAAGTAGAAGCTACTATATTAGAAAAAGCCGCTACTATTAGCAATAAGGTAAGCCATGCAAATATAGAAAATAATTGTTTACCCTTTTTACCCATAGTATCATTGATTACTTCTCCTATGGATTTCCCCTTATGTCGAATAGAAACAAATAAGGAACCATAATCATGAACTCCACCAAAGAAAATACTACCTATTACTATCCATAATAGTACTGGTACCCATCCAAATATAGCTGCCTGGATAGGTCCATTGATTGGTCCTGCTCCAGCTATAGATGAAAAATGGTGTCCTAATAATACTGGAGAACTAGTTGGTACATAGTCAATACCATCGTTTATTTCGTGTGCAGGAGTTTTCCTCGTTGGATCTACACCCCATTTTTTGGCAAGCCATGAACCATAAGTAGCATAGGCAATGATAAATATTATAATACTGCCTAGCATCAACCATAATGAATTCATTATAAATTCCCCCTTTAAAGTACTAAAGTATAATTACAAACTATATACCTCTTTTACCTCCTTTCCTTTTTTATTTGTTACTATATAGTCATCATCAATAGCAACCAAAATTAAACGAATGTCTACCCAGCCTTTTAAGCCAAATAGAAAACCTTTATGATATTTAAACTTTTTTATGGCATTTATAATATGGGTATTTGGCTTGTTTTTAAGAACTATTACTCCTGTTATAATACTGGACATATGCTCTTTAGTAGGATTTACTAATACATCTATCCCTTTAATTAATATATCTATATATCTATTCAAGCTATTCTCATCCAAAGTTTCAAAGGCTTTTATAAGACAGTACTCATTATTTTCCAAAGCATATATTACCGTCTTTTTAGTCAAAAAATACCCTTCTCCTCTAAAATGATATTTAGCAAGTAGATCAAATTCATAATTATGGATGGTATAATCAGATATAAGGTCAAAATTCTTTTCAAACCTTTTTTTAATAGTATCTAGATAAGCATTGATTTCCATTTTATCCTCCTTATTCTTAATAAAATTATATATTAAATAATCTATTTAAGAAGGATTTAGGAATAAGATGTATAAAATCCAGGATGAAATGCATAATATTATTTTATATTCATCAATTTTTTAAATTCCTTTGATTGACTTCTACTAACAGGTATTTTCATATTGGAATGTTTTAGTATCACATTGAAGGTAGAATTAAACCAAGGTTCTATAATTTCTATATAATCTAAATTAATTAGAAAGGATTTGTGACTTCTAAAAAAGGAAGATTTGTCCAATTTTTCACATAATTCTCCCAGGGTATACTTTACCACAAATTTTCCTTTTGTACTTATGATCACCGTGTTCTTATTTTCTATGGTGGCATATATTATATCTTTAGGAGACAAAGGTATTAGTTTTCCCTTGTCGTATACGCAAATTTTATCAATAGGATTATGTTCTTCTTCTATTGTATTTTGTATTAGATTATTTAATCTATAGATATATTCTCTACTATCTTTTTCTAAATTGTCAAATATCTTTTCCATTCCCTTTTCCAAACGTTCTTCTGAAACAGGTTTTAATATATAGTCTATGGCATTTACTTCAAAGGCTTCTAGTGCATACTTTTCGTAAGCAGTTACAAATACAATATAAGGCCTATGTTCCCCATCTAATATATTTCTTGCTACATCTATACCATTTAATCTAGGCATCTTTACATCTAGAAAAATTAAATCTGGTTTTAACTTTTCATTTAATTCCAAAGCTTCTTTTCCATGGGATGCTTCCCCAGCTATGTTTATATTTTCATATTTTTCTAATATGTATATTAGCTCCTCTCGGGCAGGAGCTTCATCATCAACTACTAAGGTATTTATCATACTGCCAACCTCCTTGTTTCCTTAGGAATTCTTATTTTCACAGTTGTGCCATAGCCTACCTGACTATCTATTATTAGTCCATATTCATCACCGTATTTAGTCTTTAGCCTATGATCTACATTTTTAATGCCAATGCCACCATATTTTTCTTCGTCATTAAATAAAGAATCTAAAACCTCTTCCTCTATTCCCACACCATCATCCCTTACAATTAGTTCCGTCTCCTCCCTATGATCTAGAGCTATTATCTCTACAGTACCTCCCTCTACTTTTTCAAATATACCATGTTTAACTGCATTTTCTACTATTGGTTGTAATAACAATGGGGGTAGGGTACAATCTATACCTTCTGGTATACGATAAATTATATTTAGCTTATCCCCAAATCTAGCTTTTTCAATTTCCAAATAGGATTTTATAGTCTCTACTTCTCTACTAAGGGGTACTTCCTGTTCGCTTTCCTGTAGATTGTTTCTAAAATAATTGCTTAAATGAATAAGTAGTCTCCGTGCTTCTTCTGGCTTAGTTCTAGTCAAGGAAATGATAGTGTTTATCGCATTAAAAAGAAAATGTGGGTTGATCTGGGATTGTAAAGCCTTCAATTCTGCTTTAGCTAACAATTCTGATTGATAGTCAATCTTACTAAGTTCAATTTGAGTTGAAAAAAGATGACCTAGTCCTAAGGCTAATTCAGATTCTACTTTGTTTATAGCATTTTCCTTGTCTTTATATAGTTTCAATGTACCTACAACCTTATCTCCTTCCATCAATGGGAGAATTATAGCTGATTTGAGTTTGCAATTTTTAACATCGCACCCTATCTCATCCTGGTTATTGGCTATTAGGTATTTACCTTCCTTTAATACGTTCTTAGTCAAGTTAGTCCTTACAGGGCTGCCAGATAGATGATGATCTTCTCCTACTCCCACATGGGCTAGTATTTTCTCATTATCCGTTAAGGCTATTGCCTTAAAATCAGTCATATTCTTTATTATATTGGCTACCTCATAGGCAGTTTCTTGGTTTAAACCTTTTCTAAAATATAATAAAGTCTTGTTGGCTATTTTTAAAGCTAATTGAGCTTGATAAGCTTCCGCTGTTTCTAAATCCTTGAATATACTATATATTATAGATATACATACTGCAATTCCCAATCCATTAGCTATTATCATAGGTATACCTATGATTTTAACCAATTCCCAAGCTTCCAAAAAAGGCTTAGAAAATATGAGTATTATTATCATCTGACAAATCTCTGATATTATTCCTGCTACGAAAGCAAAAGCAAATTTGTTTTCAGTCTCATCTATTTTATCTTTTAAAAAACCAGCCATAATTCCTTCAACAAAGGTTGATAAACCACAGGAAAAAGCAGTAAAGCCACCAATATCTATTAAAAATCTATGACCTCCTGCTATAAGCCCAGATAAAGTTCCCACTAAAGGTCCTCCTAAAAGTCCACCAACAAATACACCAATTACTCGTGCATTAGCTATTGCCCCTCTAATAGGGATACCTGTATATGTACCAATGATACCATATATCCCAAATATGAAGGCTAATAACAGCTTATCCTTTATACATATATTCTGTTTTGCTACCAGCTTTCTAAAGGATTCTATCCGAGTCATGATAAAAGCTACTAGCATAATTAATCCTACACGACTAATCATGTTTTGAAAAAGAATAGGCAGCAGTTTAAACACCCCTTTGCTTTTTATATATTATATCATCAATCTTTTAAAAAAATAAAGCTATTCTATAGTAATTATGATTAAAATGAAAAGATTTGATAAAAAACAATTTATTCCTTTATAGGTGCTCCACCATTTTTCATAAATTCCTCTTCCCACATTATTGGGTATCTACCTACAGACCATTCGGCCATTATTATCTTTTCTGTTGCTTTTAGTTGAATTCTCCCTATTTGCACATTACCTATTTCTCCCCCATCTATAGGATATATGACCATGCTATTATGGGTTACAATTATTATTATATCCTCTACTGGTGATGTGAAGGCATCTATAGCTTCTGGTACTTTAGATTTAATGGCATTCCAAGGTATACATAACTCATCATATTGGACTACTTCCTTTGATGGAATTGCTTTTATATTAAAATTCTTATAGCTATAATTTCCATCTCGTATAAAATTAATCCGTCCTTTGTATATCCAATGACCATTTCTTCTAAATAGTCCAAAGCTTTCCTCATGGGGACTTAAATCTATGGAACTATATCTATATTGATTGTCCTCAGATAATATTACCTTATTCCCTTCATCTAAAAAAGAAATCCTTCCTGCCTCTCCAGCTACATCAGATATTTTTATAGGATTGCCTTTATTTATATTGTCTATTAGATAAAATTCCAATAATCTTTCACCTTTATTTAAATAGTTTACCTTTTCTATTGAGATGTAATCATTGCCTACGTATAATATATTTTTTAGGCTATTGTCCTGGCTTTTAACTTCCTTTTTGTTTTCTTTGATTATTCCTTTTTTTTCTATATCCTTAGTCTTTTTTAGTGGATAGGCTAATATATCATCCTTTACTAGGTCTTGCCCTTTTTCTCTATGAACTTCTACTTTCCAAAAACCAGTTTTCCTTGGTAAAAATATATCCTCCATTTCATATATTCCTACTATTTCCTTATTATCACTTCTTATCATTATGGTTCTATAATCCCACTTTTCTTCATTTTCCCTTGATTCTTCTAAATTAAGGCTTTTAAGCCCTATAAGGATAGAGGAATTAATACTCTGACTATCTGTTAAGCTTTCTGCCCTAAACATGGCTTTTTCTTGATAAAAATATTCTGCTATGTCCTCATCTTCTACTATAGGGGAGATTTGTTTTAGATAGAAAAAAACTCCATCTATATTTACAATAATTCTATCATTAGATTCTTTTATAAATTCATAGAAAAATTGGTCTTTACTCATAATAGATACTATTTGAATTTTATCTTTATCTATGTTTAAAAAATCAGGGCTAGTCTTATATTGGTATAATAAATAATCCCATGTATTAACATTCTTAATCTTAAAAATAGGTTCCTCACAATACTCCTCTCCCAATGCAACCAAATCCTCATGGAATAAAGCTTCTTTCCCTAGATAGGATTTAATTGTTTCCTCTCCTTCTCCTTCCGTGGAAGATTTATAATCCTCTATGATCCATTTTCCACTTATGGGTAAGGATTCATTTTTAGGTGCAATTATAGTATCGCTAATCTCCATATTTACAACATTGCAAGATGTAAGAAATAGGATAATGAGTACCAATATGGATATAAATAAATACCTTCTCATATTAGCTCCTCCCCTCTACTGGAAGATATACAGATATACATGTACCTTCCCCTAAACTACTATTTATATTTATATGACCTCCATGAAGTTTTACTATTTCATCACATATAGAAAGGCCTAGTCCACTATGGGATTTGCTATTTTTCCCCTTATAAAATTTCTCCATAATATACGGAATATCTTCTTCTGGAATACCATAACCATTGTCTCTTACTTGGATCAATAAACTTTCCCCTTCCATTCCAATTTTTAGTTCTACCTGTCCACCATCAGGGGTAAATTTAAAAGCGTTGTCTAATAAATTTATAAGCACTTGCTTAATCCTATTTTCATCTGCAATTATAATAGGTAAATCCTCTGGACATGAAACTATAAATAGCATGTTTCGCTCTTTAGCTCTAGGAGAAAATTGTTTAGCTACTTGTTTTATAGAAGAACATAATTGAATCTCTTCCTTCTCTAGGGTTATCCTACCAGAAACAAATCTAGAAAAATCTAATAGTTCTTCTACCATATTTGACAATCTATCGCTTTCCTTTTCTATTATATCCAATCCATCTATTAGTAACTCCTTATCATCTAATTCTTCATCTTTTAGGGTAATAGCCCATCCTTTAATTGAGGTTAAAGGAGTCCTTAATTCATGGGATATAGAGGATATGAAGTCGTTTTTTAGTTGTTCTTTCTTTAGTAGTTCCTCTGCCATATAATTTAAAGTATCGGAAAGTTTTCCTATTTCATCATCAAATTTCTTTTCTAATCTTATGTTCAATTGTCCATCAGCCATCTTTTCCGCTACATCTGTTACTTCTTTCAACGGTTTAACTATGGTATCAGCAAGAAAAAGGCTCACTATGCCAGATATCAATATAACCATGGCTCCTACTATTAATAATACCATAGCAATATTTCTAATTATTTTATTGGTTTCCTCTAAGGAAGATATAAAACGCAACACACCTATGGTTTTTCCTTCTACCATTAAAGGATAGGATACTGCCATTACCTGATGGGAATAATAGTCCACATTGCCTATCCAGGTGCCTTTTTCTCCTTCTATGGCTTTTAGTACATCGCTAGTATTTATAGTAGTATCTAGCTTGGATGCACCTATAGAATCCATAAGCACTTTCCCTTTTAAATCTAGTATTTGAACTTGAGCTGTAGTCTGATGCCAAAACACATCTACATCGTCTATTATAATGTCTTCTAAATTAGTAGATGAAAAATATCTAGAATAGAAATCCGCAGAAAACATTATTTGATTGGAAAGTATCTCTTCTAAGCTCTTGTAGTAATACTGCTTAACAGCATTTACTAAGAAGGTCTCCAATATAAGTACGGTAATTAGGATAACTAACATAAAATTCCCAACTAATCTTTGCTTTATGCTCGTTTTCATGATTTCCTCCTATGGTTTATTCTTCGTCCCTCCATCTATATCCTACTCCCCAAACAGTTTCAATATAATAGGGATTACTAGGATCTTCTTCTATCTTTGAACGAAGTCTTCGTATATTTACATCTACGATCTTCGAATCTCCTACAAAATCATAACCCCATACTAAATTTAATATTTCATCTCTATTAAAAGCCTTGCCTGGATTTTTTAAAAACAATTTTATGATGGAGTATTCTGTCGGGGTTAGTTCTATCTCCTTATGCTCCCGATAAAATTTCCTTGAATAGGCATCAATTTTAAAAGGAGGATAGGCTATAATATCCAACTCCTCAGATGTAGTTAATTCCATTCTTCTAATTAAAGATTTAACTCTTAAAACTAGTTCCATGGGATTAAAAGGTTTCACCATATAGTCATCAGTGCCATATTCAAGTCCCATAATCTTATCTATATCCTGAGATTTAGCTGTTAACATTATAATACCTAATTTGGGGAACTCTTCTCTAAGTATTTTGCATACTTCAAATCCATCTATTCCTGGTAGCATAATATCTAATACTACCACATCTATAGATTCAGTCCTAGTAATATATATCCCTTTTTCTCCTGTTTCTGCCTCAAGCACTATAAAACCATTTCGCTCTAGATTTATCCTGACAAATTTTCTTATATGTTCTTCATCCTCTACTATAAGGATCTTATTATTTAACGCCATATTATGTACCTCCAATATGTTTATTAAAATAATTGCTGTTATCCCTAACAGCAATTATTTTAGCACATCAAAATCATAACCACTTTGTTGTAAATACTCAATAATCTCCGGCAATGCATCTACAGTAGTTTTTTTCTCTCCCATATCGTGCATAAGAATTATTAGCTTTTTCTTACCGTTAGAAGTATTCTTTAATCTTTGAACTAATTTGTTTTTAGGTATATTATGCCCTTCAGCATCGCCATTTAATGCATTCCAATCATAATATATATAACCCTTTTCTATTGCTACTCTTCTAAAGGGTGCCTTCTTAGTTCCAAAGGATCCTCCAGGAAATCTTATTATATTGGTTTCAAATTCTTCCCCTAATATACTTTTTAATACTTTTTCAGTAGACTTTAACTCATCTAAAAAACTATTAGTATTTTTATATATTTTTTTATATTTATGGGAATAGCTATGATTTCCCAATGTATGGCCTTCTTCATATATTCTTTTAATAATATCAGGATTTTGTTCTGCTAGATGTCCTATAACAAAAAAGGTAGCCTTTATATTGTGCTCCTTCAATATATCCAATATTTCAGGGGTAATTTTTGAAGGTCCATCATCAAAGGTTAAGTAAGCTATCTTCTTGTTTATATTTTCCTCTTTTTTATTCTCTTTTATTTCCTTCTGTTGTTGATATTTTACACGTGCTTCTTCTAACCGCTCTCTTTCTTTCAATCTTTTTTCATGTTCTAAGGCTACATCAATAGTAGACTTTTTTGACATCGATAATACCCCTTCTGGTAGTTCTCCAGCTTTTGCCACATCTACAGAATCCTTTTGGCTAGACTTAATAGAAGTTTTAGCAAAAAATATTACACTTACTATTATAAATGCAATTAATAGCCTTTTTCTTTGTCTTTTTCTTTTTTTAATATTCAATGTCTGTCTCCTAGTCATCGATGTCACGCCCCTTGTCAAAAAACATAATTATTTCGATTATATTGTCTATATACCCTATATATAAAATAATACTATATAATGAAATAATATTCACTACAAAGATATGAATAAATTGTTACAAATATATTACATATTGTATTAATACCAAGGCTCATAATACCCTGTTCCATAACTATAGGGATTGGTTCTCCTTAATAATTCTGATAATAATATGATAGTGATAATATCCTGTATCAATTTTCGTCTTCCATAAAAAGGTCTTTGCATAATCCTGTATCTTGAACCTCTTCCCCTTCTCTCAATTGGGTCTTCATCTATTTCAGGACACTCCATTACTATATTTTGATATACTTCATCTACCATCTTTTCCATATCCTTTTTCCCAATATCTTCTATGGATTCCTTATCCTTTAAATAACTATTAACTATGTTTATTACTTTTGGATATATTCTATAGTACAGTTCTGGATAATTTAAATTCATAACAAAACCTCCCCATACATATTCTCTATATAATATGCATAAGGAGGTTCTTTTGATACTTTTTTATTATTATGATGCTCGTTCTTTAAACTGGGATCTGTATAGTTTAGCATATATATTATTTTGTTCTAGTAATTCCTCATGACTTCCCCTTTCCTCTATACCTTCATTAGTTAATACTACTATTTCATCGGCATTTTTTATAGTTGATAATCTATGAGCTATTATCAAAGTAGTCCTTCCCTTTGCCAGTTCTTCTAAGGATTCTTGTATTAATATTTCAGTAGCATTATCTAGTGCAGAAGTAGCTTCGTCTAGTATTAATATAGGAGGATCTTTTAAAAATAATCTTGCTATAGATATACGCTGTTTTTGTCCACCAGAAAGTTTTACGCCCTTTTCTCCTATATAGGTATCATATCCATTAGGTAAGCTCATGATGAAGTCATGTATACGAGCCTTTTTTGCAGCTTCTATTACTTCTTCTTCTGATTTTGTAGGATCTCCATAGGATATATTATCCATTATAGTTCCTGTAAATAGAAATACATCCTGTTGAACCAAGCCTATGTTCCCCCTAAGAGATTTTAATTTTATATCTTTTATATTATGACCATCGATAAATATATCTCCTTCATTAGTATCATAAAATCTAGGTATTAAATGACATAAAGTGGTCTTGCCTGCCCCCGATGGTCCTACAATGGCTACAGTTTTTCCTGGTTCAATATTTAAGTTTAAATTGGATAATATCTGGTCTTCTCCATCGGTATAGCTAAAGGAAACATTCTTAAATTGGATATGTCCTTTTACATCCTTCAACTCTATTGCATCTTCTTTATCCACTATGTCAGGCTTGATATTCATCACTTCCATAAATCTTTCAAATCCAGTCATACCATCTTGGTATTGTTGGATGAAATCTGCTAATCTTCTAATTGGTTGCATAAAAAAGTTCACATATAACATATAGGCAAATAGATCCCCTACATCTATAAAATTCCTATATACAAAGTATCCACCTAAGCTAATGGCTACTAAATTTAATATATTAGTCATAAGCCCTATACCTGCAACAAATTCTGCCATAGCCTTATAGGACTGTTTTCTTGCATCCCTAAATAGGTTATTGCCTTGGTTAAACTTCTCTATTTCATAGTCCTCATTGGTAAAAGACTTAGCCACTCTAATCCCAGATATACTATTTTCTAGTTGGGCATTTACATCAGCTATTTTCCTTCTAACTTGGCGAAAAGACTCTTCCATCTTTTTCCTCTTAGCTATAGCAAACCCTATCATAATAGGTATAAAGGAAAATATGACTAAAGTGAGCCTCCATTCTATCCTTATAAGTAATATAAAAGAACCAACAAGCATTACCAATGAAATAAATAAATCCTCTGGACCATGATGGGCTAGTTCTGTAATATCCCTTAAATCATTTACTAATCTAGACATTATGTGTCCTGTCTGAGTATTATCATAATAGCTAAAAGGTAAAGTTTGTAAATGGGAAAATAGGTCTCTACGCATATCGTGTTCAATGTATACTCCTAATACATGCCCCCAATAGGATACTATATAATAACTAATATATCTTAGAATGAATAAAAACAGCATGATAATAGTCCATCTAATCAATAAATCCATCCTTCCTGCTGGTATTATTTCATTGACTATATTTCTAGAAACCATTGGGAATATTAGATCGAATATTGATATTAAAAAAGCAAAAAACATATCTATAAAAAATAGTTTTTTATGGGGTTTGTAATAAGAAATAAATTTTTTAAGCATATCTATCCCTCCTCTGTTAAAACATCATGTAATTTAGCCAAATTTTTAAGTAATTCATCTACTTCTTCATCTTCCATATTTTTTAATGCACTATATACTACTCTATTGCTTCTTTCCAGTTTTATTGTATGGATTAACTCCTTTCCTCTTTCGGTAATATAAACACGAGTAATCCTCCTATCTTCTACATCCTCGCATCTTTTTACTAATCCTTTGTCTTCTAGGCGTGAAACCTTTTCTGATATGGTGTTTTGAGCCCTATTAAATTTATTTGATATATCGTTAATGGTAGGTGCTACTTTTGATTTGTTTAAATAAATTAACAGATGATGTTGATCATAAGTTAATCCATATTCTTGAGCTATCTGATGCCCTTTATGATGAATGATGTTACTACATTCCCTGATATAATAGGAAATGGATTCAGATTTTTTTTGTAATTCCATGGTATTGGCCTCCAATATAATAGTTTCGCTTATCTAAAATATCGTCTTACGATATTATAGCATTTATATTCCCTTTTGGCAATTATAATGTATAATGTATTTAATACATATTATAAGGAGGCATATATGAATTTATATTTGATACTTTTTACCACCTTTTTTATTCAATTAATAATAGCTATGGAGATGAATATTATTGCCCCTTTGGCACCATATATAGCTAATTATTTCAATATTAAGGACAGCTACGTTTT
>Ga0116175_1000213_pt1 | contig 44084 bp, 34 predicted proteins | sample AD_UKC125_MetaG_FD_89802 | JGI IMG/M metagenome (GOLD analysis project Ga0116175, IMG submission 89802) | Active sludge microbial communities of municipal wastewater-treating anaerobic digesters from USA - AD_UKC125_MetaG | ecosystem: Engineered > Bioreactor > Anaerobic > Digestate | place: USA... | reverse complement strand
TTTGATAATCAATTTCTTTTTTATCGCTCATTACTTCTATGTGATGAAAATAATGTCCAATTCCAGAGTCGTGTAGCTTTCTATGTTGGTCTTTCAAATCGCCTTTTGTAGCAACTACGAGTTTGTACTTTGGTTTTAAGGCTTGTAATACGGTTTCAACTTCGGGCAAAAGTTCCACAGGTTTTTGCAATAAATCTTTCCCAATTTGAATGATTTTTTCAACTACTTGTCCATTCAATTGATGATTTGTTAAGTCTAAAGCAGACTCAATCATCGATAATGTAAACGCTTTGATACCAAAACCATAAAGAGGCAAATTCCTAACTTGATGATTTAATATTAAAGTCAATAACTCTTGTTTTGAAGCAAAACCACTAAATAACTCACAGAATTTTTCTTGTGCTTCGTCAAAATAAGGTTCGTTGTGCCAAAGCGTATCATCGGCATCAAAGGCGATTGTTTTTTTGGTCATTAATATTGTTTTTTAAGAAATCATCGCACCATTAATCACGCCATCAGAACCTGTACTGAGCGAAGTCGAAGTATCTGGATTTACAAAAACCAATTTTCCTTCTGCATTGTTTGTTAACAACAACATGCCTTCACTTTCCACACCACGCAAAGCTCTTGGTGCTAGGTTCACTAAAACCGTTACGCGTTTTCCAATGACTTCTTCTGGTGTAAAATGCTCAGCAATTCCAGAAACGATGGTTCTAACATCAATTCCTGTATCAACTTTTAAAACTAAAAGTTTGTTAGCTTTTGGCATTTTTTCAGCTTCGATGATAGTTCCTATTCGTAAATCTACTTTGGCAAAATCTTCGAAAGTGATGATATCTTTTTGCGGTTCGGCTTTTGCATTTTCCACTTTATTGGCAGTTTTAGTTGCTTCTAATTTGTCTAATTGTTTTTGGATTTCGGCATCTTCAATTTGGGCAAACAAAATCTCGGCTTGACCAATTTGATGGTTAGCACTAATAATTTCTTTGCCTTCAGTAATAGCATTCCATTGATTAGATTCCTCGACTGCGCTCGGAATGACAAGTATGCGTTTTAATTTTTCGGCTGTGAATGGCAAAAAAGGTTCCGATAAAATCGCCAAAGCAGAAGCAATTTGTAATGCTACATACATTTGGGTTTTTACACGTTCTGGATTTTCTTTAACCATTTTCCATGGTTCTTCATCGGCTAAATATTTGTTACCTAATCGTGCTACATTCATCAATTCGCCCAAAGCTTCTCTAAAACGATAACGTTCAATCGAACTAGAAATTACAGCAGGATAGGCTTTTAATTCAGCTAATGTTTGTTCATCAACTTCTGAGAATTCGTTTGGAGCTGGAACAATTCCGTTGTAATATTTATTAGTCAAAACCACGACACGATTGATGAAATTTCCAAAAATCGCTGCCAACTCATTATTATTTCTCGCTTGAAAATCTTTCCAAGTAAAGTCGTTGTCTTTAGTTTCTGGAGCATTAGCAGTCAAGGCATAACGCAACACATCTTGTTTTTCTGGGAAATCTTGTAAATATTCGTGTAACCAAACTGCCCAATTCTTTGAAGTAGAAAGTTTGTTGCCTTCTAAATTCAAGAATTCATTAGCTGGAACATTATCAGGTAGAATATAACTTCCTTCTGCCTTGAGCATTGCTGGAAAAATCACACAGTGAAAAACAATATTATCTTTCCCAATAAAGTGAACCAACTTAGTATCTTCTTTTTTCCAATAATCTTCCCAGTTTTTTCCAACTCTTGCAGCCCATTCTTTGGTTGAAGAAATGTAGCCAATTGGCGCATCAAACCACACATATAATTTTTTTCCTTCAGCACCTTCAACAGGAACATCAATTCCCCAATCTAAATCACGTGTAACAGCTCTTGGTTCTAAACCACTATCAACCCACGATTTTACTTGTCCGTAAACATTGGGTTTCCAATCGTTTTTATGACCTTCTAAAATCCATTCTCTTAAAAAAGCATCGTATTCATTTAAGGGTAAAAACCAATGTTTTGTAGATTTCAAAACAGGTTTCGAACCAGTAATAGTAGATTTTGGATTGATTAAATCAGTTGCATTTAGTGTTGAGCCGCATTTTTCGCATTGATCACCATAAGCTTCTTCATTGCCACATTTTGGACACGTGCCAGTAACAAATCTATCCGCTAAGAATTGATTGGCTTGTTCGTCATATAATTGCTCCGTAGTTTCTTCTATAAATTTTCCGTCATCGTATAATTTTCTAAAAAATTCTGATGCAGTATCATGATGAATTTTTGCAGAAGTTCTCGAATAATTATCAAAAGAAATTCCAAAATCTTCAAACGATTTACGGATAATTCCATCATATTTATCAATAACTTCTTGTGGTGTAATGCCTTCTTTTCTTGCTTTCATAGAAATGGCAACACCGTGTTCGTCGCTTCCGCAAATAAACGCCACATCTTTTCCTTGCAAACGCAAGTATCGTGCATAAATATCAGATGGCACATAAACACCTGCTAAATGCCCAATGTGTATTGGTCCATTGGTGTAAGGTAATGCCGCAGTAATGGTATATCGAGTTGGATTTTCTAACATTTTGTTTCAAATAAATATGTTGCAAAAATACGTTATTTTAGCAACGAAATAAATTTTAGATAAATCATGTTCTAAATATCATTTTTCAATGTCTAGATTATTTGTAATTTTATTTTTCATAACGTCAATTTCTTATTCCCAAAAAAAGATGATAACGCCACCATTTCTTCAAAAAGGTGATACTGTAGCTATCGTATCGACCGCTCGAAAAAATATTGAAGACAACCTAAAACCAACGATAGATTTATTGAAATCTTGGGGATTGGAAGTAAAAATAGGTAAAACTATAGGTTTAGATTATTATCAGCTTGCAGGAACTGACGAGCAAAGAGCGGAAGATTTTCAGGAAATGATGGATAACCCAAATATAAAAGCAATTTGGTGCATTCGTGGTGGATATGGAACTGTGCGAATGATTGATAAATTGGATTTTTCAAAATTCAAACAAAGCCCAAAATGGATTGTTGGTTTTAGCGATGTGACCGTTTTGCACAGTCATTTGAATAGAATGGGAATTCAGTCTATTCATGGCACAATGCCAATAAGCATTCCTAGAGCAACAGAAGAGGCGAAAGAAAGTCTTAGAAAAGCACTTTTTGGAGAAAAATTAGAATATACTCTCGATTGCGATGCGATAAATCATTTAGGCAAAGCCAAAGGCGAATTGGTTGGTGGTAATTTATCTATTTTATACAGTCTTTTGGGGTCAGAATCTGCCATCGATTGTAGCGATAAGATTTTATTTTTAGAGGATTTGGATGAATATTTATACCACATCGATAGAATGATGTTGAATTTGAAGCGAAATGGATGTTTGTCTAGTTTGAAAGGAATTATTGTTGGCGGAATGACAGAAATGAAGGATAATGAAATTCCTTGGGGGAAAAATGCTTTTGAAATTATAGAAGAAACCATAAAAGGATTAAATATACCGGTGATTTATAACTTCCCAGCTGGACATATTCGCGATAATAGAGCGTTGATTTTTGGAAAACAAATCTCAATGGAAGTAAACGAAAAGGAGAGTAAAGTAGTTTTTGAATAACCTCAAACTTGTCATTCCGACGAAGGAGGAATCTCACAATCAGAATCAAGTGATGAGATTCCTCGTGCCTCGGAATGACAAAAAAGTAAAATCAAATGGCAGAACACAACGAACTAGGGAAACTTGGTGAAGAATTGGCGGTAGATTTTTTACAAAAAAACGGCTATGAAATCCTAGAAACGAATTGGGTATTTCAAAAAGCTGAAATAGATATTATTGCACAAAAAGACAATATACTGGTAGCTGTTGAAGTGAAAACCCGTTCGAGCATAGATTTTGGTTTGCCTCAAGATTTTGTTAAACCAAAAAAAATTCAACTACTCGTCAAAGCCATCAATGAATATGTTGTTTCAAACGACCTAGATGTTGAGGTTCAATTTGATATTATAGCCATAAACAAAGAAGAAAAAGATTTCAATATCGAACATATTAAAAATGCTTTCTTTCATTTTTGATAAACAATTCATAAAAATATTTCAATAAAATATGAATTTCTTTGAATTTATTTAACTTTGGACTTTAAATTTTTAACAATGAAAAAATATCTACTGTTTGTTTTTCTCGTTTCTTCTTCAATTGTTTTATCACAAAACAAAATTGCTGAGAAAGTGCATCAGCTTCAAATAGAACAAAAGCGTTTTGTTCCAGTTTCTGTATTAAATGTTAATACAAACAAGGACATAGATGCAGAAAAAGTAGTCACAAATGCTACATATGCTACTATCAATCTTCAAAAAATAAATGAGATAGTTGCTAATAAATATGACTTTATTGAATTGGAAATCCCATATGAAAATCAAATGCAAACATTGCTTTTGTACAGAGTAAATCCATTTGCTGAAGGTTTTCATGTTGATACTAATAGAGGTAAGAATATAGCTTTTGAACAAGGGGTTTATTATAGAGGTATCATAAATGGAGAGAATAATTCAGTAGCTTCATTCAATTTTTTCAAAAATGAGTTTAATGGTGTTTTTTCAAGTAATGAATTAGGAAATATTGTAGTTGGAAAATTAGAAAAACAAAATAATCAATTGGATTATATAGTTTATTCTGACGCAAAAATGAAAGTTCAAAATGGTTTTGAATGTGCTACAAAAGAAGGGGAAGTTATTAAAAACATCAATTCTCAAAGCAGAAGAGACGTGAATACAGATAGATGTGTAACATTTTATTTTGAGATTGATTATAACATTTATGAAAACAACGGATTAAGTACTGATAATACAATAAACTGGATGACATCAGTATTTAACAATGTGCAAACACTTTTTAATAATGATGGAATTTCAACGGCAATTAAAAATATTTTTATTTGGGTTGATGGAGATCCGTATGAAGGTATTGGAAATTCTTCATCAGATTATTTGCAAGCCTTTTCAGAAACATCATTGGTTTTTGACGGTGATGTAGGAATGCTAGTAGGGATAGATCCAGGAGGTTTGGGTGGAGTTGCTTTTTTAGATACGATTTGTACACAAAATAAATACAGTTATGCGGATGTAAATATGAGCTATTCTTCTGTGCCAACATATTCTTGGACAATACAAGTTATCACTCACGAATTTGGGCATTCTTTAGGTTCAAGACATACACATGCATGTGCTTGGAATGGCAACAATACTTCTATAGATGGTTGCGGAACACAAGCAGGTTATTCAGAAGGTAGCTGCCCGATTGGACCAATTCCTTCTTCAACAGAAAAAGGAACCATAATGAGTTATTGTCACTTGATTGGAGGTGTTGGTATCAGTTTTAATAATGGGTTTGGTCCTCAACCAGCTAATTTGATTTTCAATAATGTAAATGATAAAACTTGTTTAAGTTTTGATTGTATTAATACATGTATTAATACTGTTACAGAGATTGCAATAAGTAGTGTTTCATCAGATTCTGTTTCATTTACTTGGACCGATATCAGCACAAGTAATTCATCATGGAAAGTTGCTGTAGTTACTTTTAACAATACCAATCCAATAAACTGGACAACTGTCACAAATCCCCAGTTTTTAGCAACAGGTTTAATACCAAATACCTTTTATAAGATTTTAATTACACCTGTTTGTACTGATGTAGAACCTGTAGTAAAAGAACAAATATTTGCAACAAATGGAAACTTTTGTTCCAATATGCCTTTCACTGATACTGGAGGAACATCAGCGGAATATACTGACATGGAAAATTGGACAAGAACATTTATACCTGGTAATGGTCAAAAAATTAGAGTTACATTTTCCAGTTTCAACTTGGAGGCAGACTATGATTACCTTTATGCGTTTAACGGACCAAATGAGTATTATCCTGAATTGGGTACTACTGGTGGATTTACAGGAACTTCATTACCACCAGTTTTGAATTCTACACATACAAGTGGAACAATGACATTTAAGTTTGTTTCTGACCAAGCTGTAACTGCACCTGGATGGAATGCTGTCGTTACTTGTACTGGAACTTTAGGAAATGAAACCAATGATTACTTAGATTTTGGGTACTTCCCAAATCCTACAAAAGGAGTAGTAACTATCAAATCAAACACAACGATTACCGAAGTAATAGTTTATAATATTGAAGGAAGAAGACTTTTTTCACAAACTATAAATGCTTTAGAAGACAATATCAATATTTCACAATTTGCAACGGGAACTTATTTCTTTAAAGCCAAATTTGGAGATAAAGAAGTCAACTTCAAAATTCTTAAATTATAATATTTGAAATAAAAAAACCACTCAATCAGTGGTTTTTTTATTTAATCATCTGCATCAATTCTAGTGCTTTAGTAATTGATTTAACATGTTCAAAGGTTAGTAATAAGCGCAAACCATTTTTGGTTTCCTTCTCTTTTATTTTACAAATGTTTCCATGCTGTTGCACAAATCGTAACACATTAGTAAACCTAGATGAGTTATAGAATTCCGATTGTTGGTCAGCGATAAAATAACCCACCATTTTGTCTTGTTTCATAACAAGTTTTTCAATTCCAATGTGTGTGGCAATCCATTTAATTCGAATACTGTTGAGCAATGCTTTAGCCTGTTTTGGTAATGGACCAAAGCGGTCAATCAATTTTTCTTCATAGTTCTGAAGTTCAGCTTCGTTTTTGCAATTACTCAATTCATTATATAAGTTCAAGCGTTCAGTTACAGTGTTGATGTACTCATCTGGAAAAAGCAATTCAAAATCAGTATCAATCTGTAAATCTTTTACATAATCTTTACTTTCAATGTCTGATTCGGTTTCATACAATTCTTTGAACTCATTTTCTTTGAGTTCTTCGATAGCTTCGTTCATGATTTTTTGATAGGTTTCAAAACCAATTTCGTTGATAAAACCACTTTGTTCTCCACCTAATAAATCGCCTGCACCACGAATTTCTAAATCTTTCATAGCGATGTTAAATCCACTTCCTAATTCGTTGTATTGTTCCAATGCTTGAATACGTTTTCGGGCATCATCTGTCATGGCTGAATATGGCGGACAAATGAAATAACAAAATGCTTTTTTGTTACTTCTTCCCACACGACCACGCATTTGATGCAAATCGGAAAGGCCAAAATTGTTAGCATTGTTGATGAAAATTGTATTGGCATTTGGCACATCCAAACCACTTTCTATAATGGTTGTTGCTACCAAAACATCAAATTCACCATTCATAAAACTCAGCATAATTTCTTCGAGTTTGCTTCCTTCCATTTGTCCATGCCCAATTCCTACTCGTGCATCAGGAACCAATCGTTGAATCATTCCTGCAATTTCCTTGATGTTTTCAATGCGATTGTTGATGAAAAAGACTTGACCGTTTCGCTGAATTTCATAGGAAATAGCATCACGAATAATCTCTTCGTTAAAACCAACGACTTGTGTTTCTATTGGGTAACGATTTGGTGGTGGCGTTGTAATTACCGACAAATCACGCGCAGCCATCAAAGAAAATTGTAATGTTCTCGGAATTGGTGTTGCGGTTAACGTCAACGTATCCACATTGGCGGCAATCGTTTTGAGTTTGTCTTTTACGTTTACACCAAATTTTTGTTCTTCGTCAACAATGAGCAATCCTAAATCTTTAAACTTAACATTTTTGTTCACCAATTGATGTGTTCCAATAACAATATCCAGTTTTCCCGATTCTAATTCTTCTAATGTTTGCGCTTTTTGCTTGGCAGTTCTAAAACGGTTCAAGTAACCCACTTTTACTGGCATATCTTTTAGTCGTTCGCTAAAAGTTCTATAATGTTGGTATGCCAAAATAGTGGTTGGAACTAAAACAGCTACTTGTTTGCTATTATCAACCGCTTTGAACGCTGCACGAATGGCAACTTCTGTTTTACCAAAACCAACATCACCACAAACCAATCTATCCATCGGACGATCTTTTTCCATGTCAGCTTTTACATCAGCTGTTGCTGTGATTTGGTCTGGCGTATCTTCGTAAATAAAAGAACTTTCCAATTCTTTTTGCAAATAACTATCTGGAGCAAAAGCAAATCCTTTTTCCAATCTTCGCTTGGCATACAACTGAATTAAGTTGAAAGCAATATGTTTTACACGAGCTTTTGTCTTTTGTTTTAAAGCTTTCCAAGCACCTGAACCTAGTTTATAGATTTTTGGTGGTGTTCCTTCTTTTCCGTTGTATTTTGATATTTTATGTAGCGAATGAATGCTTACATATACAATGTCGTTATCGGCATAAACCAATTTAATAGCTTCTTGTGTTTTGCCTTCCACTTGAATTTTCTGCAATCCACCAAACTTTCCTATTCCGTGATCGATATGCGTTACATAATCGCCAACCGAAAGTGAATTCAATTCTTTCAGCGTAATGGTTTGCTTTTTGGAATAGCCATTTTTGATGGAAAACTTATGATAGCATTCAAAAATTTGATGATCTGTATAACATGCAATTTGATATTCCTCATCTATAAAACCTTGATACAAAGGTTGAACCACCGTGTGATATTGTTTTCTAATATTCTCGTGATTTTCTTCATCAATGCTTTCAAAAATATCATGAAAACGATTGGCCTGATTTTCATTGGAACAAAACAAATAATTAGTTATTCCGTTGAAATGATTATCGCTCAAATTATTGAGCAACAAATCAAATTGTTTGTTGAATGAAGGTTGTGGTTGAATGTGGAATTCAAAAGATTTTTCAGTTTTGAATAATGGTTTATTACTTAATTCAATGATAGAAAAATCAAGTGCTTTACGCAAAAATTCCTCTTGATTTAGAAACAAATGCTGAGGTGAAGCGTGTTTTATGTCTTTTGAAAGTTTATCAAAAGTTTCAGTTGCTTTTTCAAAAAGTTTCCCGAGTTGTGAAGCAATTAACTCCGAATTTTCAAGGCAAATTATAGTTTTATCGTTGATGTAATCCAGAAAACTTTCTCGGTTTTCATTTATGAATTTATTTTCAAGATTTGGGATTATGGTAATTTTATTTTGCTTATCAACCGAAAGTTGGCTTTCTACATCAAATGTTCTAATACTATCAACTTCGTTGCCAAAAAACTCTATACGATAGGGATTATCATTGCTGAACGAAAACACATCGACAATTCCGCCTCGAACAGAGAATTCTCCCGGTTCAGTAATGAAATCAACACGCTTGAATTCATATTCAAATAAAACTTCGTTGATAAAATCAATAGAAATATTGTCGCCAACACTAATTTTCAAAGTGTTTTTATCCAATTCCTTTTTGGTCACTACTTTTTCAAAAAGCGCTTCGGGATAACTTACTATAAACGATGGTTTTTTTCTTGAATTAATACGGTTCAATACTTCTGAACGTAGTAGAACATTAGCATTGTCGGTTTCTTCTATTTGATATGGTCTTCGGTAAGAACTTGGATAAAAAAGCACATCATTTTGCCCAATCAATTGCTCTAAATCGTTGAGGTAATAGGCAGCTTCTTCTTTTTCATTGCAAATTAACAGAAATGGTTTATCAGTTTTTTTAAAAACAGCTTGTAACACAAACGATAACGAGGAACCAATCAACCCTTTGCATTGTAGCTTAACCGAATGTTTATCAAGACTTTCAGTTATTTTTTTAATCTTATCAGAATGTTCGTAAGTGGTAAATAAAGCAGATGTACTCACGTTTATTTTATGATTTTATCTTTATCAGGATTGTTGGTTTTTATAGCTCGAGAAGTATCAAGCATTTTTATCATATCAGCTTCGCCATCTTCCATTTTAATGTTATTTTTTTTATCAATTTCAGCCAATTGATTTTGTAAAGAACGAAGTTCTTCGTTGATTTCAGGGATAAGCTTTATGATTTTATCATCGGGAATCATCTTTAGATGAATGTAGAGATTGATAGAATTTATTTTTGTTGCAACAGATGCAATACGGCTTTTCACCTCAGGTTTATTGTAGGTTAGAGGAATGTTATTGTTGAGTTCTTGAGCTTTTTTTGATAATGTTTTTGCCTTTTGTTGAAAAGCACCTATACTGCTTTTTGGTTTTTGGGAAAGCTCTTTCAAAAAGTTACGCCATTCATTCCAGTTTTGCGTCAATTGCTGCGAAGTAGAATTAATAGGCTGTGTGTTGAAATTCCAGTTGCGGTTGATGTTTTCAAAAACAACTTCTAGTTTTTTGGCTTCTCTTTCTTGTTCAAGTTTTTGTAAAGCTTCATCTTTTCGGCAGGAAACCAAAACTAAAGTCAAGAAAAAAAATAAAAATATCCTGTTTTTCATCAAGTTGTACTTTCTGTTTGAAAAATACAAATGTAAGTCAAAAAGAACTTTTCGGCTACTATAAGATTCATAAATAATTGACATTTTTGACTCATAAAGATTTTCGAAAACGTTACCTTTGCTTGCAACAAACAAACCGAGCCATGAATACAAAAATACTGATTATTGGAGCCTGTGGACAGATAGGAACCGAATTGACAAAAAAACTAAGAAATATTTACGGAGTAGAAAATGTAATTGCTTCCGATATTAGAAAACTAAATAATGATGTTGTTAATGAAGGAATTTTTGAAGTGGTCAATGCGCTCGATTTTAATCAAATAGAACATTTAGTAGAGCAATATCAAGTTACAGATGTTTATTTAATGGCGGCTTTGCTATCGGCAACTGCCGAAAAAAACCCTGCTTTTGCTTGGGATTTGAATATGAATTCGCTGTTTCATGTTTTGAATTTGGCGAAAGCCAAAAAAATTAAAAAGATATTTTGGCCATCGAGCATAGCTGTTTTTGGACCAACAACACCAAGACACAATACACCACAATATACCATCATGGAACCATCAACTGTATATGGAATTTCTAAGCAATCTGGAGAAAGATGGTGTGAATACTATCATAATATTTATGGAGTAGATGTGCGCAGTATTCGTTATCCAGGATTAATAAGTTGGTCAACAGAACCTGGAGGAGGAACAACTGACTATGCGGTAGATATTTATCACAAAGCCCTTGAAAACGGAACCTATGAGTGTTTCCTTTCAGAAGAAACTGCGTTACCTATGATGTATATGGATGATGCTATTCGCGCTACGATTGAAATCATGCAAGCACCAGCAGAAAATATTCATGTGCGTTCTTCCTATAATTTAGGTGGTGTGAGTTTTACTCCAAAGGAGATAGCGCAAGAAATAAAAAAACATATTCCTAGTTTTACTATAACGTATAAGCCAGATTTTCGACAAAAAATTGCAGACAGTTGGCCAGCATCAATAGATGATACAGTTGCTCAAAAAGATTGGAACTGGAAACACGAGTTCGATTTAGCAGCTATGACTGTTGACATGATTGAACATTTGAAATAAATGCTCAGCTTACTTGGTCAACAGATTAATGAGATTGTTTTCTATAGGTGATTTAATTTTTATTACTTCATCTACGTTTTCATTAGGAATAGTCATGGAGAGAACATATTGTTTTATAAGCCATTTGCCCTCTTTTTTTACTAAAACTCCAGAACCGCGACAAATCTTCATTTGGGTATTGAGTAATTCATCAAACCAAGCTATTTTTTTATCATCACTAAAATAAATGTGTCTTTTCATGGAGGTAAAATTCCATGCTTTTCCTTTGTCAAAATAAGGTTTTGCAAACGCTTGAAATTCTGTTTTTGACCAAAGCTCAGTGGCATCTGTTCCCATAAAGACGCTATCATCGGTTAAATCATCAAAATACTCATTGAAATTGGCTCTTGCAGCTGCTTTGTGCCAGTCATCTAACATCGTCATAATCTTTTGCTCATCCGTTTGCGGAATATCTTTTTTTGAGGAGCAAGAGGTGATTACTAGTAATAATAGGATAAAATACTTTTTCATAATCAATACTTTTTATAAAAGTAATAAAAAATATTAGCATCTAAAATTTTTCTCCATGTTGAGATAAATCCAATCCCATATTCTCGGACTCTTCAGAAACACGAATAGGTATAATTAGATTAGTTATTTTGAAAAGAAAATAAGCACCACCAAAAGTGAAGGCTGAAACTAAAATTAAAGCCATCATGTGATGTCCAAAAACATTCCATCCACCGTGCAACAAACTTGCATTTTCTCCTTGAGCAAAGATGGCGGTTAATATCATTCCCATAATTCCACCTACACCATGACAAGCAAAAACATCGAGTGTATCGTCGATTTGTTTTAATTTTTTCCAATACACCATTCTGTTAGAAACCAATGCGCCAATAAAGCCAAAAAAGATACTTTGCGGAATAGTTACATAGCCAGCCGAAGGAGTTATTACAACCAAACCGACTACTGCACCAATACAAGCACCAAGTGCAGATACTTTTCTGCCATTTAGCCTATCAAAGAAAACCCAAGTCATCATAGCCGAAGCTGAAGCAATTGTAGTGGTTGCAAACGCCATTGCAGCAGTTGCATTTGCTGATAATGCAGAGCCAGCATTAAATCCAAACCACCCAAACCATAACATTCCAGTACCTAATAACACAAACGGTATATTTGTTGGGATATGTTCACTGTTCTTTCTCTTGCCAAGCACAATTACACCAGCCAAAGCGGCGAATCCAGCACTCATGTGCACAACTGTTCCGCCAGCAAAATCTTTAATACCAAAATAACTACCCAGCAATCCATTAGGATGCCAAACCATATGACAAAGTGGAGTATAAATAAAGAGGGTAAATAGGCAAATGAAAAGTAAGAAAGAAATAAATCGGATACGTTCAGCCAATGCTCCTGTAATAATGGCTGGAGTAATTACGGCAAATTTCATTTGAAATAATGCATAGAGAATAAATGGAATAGTGCTGCCTAATGCCTTGTGGGGAAGCATTTCGACCTGATCAAAAAAAGCGAATTGAAATGGATTTCCAAAAATGCCATACGTTTTTCCTTCTACAGAAATGCCAATACTGTCTCCAAAAGAAAGACTAAAACCTATTACAACCCAAAGTAAGCCTACTACTCCTAGACAAATAAAACTTTTAAGCATTGTAGAAATTACATTTTTCTTACCAACCATTCCGCCATAAAAAAAAGATAAACCTGGTGTCATCAATAAAACTAAGCATGATGCTGTTAGTAACCAAGCCACATCTCCATAATTGATAGATTCAATTGAATTAAAGACTTGTCCATTCTTAGCTGGTTGATGTTTCCAAAACAGACCAATCAGAGCTACTAAGCTTATAATAGTAAAAGCTACTATCCATCTTTTTTCACGTAAAACCATATTCATATATTTTTTATACCCATTATTTTAATGGGTTAAATTTATAAAAATTATATTTTTAATTAAAAAAACCCTTTAAAAATATATGTTATAACGCATGTTTTTATTTTATTTTTACAAACAACCCTTAAAAATATAATTTAAAATAATTTTTTTGATAAAAAATAGCAATAATGAATTCGCTTACTGTATGAGACTTTTTTAGAAGATTAATAATAATGTATTTTCTATTATTGCATGAATTGTTAGAGATTAAAATAAAATCCAGAGTATTGAAGATTCTTGTAAGAAATAAAAACCCCCAACAATTGTTGGGGGTTTAGTCTGATATTACCAAATTTTAACTCGCTTATCTGGAGCTAAATATAACTTGTTATTTGGCTTAATGTTAAATGCTTCATAGAATTCAGGAATATTTCTCACTGTTCCATTCACACGGAATTTTGCAGGCGAATGTGGATCGGCTGAGACTTGGTTGCGCAAAGCTTCATCACGCATTTTTTCTTTCCAAACTTTTCCCCAACCAAGAAATACCCTTTGTATTCCTGTAAATCCATCAAGTGTTGGTGCTTCTTTACCGTTTAATGATTCTTTATAGGCTTTTATTGCTATACTCAAGCCGCCTAAATCGCCAATATTTTCGCCTAAAGTAAATGCACCGTTTACATGTAATCCAGGCAATGCTTCAAAGCTGTTATATTGTTCAATCAAAGCTGCAGTCTTAGCTTTAAAAGCAGCCATATCTTTTTCTGTCCACCAGTTTTTCATTACACCATCACCATCAAAAGTACTTCCTTGATCGTCAAATCCGTGACCAATTTCATGACCAATAACTGCGCCAATTCCGCCATAGTTTACCGCATCATCAGCTTCTAAGTCAAAAAATGGAGGTTGTAAAATTGCAGCTGGAAACACAATTTCATTCACCGTAGGATTGTAATACGCATTTACTGTTTGAGGAGTCATTCCCCATTCAGTTTTGTCAACTGGTTTGCCAAGTTTTGCTAGGTTGCGGTTGTATTCAAATTCAGTTGCTCTTTGAACATTGCCAAACAAATCTTTTTTGTTGATTTTTACACTACTATAGTCTTTCCATTTATCTGGGTAACCAATTTTTACAACAAATTTGTCCACTTTTTTCAAGGCTTCTTTTTTGGTTGCTTCACTCATCCAATCAAGTTTTTTGATGCTTTCGGCATAAGCTTTTAGTAGGTTTTTAACCATCTTTGTCATGCGCTCTTTTGCTTCGGGAGTAAAATGTTTTTCAACATATAGCTTGCCAATCATTTCACCCAAACCATTACTAACGGTTGCTACAGCACGTTTCCAGTCTTCACGTTGTTTTTCGGTTCCGTTTAGTATTTTTCCATTAAATTCAAATTGTTGTTTGTCTAGCTCAGATGTTAGATAGGTGCAAGAATTGTTCAAGATACCCCATTTCAAAAATGTTTTCCAAGTATCTATAGGAGTTTTTTGAATCAATTCATCAAGATTTTTCAGGTAATCAACTTGAGCGATGATGGCTGATTTTTCTTTTGCAACACCAGCTTTTTCCATCATTGCATTCCAATTGAATTGAGGCATCAACGATTTGAAATCCTCAACTTTGTATGGATTATATAGTTTTACCATATCTCGATTATCTTCTTTGCGTTGATGTAATTTTGCTATTTCAACTTCTAATGCAAATACTTTTGTTGCATTTTCTGCTGGGTTTGTTATTCCAGCAAGTTGAAGCATTTTTTCTAAATGTATCTTATACGCATTTCTGATTTTTAGCATTGCCTCATCATTAGATAAATAATAATCTCTATCGGGCAATGATATACCTCCTTGCCAAGTTACTAGTGAATATTTATTTGGATCTTTGAAGTCATTGTAAACAGAAAAAGAGAAAGGAATAGAATAACCCTTTCTATTAGCTTCACCAAAATAACTTGCCAAACTATTGTAGTCAGTAATAGCATCGACTGCTGCAAATTCTTTTTCAAGAGGTTTTAAACCAATGGCATCTCTTTCTTTTCTATCCATATAGGAAGCAAAAAAATCTCCAATTTTTTGTGCATCAGTACCTTCGGCATTATTCCCTTTTGCAGCTTCTTCAATTATTGCTTTTACATCTTTTTCAGATTTGTCTAGTAGCATGTCAAATGCTCCATAGGATGCTTTATCAGCTGGGATTTTTGTGGTTTTGTTCCAATTACCATTTACATAAGCATCGAAATCATCGCCAGGATTAACCAGCGTATCCATGTCTTTTTTAGAAACACCCGAAGCCATTTCTTTTTGGCTACAGCTACTCAAGAGCATACTGAGAGCGAAACAAGATAGAAGTATTTTTTTCATTATAGTTTGGTTTGTTATGATAGGCTAAAGTAGTAAAAATTTGTTCCAAAGTAATTTTATTGATTCATAAAAATTGACTCGCAAGCATGTTAAAAATAATTATATTTACTTTTCAAACAGCTTTATGAAAAAAACAAAAATTCTTCATATAGATTCAAATCATCCGTTGTTATGGGAACAATTGGAAAAAGCTGGATTTACAAATGAAGCAGATTATAATTCCTCAAAAGAAGAGATAGAAGAAAAAATTCAGAATTATCAGGGAATTATCATTAGAAGTAGGTTTAAAATTGATAAAAATTTTATGGATAAAGCTACTCAACTGGAGTTTATAGCTCGAGTTGGCGCTGGACTTGAAAGCATTGATTGTAACTATGCAGAGAAGAAAAATATCCATTTAATTGCAGCTCCAGAAGGCAACAGAAATGCTGTGGGCGAACATGCACTAGGAATGCTTTTATCGTTAATGAATAAATTAAATCGAGCGGATAGATTGGTTCGAGAAGGAAAATGGATAAGAGAAGGCAATCGTGGACACGAGTTAGAAGGTAAAACAATAGGAATAATTGGTTATGGCAATATGGGAAAATCATTTGCCAAAAAACTGAAAGGTTTTGACGTAGAGGTTTTGTGTCATGATATTTTACCCAATGTCGATGATGAAAACGCTAAGCAAGTTTCTCTTGAAGAATTAAAATTCAAAGCTGACGTTTTGAGTTTGCATATTCCTTGGACATCAGAAACCGATAAAATGGTAAATGCAAATTTTATCAATTCTTTTGAAAAGCCTTTTTGGTTTATCAATACTTCAAGAGGCAAAAATGTAGTCACAGATGATTTAGTAGATGCTTTGAAAAAAGGAAAAATACTTGGGGCAGGATTAGACGTATTGGAATATGAAAAACTTTCGTTTGAAAATTTGTTTTTAGACGAACAAAAACCCGAAGCATTTGAGTATTTGCTTCAAGCCGAAAATGTATTATTAACACCTCATATTGCTGGATGGACTTATGAAAGCCATGAAAAATTGGCACAGACAATAGTGGATAAAATTAAAAAGCGATACCATTTATAAAAAATGTAACATTCATTTCGAATATTATACTAATTTTAGCAAATTAATACAAAATAAAAACTAACCAATTTTAAAATTAAATTTATGGATTCACAGAAAGTAGACATGTTCATGATGAGTAACGCAAAATTTTTTGAAAGTCATCATTTGGGAGCTGTTAGAGAAAGATTATTAAGTTTGGATGAATCAAAATGGAGTTTAGTTCAAACGATGCAATTCAAAGATCCAACTACAAGCCTTATAGTATCACTACTTGGTGGTGGTTTAGGTATCGATCGTTTTTTGATAGGTGATACAGGAATGGGAGTAGGAAAGTTGCTTACTTGTGGTGGATTAGGTATTTGGACAATCATCGACTGGTTTCTAATTATGGGTGCTACTCGTGAAAAAAACATGGAAAATTTCCAAAATACACTTTATTAATATGACTAAAAACAGGTTGTATATTCTTGTATTTACAGCCTGTTTAATCGGTTTTTTATACTTTTTTTATAAAATTCAATCAAGTAATGATGAGAGTTTTTCAGTTTGTTTTATAAAAAACGCAACTGGAATACCTTGTCCTTCTTGTGGTTCAACTAGAGCTGTTATTGCTTTTTTCAACGGTAATTTATTAGAATCAATTGCTATAAATCCATTTGGAATTTTAGTTTCCTCAATAATGATTGTGGCACCATTTTGGATACTAATAGATTGGATATTAAAGAAAAACAGCTTTTATCTTTTTTATAAAAAAACAGAAGCAAAATTAAAAAAACCAATAATTTACATTCCATTGATTTTGCTAGTAATAGCAAACTGGATTTGGAATATTCTAAAAAATAACTGATGAAAACAGAGTTTGTTTACAATCCTTCTGAACACGAACGCGAAAAAGCATCAAATAGTTATTTGATGTCATTAGTAGCGTTAATTGCTGGATTACCCTTGCCAATTATTAATTTATTGGCAACTTTTTTCTTCTATTTAGCCAATAGAAAAGGAACCTATTTTGTGCGTTGGCATTGTATTCAAGCGTTGCTTTCGCAGTTATCTATACTGTTTTTAAACAGTGCCAGTTTCTGGTGGACAATGTCTATTTTGTTTTCGGGAGAAGAGCTTACTAATGAATATTTTGCTTATTTATTTACCGTTATTACCATTAATATTGCCGAGATTGTTTCTACGATTTATGCCGCTACAATGGTGAGAAAAGGACATCATGTTCGTTTTTGGTTTTTTGCCGAAATAACCGATTTAGTATGTAAACCCAAATCTAGCATCGTATGAAAAAAGCATTTTTACAAGGATCAATTCTAGCTATTATTGCTCTATTGGTTTGGTTTGGTTATTCTCAAATCGATTATTTGAAGCTTTTCAAAGTCAAACAAAAATCTGTTCAATTAGAACAAAAACTAGGCGATTTGATATGGGATAATCTTCAGCATACCGAAGATATTGTGACCAATGATACGTTAGTAAAAACACTCGACAAATTAATAAAACCGATTTGTGAAGCAAACGATATAGAACGTGACTCTATAAAAGTTCATATCATAGCCAAAGACGAAGTAAATGCTTTTGCATTGCCCAATAAGCACTTGGTGGTCTATACAGGACTCATTACCGATTGTAAAAGACAAGAAGCGGTTCAAGGTGTTCTTGGTCACGAGATTGCACATATAACCCACAATCATGTGATGAAAAAACTATCAAAAGAAATTGGTTTTAGTGTCTTGCTATCAACAGTATCTGGAGGAAATGGTGGACAAATGATGAAAGAAATTTTCAAAACATTATCTTCATCTGCCTACGATAGAAGTCTTGAAAAAGAAGCAGATATTAGCAGTGTTGATTATATGATTGAGGCAAATATTGATCCAAAGCCATTAGCAGATTTTATGTATCAAATGGCGCAAGACAAAGCACTACCTGATGGGTTTGAATGGATTTCTACACATCCAGAGTCAGAAGAAAGAGCCAAATATATCATGGACTATATAAAAGGCAAAAAGCTGAAATCCAAACCAACATTATCAGAAAAGGAATGGAAAGAGTTTAAAGATAAAACAGAAAACTATTAAAAAAAGCCACTCAATTTGAGTGGCTTTTTTTAATGTTTTTCTTTTCGTTCTAGCTCAGCCTGAAATTCTTCCATAACAGGTTTTACAGTGCTTTCTGGTAAATCAGCAATTCTAATGTACATTAATCCGTCAACAGCATTGTTAAACATGGGATCAACATTGAAAGCAACTACCCGAGCATTTTGTTTGATATATTTTTTTATAAGAACAGGCAAGCGCAGCGTTCCAGGTTCTACTTCGTCAATAATTTTGTCAAATTTATTCAAATCCGCTTCAGTTTCATTGAAAACAAAATCCTTGTCGGCATCCTTTAATTTTACTTTATATTCTTTTTTTGGATGTATGTATTGAGCTACATAAGGATCATAATAATGAGATTTCATAAACTCAATCATCAATGATTTAGAAAATTCTGTAAATTGATTACTTATGCTAACACCACCAATTAGATATTTGTGTTCTGGATGACGCAAAGTGGTATGAACAATTCCTTTCCAAAGCAGGAAAAGAGGCATTGGTTTTTGTTGATATTCTTTAATAATGAAAGCTCTTCCCATTTCTATGGACTTACTCATCATGTCGTATAGCTCAGGTTCGAAACGAAATAAATCCTGAAGATAAAATCCTTCAATTCCATATTTTGGAAAAATTTCAGAACCCAATCCCATACGATATGCGCCAGCAATTATCTGAGTTTCATCATCCCACAGAAACATGTGGTGATAGTACTTGTCAAATTTATCTAAATCTATAGATTCGTTTGTTCCTTCACCTACTTCCCGGAAAGTAATTTCGCGTAAACGACCAATTTCATGAAGAATATTTGGAATTTTATCGGCTGAAACGAGAAAAACTTGATAATTTTTACTTTGCGTTAATCTATAATCACCTTTTTGTAGCTCTTCAATTTCTTCTAAAATCTTATCATGATTAGCAGGTTTTACTATCTGCTTTGGCTCTTTAGGTGTTTTTAAACTTAGGCTTTGGGAACTCAAAAGTTTATTTTCATCGTCAAAAGAATTGGCAAGCATGTAGGTTTTTTTTCTTAAAAACTCTGAATATTCCTCAATGCTTTGATGTTCATTTTGTTCAGCAACTGAAATAGGCTTCCCGATACGAACTTTTATTACTCTATCTTTTTGAGTTAAAAGCTCCGAAGGAAGTTTGGCGGTTCTTAGCGTGTCATCTATTTTTGATAGAAAATAGAAAAGTTTACTATTTTTTGCATGAAAATAGATAGGAACAACGGGTACTTGAGCTTTTCTAATGACTTTTATTGCGCCTTCTTCCCAAGGTTTATCAACTACTAATTTTCCATCTTTATAAGTGGAAACTTCACCAGCTGGAAACATTCCTAGAGGTTTTCCGTCACTCAAATGACGAAATGTTTCTTTCAATCCTATCACACTAGACTTAGCATCTTTGTGTGTTTCAAAAGGATTAACGGGCATTATGTAGGGTTTCATCGGTTCTATTCGATGCAATAAAAAGTTGGCAATTATTTTGAAATTTGGTTCTCTTTCGAGCATTAACTTCAATAATAAAATACCATCAATTCCACCAAGCGGATGATTAGAAATGGTGATATAAGCACCATCTTTTGGAAGACGTTTTAAATCTTCTTCTGGGATTTCAAATTTTATTTGAAACTCATCCAATATAGCATTCAAAAACTCTAGCTCAGATAAGTGCTTGTTTCGGTCGTATATCTTGTTTAGAGTAGATATTTTAAGTAGTTTCATCAACAGCCAACCCGAAAAAGTGCCGAAAACACCATATTTATCAGTATTAATAGCTTTGGCTACTTCTTTGGCAGTGACTAAACCCATAGTTGTTTTATTGTTTGTAGAGCAAAAAACAAAGATAGTAAAACAAATGAAACTCTAAAATGATTGCATACGTTTTAGAAACATTTCAAAGTGGTGATAAGTTTGTTGAAAAACTTAATCTAAACCAACCTTTTTTTTGGCTTTTTTTAAAGATTTTAGCGACATGAAAATTATTTCTTATAACGTAAACGGCATTAGAGCTGCTATAACCAAAGGTTTTTTGGATTGGTTAAAAGCGGCTAACCCTGATGTGATTTGTCTTCAGGAAATAAAAGCAACACCAGAACAGATACCTCTGATTGATTTTGAAATTTCGGGATATCCATACCACTATTGGTTTCCAGCGCAAAAAAAAGGCTACAGTGGAGTTGCGGTTTTATCCAAAATTGAACCTAAAAACGTAGTTTTTGGTACGGGAATAGATTATATGGATTTTGAAGGCAGAAATCTTCGCTTAGATTTTGAAGATTTTTCAGTGATGAGTTTATACTTGCCTTCGGGAACAAATATCGATAGACTTGACCACAAGTTTAAGTACATGGACGATTTTCAGGTTTATATTAATGATTTGAAAAAAGAAATTCCAAACCTTATCATTTGCGGAGATTATAATATTTGTCATGAAGCAATAGATATTCACGATCCCATAAGGAATAAAACAGTTTCAGGATTTTTGCCCGAAGAAAGAGCATGGCTTGATGGATTTATGAAAAGCGGATTTATCGATACTTTCCGTTTTTTCAACAAAGAACCACATCATTACAGTTGGTGGAGTTATCGAGCAAATGCAAGAGAAAATAATAAAGGCTGGAGAATAGATTATTGCCTAGCTAGCGAACCTATGAAAAACAGATTGAAACGTGCTTTGATTTTGCCAGAAGCAAAACATTCCGATCATTGTCCTGTAGTAGTAGAAATAGAATAGAAACCCCAAAAAAAATTATAAAGAATGAAAAAAATTGGATTATTAATCGTTGTAATTATTTCGATGACTTCTTGTGTTTCCAAAAAAATATACAATGATTTGGAAAACAAATACACCGACTTGAAAAAAGAGAACCACGCATTGGCAGACGAAAATGAAGAGCTGAAAAAAGCAAAAAGCTTACTAGAAATGCAAAACGACTCTCTAAAAACAGAACTAAATAAACTAAAATCCGATAGAGACAAACTTCAAGCAGATTGTACTGCAACTGCCAATAATCTGAAAACACTACAATCTTCTTATGCTGCTCTTGAAAAAAACAGTAGTGAAGCTCTAGAGTCCAACATGAATAAAAACAGAGAGTTGTTGGCACAATTAGCGGCAAAAGAAAAAGCATTAGCAGCAGAACAAGACCGATTGAATAAAATGAGAGATGAGCTTTCAGCAAATTCAAAACGATTGAGTGAACTGGAAAGCATGATTGCCGCTAAAGATGCTGCCATGAAAAAACTGAAAGATACTTTGTCCAAAGCCTTGAACGCTTTTGAAGGCAAAGGATTGACAGTAGAACAAAAGAATGGTAAAGTTTATGTGTCAATGGAAAACAAACTCTTATTCCAAACGGGAAGTTGGGCTGTTGGTTCAGAAGGTAGAAAAGCCATTGTAGAAGTTGGAAAAGTACTAGCGCAAAATCCAGACATTACAGTACTAATTGAAGGTCATACAGATAATGATAAAATATTAGGGAATATTGGCGGAGGAATAGAAAACAATTGGGATTTATCGACCAAAAGAGCAACAGCAGTAGTAAATATTCTTGCCGAAAATTCGGGAATTCAAAAAAGAAATCTAACGGCTGCAGGTAGAGGAGAATTTGCCCCATTGATGAGTAATGATTCTCCAGAAGGAAAAGCAAAAAACCGCAGAATAGAAATTATCCTTACACCAAAATTGGACGAAATTTCTAAAATGTTAAACGAGTTTTAATAGTTTGTAAAACACCTAAGAACCGCAAAAATATTTTGCGGTTTTTTTGTGTAAAACATTTCCAAAAAATGTGTTAATCAAAAAGTTTAGAACTTATCAAAAGACTATTTTTGCAACTCATTATTTTAAAGTCATGAACTATACTACACTGCCCAACACCAATACCAAAATCAGTAAAATATGTCTCGGTACGATGACTTTTGGTAACCAAAATACAGAATCCGAAGCGCATGCACAACTTGATTATGCTATAGAAAGAGGAATAAATTTTATTGATACGGCAGAGATGTATCCGATAGGCGGAAACGCTCAAATTTTTGGAAGTACAGAACGTTTTATAGGAACATGGATAAAAAAAATAGGTAAAGACGAAAGAGAAAAATTAGTACTTGCTACAAAAATTGCTGGTCCAAATCGTGGCATGGAATATATTCGTCAGCCGTTAGATTTTTCCAAAAAAAGCCTTACCGAAGCAGTAGAATTAAGCTTAAAAAATCTTCAAACAGATTATATTGATTTATATCAAATGCATTGGCCAGAACGAGTAATGAACATGTTTGGCAAAAGAGGATTGACAGAAATTGACAATCAATGGAAGGAAAATTTCTTTGAAGTTCTATCGGTTTTTGATGGTTTTATAAAAGAAGGAAAGATTAAACACATTGGTGTTTCTAATGAAAATCCTTATGGAGTAATGAAATTCATCAGCGAAAGTGAAAAACACCATCTTCCTAGAATTGTATCAATACAAAATCCCTATTCGTTACTCAATAGATTATTTGAAGTTGGGCTTTCTGAAATTTGCATGCGCGAAAATGTTGGTTTGCTTGCATATTCACCATTAGGTTTTGGTTTCTTAACAGGAAAATATCTCAATGGTTTTCCTGAAAATTCCAGAATGAAATTGTTCCCAAATTTTACTCGATATACCAATGAAAATTGTTTCAAAGCAACAAAATTGTACAAAGATTTAGCAGAAGCCAATGGGCTAACTTTAACACAAATGGCAGAAGCATTTGTAAAAAGTCAATCTTTTGTTACATCAACTATTATTGGAGCAACTTCGCTTGAACAGCTAAAAGAAAACATTGATAGTTTTCAAATAGAACTTTCACCCGAAATCATTGCTGAAATCAATAAAATTCAGGAAATTCACCCAAATCCTGCGCCTTAATTATTCGATAATTAATTTGGTTTTAACTATTTTCCCTATTGTATTTTCTGCTTCAAGAAAATATATTCCTTTCTGTAAATTTGAAACATTGATGCTGTATTCTAATTTTGGTTCAACTGTTTCAAAAAACACTTTTTTTCCAAGTAAATCGGTGATAGTTATAGATTGCAAAGTATTGTTTGTGCAAGTAATATTCACTAAGTTTTTTGCCGGATTTGGAAATACTTTTACAGATTGATTATTAAAAGTTTCAACATCAAGCGAAGTATCAATTATTTTATAAAGAGAAGTGCTGTTGCAAATGTATAACTCGCCATCTTTGTCTTCGCCAAAAGTGGTGATTACTCCCGAAGCATCATAAGCCCAAGTAATATTTCCGGTATTATCTATCCAAGCTATTTCAGCAGTGCAATAATCAGCAAAAATATATTTTCCAGAAAAATTTGGATAAGCTGTTCCTGTGTAGAAATATCCGCCAGTAATAGAACAACGCGAAGAAGTATGCGAATATACCGAAACTGGAGCAACAGTTGCAGCATACAAAGGACATGATCCTGAACTACTGTAGGAAGCATTGCCTTCGAAGCAATTCCAACCAAAGTTAAGACCAGAGTCAGATAAAGGAGATTCTATTTTATTCACTTCCTCAATTATGTTTTGACCAACATCTGCAATCCACAAATCACCATTCAGTCTATTGAACGAAAATTTCCAAGGATTTCTTAATCCTTTTGCCCAAATTTCCTCAATTCCAGCTTGCCCAGCATAAGGGTTTGTAGGTGGAATTCCATAATTCAGAAAACCAGTAATACTATCAACATTTATGCGAAGCATTTTTCCTAGAAAAACTCTAGAAGGGAATGAAGTATCAACGGTTGTGTTTTGAGCATAACCATTTGGATCGCCACCACTTCCGCCATCACCCATTCCTATGTATAGATAACCATCGGGACCAAATCGCAAACAACCACCATTATGATTGGAAAACGGTTGATCTATTATCATTAAAATTGTTCCAGTTGGATTGGCAATATTTGGGTCTGAAGAAACACCATATCGAGCAATTACAGTATCGCCAGCAGTATTGGTATAATTTACAAAAAACAATCCGTTTGTGGCATAATTTGGATGAAAAGCTAACCCAAGCAAGCCTTGTTCTGCTCCTGTGCTAATACCAGTTATGGTGATAAATGGTGTCGCATTCACAGTTCCGTTTGGATTTACAATTTTTATTTTCCCGCTTTTTTCTACCACAAAAAGGCGTGCATCATTTGCTGGATGAGCAATATCTACAGGCGAAGACAAACCATTTGCAAATAATTGTAATCCAATGGTTTGAGCATTTATAAATGATGTTAAAAATAATGAAATTAAAAGTATAGTTTTTTTCATCTGTACAAAATATTTTAAATTAAGGAAGATGTAATGCCCATTTTGAACACCTTCGGTGGGTTTGCAAATTTTGTTGATGGTCATTTCATAGCTCTTAGTTTTCCGTAAATTTAAAAATAAAAACTTTATAATCAAATACTTATAAAAAAGCAACCAATTTTGGTTGCTTTTTATTTTAAAGATTGTCTATAATTTTATCTTTTGGGTACCGAACTTTGTAACTTATTCTCAGTTTTTTGGTTTCATTTGGGTTGAGTTTCAAATCCCAAGTGAGTATTCCAGTTTCTTTGTTTTCTTTGGCGTTGTTGCTTTCCAATAATTCTATTTCGATGTCTTTATCAGTGCTTAACGGGTATTGATCTTTTAGCAACATATTCACCGTTTCTTTTTTGTTGTTTCTAACCGTAATGTCAAACGTAAAAGTTTGTTCTTTTTTAGAAGATAAAAATTTGGTTCCCGATTTATCGACTACTTTTTCACGCTTGATAGAGATTTTTTTGTCTCTTCCCATGCTTAAATTCAGTGTATCCGATGTTTGATTGGTATTGATGTATGTTTTGCCAACATATAAACCTTCAAAAATAATATTGGCTTCGCCTGGCAATAAATTATACTTCGAGTAATCGTTGATTTCGGCTAATAAAAATGCTTCTTTTTCTACTCTTGGTGCAGCATAATATTTATAGGTTGCTGGTAGTTGAATGTCTTTCAACGCTACACTATGCGGTTTACTATTCGATAAAATATCATACGGAATGTCAATGTCAAAAGAAACGTTGAGTTGGTTTTCTTGGATTGTTGTATAATTTGAAATTGTAGATTTTTCTTTTTTTGAACCATATCCAACTACAACAACTTCATTTAATTCAGCTGAACTTTGGATTTGATTTAGCTTTTTATCGCCATTTCTAAAAGAACTACTAACATCATCAAACCCATAATCTAAATCTTGTTGATACCTCAAAAACCACGAACTCAAAATCGGTGCTTGATTATTTTGATTAGGATTTCCGGATGATAACGTTAGGTTTACTTTTTTCCAATCAATTCCTGTCAATTGTGTTACTTGGGCTTTATACATCATGTTGATAGGCGAGTTCACATTATCGGCACGCAAATCATAAAACGGTTGCCACGAAGCATTATTAGTAATATAATTAATATCTAAATTTACTAATCCAGCGATTTCATTCATCACTTGAATAATCAATTTTCCTTTAGAATTTTTCTCCTCTTTTTGTGTATTGATTTCCAGTTTAGATTTTAACGCATTTAATTTTTGACCAAGCTTTGTTTCTTTTTCTTTTAGAGCAACTATGTTATTATCCAGTTCTGTTCTTTTGGCTTTGTAGTAATCAACTAGTTTCATCAATTCGGTTACATTTAACCCCGAATTGGCTCCAGCTACGTTTTGATTGGCATCAAGTAGTGTGATGGTTTGTTGATGCGAATAGGTTTCAATTTGTATTTTCTTGATTTCTTTTTCGGTCCAAGAAATGCTATCACGTACTTTTTTAATTACTGGATTGGTTTCGTCAATTTCATACTCCGAAATATAATTTTGTGTGAATTGAACCGATAGAACAGTAACGTTTTTTGGAGCACCAATTTGAACGGTATTTTCATTCAAATAATCGGCTACGTTTTTAATTACAATCTCACTAGTTCCAGCAGGTAAATTGACCGAAGCAGTTTGCGATAATTCGGCAGCATTAAAGTAAACAGTTGCTGCTTTTACCTTTGCAGTGGTAAAAATTGGTTTCTGAGCAAATGTCATTGCAGAAATCAAAAAGGCAATGAGGACAAATTTTTTCATATTGAGTAGAATTATATTCCTATATAGATATAAAATAACGAAAAAAGGTTGGGAAAAGTATCGAAATTTATTTCAAGCCAGAGATAAGAGTTTCAATTTCAGCTTTTTGCGAAGCATATTTTTTTTGTAATTCGCCATCTTTTTCCATCCGATTATAATATTCTAATGCTTTGTTGGCAAAGAACTTTCTTTGATGAGGTTTTGCATCGGGAATTTGCGGAAAAATTTTATGAAATAACATTTCATAATAGGCTTGCCATTCGCGTTCGTTTCTATCTTGAGGGCAATCTTTGGAGGATTTTTGGATAACATGCACCATTTCGTGAGCAATCAGATTGAGCATCAAAATGAACTCAAATTCAAAGGTGTTTTCCGGAATTCTGATGATTTGTGGATTTCCAATTTCGCCTTCGGTAGTCATTAAAACATAGTCTGGTTTTGCTTTTTCGCGCAGTTCAAAACCTTTTAAATTAGGGTTTTCTAAACCAAATTCTTTTAAAACGAATTGTGCTGCTTGAATAGTTTCCCCAAGTTCGTGGAAAGTTTCTATTTTTTCAAGTATTTCGGAATAAGGCTTCATTACCCAAACAATTGTTCTACAACTTCTTCAATTTTGCTAACCAACACTACTTTTATTAGCGAATCTTTGAGTGAAATTTTATTGTATTTGGAAACAAAAATGGTAGAAAAACCAAGTTTCTCAGCTTCTTGAATACGTTGTTCAACTCGGTTTACAGGTCGAATTTCACCAGATAACCCAACCTCGCCAGCAAAACAAACATCTTTGCCCACAGCAATATCTTCATTCGATGAAAGAATAGCAGCTACAACGGCTAAGTCAATAGCTGGATCATCTACAGAAATTCCGCCAGTAACATTCAGGAAAACGTCTTTTGTTCCAAGTCGGAAACCTGCTCTTTTTTCGAGAACAGCCAAAATCATGTTCAATCTTTTAGCATTGTAACCCGTTGTGCTTCGTTGTGGCGTTCCATAAACTGCTGTAGAAACCAGTGCTTGAATTTCTATCATTAATGGTCGCATTCCTTCTAGTGTTGAGGCAATTGCCGTTCCCGAAAGTTCTTCTTCGCGATGCGAAATCAATATTTCTGACGGATTAGAAACTTCTCTCAATCCTGAGCCTTGCATTTCATAAATTCCCAGTTCGGCAGTTGAACCAAAACGGTTTTTTAAGCTTCGTAAAATTCTGTAAACATGATTTCTATCGCCTTCAAATTGCAAAACTGTATCGACCATATGTTCCAAAATTTTTGGTCCGGCAATGTTTCCGTCTTTAGTAATATGTCCAATCAAAATCACCGGAACATTGGTTTCTTTAGCAAATTTTATCAATTCGGCAGTACATTCACGAATTTGAGAAATACTTCCTGCTGTAGATTCAATATAATCTGTATGAAGTGTTTGAATAGAGTCGATAATGACAATATCGGGTTCGGTTTCAAGGATATGTCGAAAAATGTTTTGCGTTTTTGTTTCGGTCAGAATAAGACAGTTGTCGCTATTTGGATTTATTCTTTCGGCACGCATTTTTATTTGCTTCTGACTTTCTTCGCCTGAAACATATAAGGTTTTAAAAGGTAGTTTTAACGAAATTTGAAGTAACAGTGTACTTTTTCCAATGCCAGGTTCACCGCCAAGAAGTATTAAAGAACCAGGAACAATTCCGCCACCAAGAACTCGATTTAATTCACCATCAGTCGAATCCATTCGAACTTCTTGAGTAGAATCAATTTCTTTAATTTTCAAAGGTTTTGAAACACGTTTTACTTCAGAAGTTGTAGGTTTCCAGCTTGTTTTTTCTTCTTTTTGAATAATTTCTTCTGCAATGGTATTCCATTGTTTACAAGCATTGCATTGTCCTTGCCATTTTGAGTATTGGGTTCCACAATTTTGGCAAAAAAAAGTTGTTTTTAGTTTGGACATAGTTTTTCTATTCCGATTTTTTTTCTTCTGTTGGTGTTTCTGTTGGCGTTTCAGCAGGAGTATCTGTAGGAACTTCTTCTACAGGAGTTTCTTGAACTTTTTCGCCTTTTTTTCCTTTTTTTGGTAAAGAAGCTTTTAGTTCATCAGCTCTATTTATCATCATGTCTTTTGTCAAATCACCAATTTCAGCAAGCTGAAAAGCACTCATGTAATAACGAACAGCTTTTGCATTATCACCTTTCATTTCATACATTAGAGCCATTTCAAAATCATGGAGCATGGTTTTTGGGTAACTTTTTTCCGCTAATTGTGCTAATTCATCAAATTCGTTGTATGCTTTGTTTTTGAGTATTGCTGCTTCAATGGCCTTAAAATCATTGATTCTAATTTGAAGTTTTAGCCCAAATTGCTGTTCAAGTACCTCATATTTCTTTTTAAGATATTCTACATAGCCGTATTCTAGTTTAACAATTTTGTCGTTGAATTCAGCAGTAGAAATAGGTTGATAAACAGAAAAAATTTGATATAAAGCACTTGGTATTGCATGTAGAACCATAGAATAATGAGAAGTTCCTTTGAAATCTTCAAACAAATAATTCAATGTTGGCTTGGAAATTTTCTTAATTTCTTGATCCATTTGAATAGTTCTGTCACGCATTTTTTTCACGTCGCCTTCTGCAATTGAATGATAATAGAATAATGGTTTTTGTATTGCGGCAAGTCTTTCGGGAACTTGTTCTTCCATTCCTGTTGCTAATTCTGGACTTAGGGAAATAAATGCATTGAAAATTGGAGTATCTTTATACAGATAACAATTCATGAAAGCAGCGGTAACATCCAATCCGGCAGCAATTCTAAATGGAGCCACGCGATAATTTTTTTGAATCGTTGGGATAAGTTCCATTCCTACGAATTCAAAGAAATCTTCACCTGTTTCAGTTGGTAAACCATTGGTTTCATCTGTTTTGCAATCGGCTTCTCTTTCGTCGTTTTTGTTTTGACTTATCCCCACAATAATTACTTCTGGTAAATCATCCCAATAGTAGCCATAACTCAATGCGCCATTAAAAGCATCAAAAAGAAAATCTCCATCAAAGAGAAGTAACATTGGATAAGTTTGTGATTTGTTTTTGTCGTATGAAGGCGGAAGACCAATGATTATTTCTCTATCACCTTTTAGTTTTTGAGAAGTGATGGTGTCAATAACCTTTTTTTGTGAAAACGAAATTTGGGAGCAAAAAATCAACAGTAATAACAGTAATTTTTTCATTTTGTGGTTTTTTGATTAATAGAAATTACGTTTTAAAAAAACGTTCACCAAGATAGTAAATTATTTATTTCTATTTAAAATAGGCAAAAAGAAAAAAGATAAAGCTCCTAAAACTATCATTAATAATGTTTGCGAAATCCATACTAACCAGCCAAAAGCTGTGCCAGCTGTGTCGGGAATTCCATAGAGTAAAAATATTTCGGCAACAAGTAATGGATAAGCTCCAAAACCACTATTTGTAAATCCGATTGCTAAACTGCCAAAAACGAATGCAATGATTACTGGACCAATGCCTATGTTGCTTGTTTCTTTTAGAGCAAAAATGGTTACATAGAACATTAGAAAATAGGTGAACCAAATAAAAAAGGAATGGAATAAAAACCACCATTTATTTTTCATTTTCACAATACTCATCATTCCTTCGATAAGTCCAGATAATTTTTCTTTTAATAGTTGGATGATTTTCCAATTAGAATAAACCCAAATCAAAGCAAAAGCAATTATACTTAACACAGCAAAAATTCCCAAAAAAATTAGCTTTTCAAATGGAATAATTTGCAAAATATAATTTTTTAAAACTCTGAATTGAACAAAAAATGAGACGATAACAAAAAGAAAAAATATCAATAAATCAATAATTCTCTCTGCTACTATTGTTCCAAAGGCTTTGTCAAAAGGAATGTCTTCATATTTTTTTAAAACCAATGCTCTTGATATTTCACCAGAACGTGGAATGGTTAAATTCATAAAATAGGCGACACAAACCGCCATCAAATTGTTCTTAAAATGAGAATGATAACCTAATTGTTCAATAGAAAATTTCCAGCGATAGGCTCTTGAAAGAAACCCAAACAAAGCAATAAACAACGAAAGATATATGTAGAAATAATCGGCATTTTTAAAGTAGCTTTTCATTTCTGCCAACTGCTCTGGAGAGAACTCATTGTATTTATAATAAACGAGATAACCTCCTAATAATAAAGGAAGTATAATAGAAACCCATTTACTAATTTGCTTTTTCAAACTTTTAGGTCAATGAGTTATTTTCTTCGTTAGGGAAAACCAACCAAGGTTTAAAGGTTTTTGCTTTTTCAAAATCCATAATTGCATAGGACATAATAATGATAATGTCGCCTTTATGAACTTTGCGTGCTGCTGGACCATTCAAAGTAATTTCGCCAGAGTTTTTTGTTCCTTTTATAGCATAAGTTTCAAAGCGTTCACCATTATTGATGTTAACAATTGAAACTTTTTCTCCTTCGATGATGTTAGCAGCATCCATCAAAGTTTCATCAATAGTGATGCTTCCTATATAATTTAGGTCTGCACCAGTTACTTTTACTCTGTGAATTTTAGATTTTACAATTTGTATTTGCATGCGGCAAAGGTAAGTTAATTAAATGAAATGGTATCTATCAGGCGTACATTGTTAACAAATACAGCTATGAAAGCACGGTATTTTTTGTTTTTGTTTTTTCGCTTGCATGATACTAAAGTTTTTTCATCTGCGATTTCAAAATATTCCAAATCAAACATATTGGATTTGCTAAAAGTCTTTTTTACAAATTTTGAAACTTCATTAGCAGATTTCGTGCCAAAATATTCTTTTGCTTTAATGAGTGTATTGTAAATTATTGAAGCTTCTTTTTTCTCTACATCATTAAGTCTAGCGTTACGAGAACTCATAGCTAACCCATTTTTTTCTCTGAAAATAGGACATCCAACAATTTCTACTTTAAGTTTTTCTTTTTCTACTAATTTCCTGATAATTTGTAATTGTTGGAAATCTTTTTCACCAAAATAAGCTTTGGTAGGTTTAACAATCTCGAATAATCTTTTTACAATAGTGCCAACACCATCAAAATGACCTGGTCTAAATTTTCCTTCCATTTGATTTTCTAAACCATCAAAATCAAATTTTTTTGAAATCGTCTTGCCGTGATACATTTCCTCTACTGAAGGAGCAAAAATTAGAATAGAATCCGAAACAGATTTTATTTTTTCTACGTCAGTTTCTAATGTTCGCGGATATTTTTTTAAATCTTCAGGATTGTTGAATTGAGTAGGATTTACAAAAATACTTATGACAGTGAAGTGATTATCTTTTATCGACTGTTTTAAAAGCGATAAATGACCATCGTGTAATGCTCCCATTGTTGGCACAAAACCAATAGTTTTTTGAGTGTCAGAAATGGTTTTCAGACGATTTGATAATTCTGCTTCGGTAGTAAAAACCATCACAAATGGATTAGTAATTCGGTGCAAACTTACTATTTTCGTAAATAACTGCATAAAATTTTGTACTTTTGCATGTTTTTTATTGCCAATAAATAAGTAAAAGTAGATTATGGAAGATAAAAGGATATTGTATGTATCATCAGAAGTGGTACCGTATCTGGCTGAAAATGAGGTTTCTTTAATGTCTTATGATGTTCCAAAAATGGTTAATGATCAAGGTGGTCAAATACGCATTTTTATGCCTCGTTATGGCAATATTAATGAAAGAAGACATCAATTACACGAAGTGATTAGACTTTCTGGAATGAATTTGGTAGTAAATGATTTAGACATGCCATTAATCATAAAAGTAGCATCTATTCCAAAAGAAAGAATACAAGTGTATTTTATTGATAATGATGAATATTTTAAAAGAAAAGCTACGTTTACTGATGAGGATGGAGTTTTGTATCCAGATAATGATGAGCGAGCAATCTTTTTTGCAAAAGGAGTTGTAGAAACAGTTAAAAAACTTAATTGGGTTCCAGATATTATCCACGTTCATGGTTGGTTAGCATCTCTACTTCCCGTATACATGAAGCATTATTATAAAAATGAGGCATTGTTCTCTGAAACAAAAATAGTTACCTCAGTTTATGGTCAATCATTTGAAGGCACTTTAGATAAGGAAATGGTAAATAAAGTAAAATTTGATAACGTTCCGCTAGACTCTATACAAGACCTATCGAATCCTGATTATGAAAATCTTTTGAAAGCAGCTGTTAATCATTCTGATGGTGTAATAATTGCATCAGAAAATGTTTCTTCAAGTTTAACAAAATTTATAGAATCATCTGACAAACCTTTTTTACCTTTCGTCGCCAAAGAACAATTCGCTTCGGCATATACAGATTTTTATAAAAAATTGCTTTCTTAATAATTTAGAGTTTATGCAGATTAAATCATTTTTTAAATACTTGCCTTTTGTATTATTGTTATCATTCATTTCGTGTGATAAAGATTTTAATGAAATTGGAACCGATATTGTTGGTGGTGATAATGACCACTATAATATGACGAGATATACTGATGCCACTGTAAAAGCATATAATCAAAAAATAGGACCAGTTGCTACAAATAATCTTCCTATTAATCCATTAGGGATATATTCTAATCCAGGATTTGGAACGATGACTGCTAATTTTGTAACTCAATTAGAGTTATCGACTACTAGTCCTACTTTCAACAATACAGATACAGATAATTATCAAACACTTCCTGTTGTTGATAGTGTGATTTTAAACATTCCTTATTTCAGCAGAGTTCTTGACACAGATGATGAAGGAAAAAAAACATATCAATTAGATTCCATTTATGGTCAAAATCAATCAAAATTTAAGTTAAGTGTTTATCGTTCAAATTATTTTTTGAGAGATTTAGATCCTGATCAACAGTTGGGAGAACAACAGTTATTTTACAATGATAATACTGGAGTTGATGCAAATTATGACCCTATTGCTCTAAATAGTTCAGCAAATACAGCAGAAAACACTCAGTTTTTCTTTGACCCAAGAGAACACAAAACGACTATTACAGATGAAGAAGGAAATGTAGATGAAACACGTTTTGCTCCATCAATGAGACTTCATTTGGATACAAATTATTTCAATCAAGCAATTATAAATGCACCTAGTAGCCAATTAGAGTCAAATGCTTTGTTTAAAAATTATTTTAGAGGATTATATTTTAAAGTAGAAAGTTTGGGCAATGAAGGCAACATGGCAATGATAAACTTCAAAGGCGGAACTATTACCATGTACTACAAAGAGGATAAAAAAACCACTACTGATGATGTTGATACCTTTACACGTGTTGATAAAACCTTGATGATGAAACTTTCTGGAAACACAGTTAGTCTTCAATCTTACAACGATGATTCAAATTATTCTGCTGGTGCAAATAACCCTAATGAAGCCGAAAAATTATATTTAAAAGGCGGGCAAGGTTCGGTAGCGGTAATTGATTTGTTCGGCTCAGTAGATACCAAAGGATATGAAGATAATCCAACCTACAACGAAAATTTACCAATAAGTGACACAAATCCAAAGTATATTTTAACTGGACCAAATGGTGTTTCAGATGAAATAGATGATATGAAATATAATGGTTGGATGATTAATGAAGCAAACTTGACATTCTATGTAGATAAAACTTATATGTCTAACACAAAGACGATAGAACCTAATAGATTGTTTCTTTATGACATCACAAACAATAAAGTTTTAATAGATTACACTGTGGATTTATCTACTAATAGTTCATATCCTAAATATGGCAAAGTAGTTCATAGTGGTATGCTTTTAAACGATGACAATACCATTACAAAGCAGATAAAAGATGAAGATGGCGTGATTACTAACAAAGGCGGAAAATATAAAATTAGATTAACCAATCACATCCGAAATTTAATAAACAAGGACTCTACCAATGTTAGACTTGGATTAGCTATTACAGAAAACATTAATACTGTAAGTTTTTCTAAAATTAAAACGCCTGTTTCTACTACAAATAAACTTCCTATTATGACAGTACTAAGCCCTCTTGGGACAGTATTGTATGGAACCAGTTCTAATGTGCCAGAAGCACAAAGACTGAAATTAGAAATATATTATACCAAACCAAACCAAAATTAAAAAACTAAAATTATGTGTGGAATTGTTGGATATATAGGACATAGAGAAGCTTATCCTATAGTAATTAAAGGATTAAAAAGACTTGAATATAGAGGTTACGATAGTGCTGGGATTATGCTTTTTGATGAAGAAGGTGATTTAAAAATCTCTAAAACCAAAGGAAAAGTTGCCGATTTGGAAGAAAAATCAAAAGAAATTATTTCTGCAGCAACTATTGGAATGGGTCATACTAGATGGGCAACTCATGGTGTTCCAAATGACGTGAACTCTCATCCACATTTATCAAATTCAGGAAACTTGGCAATCATTCATAATGGTATTATTGAAAATTATGAACCGCTAAAAAAAGAACTAATTAAAAGAGGATATACTTTTACTTCGGATACTGATACTGAAGTTTTGGTTAACCTTATTGAAGATGTTAAGAAAAAAGACAATCTAAAACTTGGAAAAGCTGTTCAGGTTGCGCTAAATCAAGTAGTAGGTGCTTATGCAATTTGTGTTTTTGATAGAGAAAAGCCAGACGAAATTGTTGTAGCAAGACTAGGAAGTCCATTAGCAATTGGAGTTGGTAAAGATGAGTTTTTCATTGCATCTGACGCATCACCTTTTATAGAATATACATCCAATGCTATTTATCTTGAAGATGAAGAAATGGCAGTTGTAAGACTTCATAAGCCATTAAAAATTAGAAAAATAAAAGACGACTCTTTGGTTGATCCATATATTCAGGAATTGAAAATGAATCTTGAGCAAATTGAAAAAGGTGGATACGAACATTTCATGCTCAAAGAAATTTATGAACAACCAAATGTTATAAAAGATACATACAGAGGAAGATTACATGCCAATGAAGGTATTATTCAAATGGCTGGAGTTGAAGATAACCTCGAAAAATTTCTAAATGCTGATAGAATTCTTATCGTGGCATGTGGAACATCGTGGCATGCTGGATTAGTAGCTGAGTATGTGTTTGAAGAATTTACTAGAATTCCTGTAGAAGTTGAATATGCATCTGAATTTAGATATAGAAATCCAATCATCTCTTCGAAAGATGTAGTTATTGCAATTTCTCAATCAGGAGAAACAGCAGACACATTAGCTGCAATAAAACTTGCAAAAGAAAAAGGCGCATTTGTTTTTGGTGTTTGTAATGTAGTAGGTTCATCTATCTCCAGAGAAACTCACGCTGGAGCTTACACTCATGCTGGTCCAGAAATTGGTGTTGCCTCTACAAAAGCATTTACCACTCAAATCACAGTTTTAACAATGATTGCTCTTAGACTTTCTAAAGCAAAAGGAACACTTTCAAATTCTGATTACTTCAGATACTTGCAAGAATTGGAAATCATTCCAGAAAAAGTTCAAGAAGCCTTGATGACTAACGAGCATGCAAAAGAAATTGCAGAAAAATTTAAAAATTCTACCAACTGTCTTTATTTGGGTAGAGGTTATAATTTTCCTGTAGCACTTGAAGGAGCTTTAAAATTAAAAGAAATATCATACATTCATGCTGAAGGATATCCTGCTGCTGAAATGAAACATGGACCAATTGCCTTGATTGATGAGCAAATGCCAGTAATTGTTATTGCGCCAAAACAAGGTCATTATGATAAAGTAGTGAGCAATATTCAGGAAATAAAATCTAGAAGTGGTAAGATTATTGCTATTGTTACAAAAGGAGATACACAAGTTAAGGAATTATCAGATCACATTATTGAAATACCTGAAACTTCTGATGCATTATCGCCTTTGATTACTACTATTCCTCTACAATTATTATCTTATCACATAGCTGTATTGAGAGGATGTAACGTTGATCAACCGAGAAATTTAGCAAAATCGGTTACGGTAGAATAATTACCTAACTTATTTTTAAATAATAAAGCGTGAATTTATTCACGCTTTTTTTGTGTTAAAAAAATGCTTTTTATTTAATTTATTTCTTAATATTTATATGTGTGCATATTATAATATTGAATATATGTTAAAAAAATAAATAATAAATAAAAAAATAACAAAAAAATAAAGATTAATAAAATTATTTATTCCTAAAATTAGGATATTTATATCGAAAAAAATTAAAAAAACTCGATGCTTTTTTGATAATTAAAAAAAAATATTTGTACTTTGGCATCATAAACCAACAAATTTTAAAACCAATATGAAGATTTATTTATTTATCGTCACATTGTTTTTTTGTAGCATTTCATTTGCTCAAACTACAATCACAGGTTCGGTAAAAGATAGCAAAAACGAACCAATTCCTGGAGCTAATATCAAGATGGTAGGAGAAAGCGCAGGGACAATTTCAGACAATGATGGTAATTTTACATTAAAAACATCCAAAAAACCACCTTTCGATATAGAAGTATCAAGTGTTGGGTATGGTGCAAAAAAAGTAAAAATTACTTCAGACAACCAAAAGGTAACAGCGATATTAGCTGACGAAGAAACAAAACTTGATGAAATTGTTGTTTCTGCTTCTAGAACTCCAGAACGCATTCTAGAGTCGCCAGTTACGGTTGAAAGAATGAGTGCAAAAGAGGTAAAAAACACTTCTTCGGCAACGTTCTATGAAGGACTTGAAAACCTCAAAGAAGTTCATTTCAACACAAGTTCATTAAACTTTAAATCAATAAACACAAGGGGATTTGCAACAGTTGCCAACAATAGATTCATGCAACTAGTTGACGGAATGGACAATTCTTCGCCTGCTTTAAACTTTGTTTTAGGTAACCTAATTGGACTATCTGAACTAGATGTAGCAAGTGTTGAGTTACTTCCTGGAGCATCTTCGGCTCTTTATGGTGCTAATGCATTCAACGGAATTATGTTTATGAATAGCAAAAGTCCATTTACTAATCAAGGATTAAGTTTTTATTTTAAATATGGTCAAACCAACCAAGAAGTTGCAGGAACTAATGATTATTGGGATTTTGGAATTAGAGCTGCGCATGCTTTCTCAAAACATTTTGCAGGTAAAGCAAACTTCACCTACACAAAAGCTACTGAGTGGATTGCTGATGATAGAAGAAGTATGACAGGTGGTTCTATTGGTCATGATAACAATACAAACTATGATGGTTTAAATACCTATGGTGATGAGGTTACAACTTTTATCAACAACGTAGGTCAAGTATCAAGAACGGGTTATGCAGAGAAAGACTTGAGTGACAATAAATTGGAAAATATCAAAGCTGATTTTTCTCTTCACTTTAAACCTTTCGACAATGATTTTGAAATTATTGGAAGCCACAAAATAGGAATTGGTAACACTGTATATCAAGGTGCAAATCGCTACAGACTTGAGAATTTTGTAATGCAACAAACTAAACTTGAGGTAAAAGGGAAAAACTTCTTTGTTAGAGGTTATATGACAACTGAAGATGCTGGTGATTCTTATGACATGCGTTTTGCCGCTTGGAATATCAACAGAAAAGCAAAAGGAGATACAGCTTGGTTTACAGATTATGCTACAGCATACCTACAATCACAAATATTTTTAGGTTTCAATGCTAATCAAGCCGCTACATTTGCAAGAGGTTTCGCAGATTATAATATCAATAACACACCTCTACCATTAACGCCTAATGGGTTACCAAGATTTTTACCAGGTAGTGCAGAATTTAAAAATGCATTAGAACTAGTAAAACAAGATGCTGACTTCACAACAGGTTCTAAGTTTGTGGACAACTCAAAAATTTACCATTCAGATGTAAATTATAATTTCAAAGATTTAATCAAGTTTGCTGAATTCCAATTAGGTGGTTCATTCCGTAGATATTCATTAAACTCTGATGGAACAATCTTTACAGATTATGATGGTGCTATCGAGTATGATGAATATGGTGCATATGCTCAAATGCAAAAGAAATTTATGAATGATAGATTGAAATTTACTGGTTCCATTCGTTATGATAAATCAGAATTATTTGACGGGCAATATTCACCAAGAATTTCATTTGTTTATTCAGCTGGTGCAAATAAAAACCACAATTTCAGAGCATCATTCCAAACAGGTTTCAGAAACCCTACAACTCAAGATTTGTACATAGGATTGAATTTAGGACCATTCGCTTTAATCGGTTCTGCTAAAGATAACTTAGACAGATACAACGAAGTAGTCAATGTTAGTCAAAATGCTCAAGTAACACTTGGTCAACCAGCTACTTTGCCTTTATCAGGTTCTAATGCTTATACAAACGCTTATACATTAGCTTCTTATCAAGCATATACAGCTTCTCATAACACAGCAGATTTACAAGTTGCAAATATTAATCTAGTAAAACCCGAGCAAGTAAAAGCTTTTGAAGCAGGTTATAAATCAGTTTTAGGAAATGGTTTATCAGTTGACATTAACGGATATTACAATATCTACAATGATTTCATGAGTACTTCTAGAGTTGTTTCTCCATATTATGGTAATGTAATTACTGATCCTGCAACAGCAGCTCAAGCACTTGATAATAATGATAGAAGAATTTATCAAGTATATTCAAACTCAGCTACAGAAATTACTTCTTATGGATTTGGAGTAGGATTATCTAAAAAAGTTTACAAAAACTTTGAGTTAGGGGTAAACTATAACCATGCTAACTTTGATTTTGATCAAGAAAAAGATCCTTCATTCATAGCTGGTTTCAATACTCCAAGACATAGAGTAAAAGCATCATTGAGTAATGAAAGTTTATTCAAAAACTTTGGATTTGCAGTAAACGGAAGATGGACAGATGAATACCTATGGCAATCATCGTTTGCTGATGGAACAATTCCAGCTACAACGGTGTTTGACGCACAAGTAACATATAAAATTCCAGTTATTAAATCGGTACTTAAATTAAGTGCTTCAAATATTGGTGGAGGCGATTATTTACAAGTAGTTGGCGCTGGAAGAATAGGTCAAGTATATCTTGCTTCATTAACAATTAACCCTTAAAATTCATTAAAGTCATGATAAAAAATATCAAATGGATGTTTATTGCTTCACTTGTATTGGCATCCTGTACACAAGATGAAGTAGATTATTCATCAACCGAACCAGAAGTAATTCCAGAAGCTGGAAGTGCTGATTTTTCAAAATATGTTGCATTAGGAAATTCATTAACTGCAGGATTTAGCGATGGAGCTTTGTTCATTGCAGGGCAAAACAATTCATACCCTAAGTTATTAGCAGATCAATTTTCAACTGTTGGTGGTGGCGAATTTAAAATTCCATTCATGAATGATAATTATGGAGGATTATTAGCTGCTGGAACACCAATACAAGGTGTTAGATTAATATTTAATGGCTCATCACCAGTTCCACTACCTGGAGCAGTTCCCACTACAGATATAACAAATGTTTTAGCTGGACCGTTTAACAACATGGGAGTTCCAGGAGCAAAAAGTTTTCATCTATTAGCCAATGGATATGGAAACATTGCTGGAGTTTCTGCAGGTTTAGCAAATCCATATTTTGTGCGTTTTGCTTCTTCTCCTTCTACATCAATACTTGCTGATGCATTAGCACAAAGCCCAACGTTTTTCTCTTTATGGATAGGGAATAATGATGTTTTATCTTATGCCACATCAGGAGGAATAGGAACCAATCAAACAGGAAATCTAAATCCTGCTACTTATGGTTCAAATGATATTACTGATCCAAATGTTTTTGCAAATGTTTATACAACTTTAACAGATCAATTAACTCAAAACGGAGCAAAAGGTGTTGTAGCCAATATTCCTTATGTTAATACAGTTCCTTTCTTTACAACTGTACCAACAAACCCAATTCCAGCTACATCTATACCAGCTTCGAGTTCAGCTCAACTAAATCAATTATTTGGAGCAATCAACCAAATCACAACAGCTTTGGGTCAACCAAATCGTTTTTCTACTTTAGTTTCAGATGATGGAAACGCAAGTACTGTTGAACCAAACAATCCATTATTGATAATTGATGAAACCCTTCCTGATTTGTCTAGTGCCATTGCATCAGCTTTAACTCCTGTGTTGGGTTCAACAACAGCTGGCTTTGTTGGAAGTATCTATGGAAAAGCAAGACACGCAGTAGGAACAGGTAGTAGAGATTATATATTACTAACTACAAGAAGTGTAATTGGAACAACACAACCTGCAGTTCCTGCGCCATTCAATGTAAATGGAATTTCTTATCCTCTTCAAGACAACAGAGTTTTGACAGCTGCTGAAGTAGCAGAGGTAAAAGCTGCTACAGATGCTTACAATGCTTCAATAAAATCAATTGCTACTACAAAAGGATTAGCATTTGTTGATGTTAATGCAATAATGACACAACTTTCAACATCTGGAATTCGTTTTGGAACATTTCACATGACAGCTTCTTTTGTTCAAGGTGGAGCTTTCGGTTTAGACGGTGTTCACTTAACAGCTAGAGCAAATGCTTTTGTTGCAAACAAATTTATGGAAGCTATAGAGGCACAATATGGTTCTAAATTCAAAAAATATAAACCAGAAGATTTCCCATTAAGTTACCCAGCATCATTATAAAAGTTTAATTATAAAGTAACAAAACCCATCCTAAAACACTAGGATGGGTTTTGTTTTTTAATAAATATTTAAAAAACACGAGTTTTTTACAAAAATTTTATTGATAATTCAATTTATAAAAATTATCTTTGCGCTCTGAAAAAACAGGTGTTTTTTTTAAACCTAAATAGCTATTAAATAAATACATAAACAATGTCAAAAGCAATTGGAAAAGTTTCGCAAATCATCGGTCCTGTAGTTGACGTAGTATTTGACACAAAAGATGTTGAGTTACCAAAAATTTACGACTCATTAGAAATCGTTAATACTGATGGATCAAAATTAGTTCTAGAAGTTCAGTCACATATTGGAGAAAATGCAGTTAGAACAATCTCTATGGATTCAACAGACGGATTGAGTAGAGGTACAGATGTAATGGTTACTGGTTCACCAATTCAAATGCCGATAGGTGATGATATCTATGGTAGATTATTTAATGTTGTTGGTGATGCAATTGATGGATTAGGAGATTTGCCAAAAAGCGGAGCTAATGGTATGCCAATTCACAAAGAAGCACCAAAATTTGAAGATTTATCAACTTCAACAGAAGTTTTATTTACAGGTATCAAAGTTATCGATTTGATTGAACCATATGCAAAAGGTGGTAAAATTGGATTGTTTGGTGGAGCAGGAGTAGGTAAAACGGTATTGATTCAGGAGTTGATTAACAATATTGCAAAAGGTCACGGTGGACTTTCTGTATTCGCAGGAGTTGGTGAAAGAACACGTGAAGGAAATGACTTATTGCGCGAGATGTTAGAATCGGGTATTATTAAATACGGTGAAGATTTCATGCACTCTATGGAAAATGGAGGTTGGGATTTAACCAAAGTTGATAAAGCTGGAATGAGAGATTCTAAAGCTACTTTCGTATTTGGTCAAATGAACGAACCACCAGGAGCAAGAGCTCGTGTGGCTTTATCTGGACTTTCTATCGCTGAGTATTTCCGTGATGGTGCTGGTTCAGACCAAGGTAAAGACGTATTGTTCTTCGTTGATAACATCTTCCGTTTTACACAAGCTGGTTCTGAGGTTTCTGCCTTGTTAGGACGTATGCCTTCTGCGGTAGGTTATCAGCCAACTTTAGCAACAGAAATGGGTGCTATGCAAGAAAGAATTACATCTACTAAAAAAGGTTCAATTACTTCTGTACAAGCGGTATATGTTCCTGCGGATGACTTAACCGATCCAGCGCCAGCAACTACGTTTGCTCACTTAGATGCAACAACTGTATTATCTCGTAAAATTGCTGAGCTTGGTATTTATCCAGCGGTTGACCCATTAGATTCAACTTCAAGAATTTTGACACCACTTATTTTGGGTGATGAGCATTATAATTGTGCACAAAGAGTAAAAGAAATTCTTCAAAAATATAAACAACTTCAAGATATCATCGCAATCCTTGGTATGGAAGAATTATCAGAAGATGATAAGTTAGCAGTATCAAGAGCTCGTCGTGTACAACGTTTCTTGTCTCAACCGTTCCACGTAGCTGAGCAATTTACTGGTATTCCCGGAGTTTTAGTTGATATTAAAGATACTATCAAAGGATTTAATATGATTATTGATGGTGAATTAGACCATTTGCCAGAAGCAGCTTTCAACCTTAAAGGAACTATTGAAGATGTTATCGAAGCTGGTCAAAAAATGTTAGCAGAAGCATAAAATCAGTAGGCAGTTATCAGTTTTTAGTAATCGGTTACTAATCACTAATCACTAATCACTAATCACTAAGAAATATGATTTTAGAAATAGTATCACCAGAAGCTACATTATTCAAAGGAGAAGTTACATCGGTAACATTACCTGGAGTTGATGGTTCGTTTCAAATTTTGAATAACCACGCGCCTATAGTATCCATACTGAAAAATGGTGAAGTTAAAATTACAGCTTCTCGTTTTGATTTTAATGATAATGTTGAAGCTAAGTTCAATCGAATCAATGACCAGAATTATACATTGTCTATAAACTCTGGAACAATTGAAATGAAAGATAACAAAGTAATTGTTTTAGCAGATTAAAACATTTAAAAATAACTTGAGAAAGCCAAACATTTTGTTTGGCTTTTTTTATTTTTGAACTATGAAACTCCCAAAATCATTACAGCAAAAACTACAACAACGTGAAGCAAACAATGCCTTACGGAAGTTGCCAATACATAATGATTTAGTAGATTTTGCTTCTAATGATTATCTAGGTTTTGCCAAGAATGAAGCCATTTTTGACCTTTCACATCAACTTTTAATTAATCAAAAGTTAAAAATAAACGGAGCAACAGGTTCACGATTACTATCAGGAAATCACAAGTTGTATCAAATCACAGAAGATTTTATTGCGGACTTTCACCAATCTGAAAGTGCATTAATTTTCAATTCGGGATATGACGCCAATATTGGGTTTTTTAGTTCCGTTCCGCAACGTAATGATATTATTTTGTATGATGAACTGTGTCATGCTTCCATTCGTGACGGAATTCAAATGAGTAATGCAAAAGCTTATAAATT
>Ga0116175_1000210_pt1 | contig 44384 bp, 35 predicted proteins | sample AD_UKC125_MetaG_FD_89802 | JGI IMG/M metagenome (GOLD analysis project Ga0116175, IMG submission 89802) | Active sludge microbial communities of municipal wastewater-treating anaerobic digesters from USA - AD_UKC125_MetaG | ecosystem: Engineered > Bioreactor > Anaerobic > Digestate | place: USA... | reverse complement strand
TACAGGATTCCCGGATGTTACAGGGATTCTTAAACCGGTACCAAGGGAACCAAGCTTCTTTTCAGCCTTTTCAGTAGCTATTTTTTCCTTTATTCGAATGGCTTCCAAAACAGATTTTTTCTTCATGGAATCAGGGATATATACCTCTTCATCCTTGTTTAGTATGTCTTTAACACCATAAAGAGAAATGGTCAAACAAGGCTGTTTGACAGTGTCTATCACATTAAATTTTTTTAATATATTGAACTGACTGATTAGCCCAAACGACCCGACAATGATCATACTTGTAATGATCATCATGGTCAGAGGCATATTTTTAAATAATTTTTTTAGATAATCCATAATTTATTCGCTTTGCAAATCATACAACATTAAACATTAGAAATTGAAATACATAAATGCATTTCCCTGAGATCCAAGTGCATAGTACAGGCTTACCCAAAAGAGGATAAAGAGAGCAACCATGACAACCGGATGTTTCCTGTTACTTATTATCTTATCATATACTGCCGGAATACACAGAACGATTGATGCAATGAAATATGGAAGGTATGTTGGCAGGTAGTTTATAAAATCATTGGCAAGTACGGTATGTCCTATTCCGAAAAAAGGAAATAGTCTGCAAAAATATACACCTAGGCTATGTAGATCTGAAATCGCAAAAATCACCCATGTAAGCGGTATCAGGATCCAAACGTGTAGACGACCGATTATAGGAGCCTTTTTCAAAAGATTTTTGGACAGAAATTTCTCGGCGATTATCATTAACCCCAGAACAAAGCCCCATATCAGAAAGTTGATATCACCACCATGCCATAGACCTGTTATGATCCATACGATCATCAGGTTTCTGATAGTGACAAAGGTACCTTTTCGGCTACCACCTAAGGGGAAATAGATATAATCTCTAAACCATGAACCAAGGGTGGCATGCCATCTTCTGTAAAAGTCTGCAATATTCTTAGCAGCATATGGATGCTCAAAGTTGATGATATCTTCAAAACCCAGCATCATACCGAGACCTGATGCCATAAGTGAATATCCCCAGAAGTCAAAATAGAGCTGGAAAGTGTATGCGAAAGCGCTCATCCATGCCAATGGTGTAGAAATATTTTCATATCCCATTTTGAGAGTTTCATTCCAGAGGATTCCGATTCGGTCTGCCAAAAGAACCTTCATGGATAACCCAATGACAATCCTGGCCATTCCACCTTCAAATTTTTGCCATGAGAATATCCTGCCATGAGTCTTGTCAAAATCACCTTGTCCATAACGCATGATAGGACCTTCGGCGATCTGAGGAAACATAGTAAAATAGGCAGCAGATCTTACAAATGTAGGCATGGTTTTGATCTTGCCACTATATAGATCAGCCTGATAAGATATCATTTTAAAAATATAGAAGCTAAGTCCAAGAGGAAGCCCGATTCCAGTAGATGTTTTTGCCAATATTTTAAATAGAATGAGAACTCCGGCATCCAATGATACAGCAATAATCAAAACTGCTTTTCTCGAAATAGAACCGGACATAGATTTCTTGGATGGGATCATGCTCTGGGTAACGGATTCCACAGTAGGAAGATTCTCCTCTGTTACGCCTCGGGAGGCAACCAGTGACTTACCTAGAAAATAATTCACGAAAACCAGAACGAGAAGAAGTATAACTATTTTATGTTCACCATAAGCATAAAATAATATACTACCGATAAAAAGAATAAAATCTTTATATTTTCTCGGAACAGATAAGTATACAATAAGGAAGATAGGCAAGAATCTTCCAATAAAAAATAAATTTGTAAAGGACATAACGACTCCTAAATATGATTTTTAGCCGCTTTTTTGCGACAAACGAATTATATCATAGAAGATTTAAAAAAAAAACTCGTGATAACTATAAAGTTTTTAAACGTACATCCGATAAAATAAGTGAAAGGTCATGAGACCTTAAATGAGAAACTACAATGTGAGAGGGAGTGAACATTATGCGTATCGAGGCATATAATCAGGTAGCTCAGATTTATGGAAATAAGACAGCTAAGGCTAAAACATCTGTAAACCAAGCAGCATCATATGGCAAGGACGAGGTTCAGATTTCATCTTTTGGTAAGGATTTGCAGGTAGCTAAGCAGGCAGTAAAGAGTTCTCCTGATGTAAGAGAAGACAAGGTAGCTCAGCTTAAGAGCCAGATAGATGCAGGTACTTATTCTGTAAATACAGATGATTTCGCAGGCATTTTGCTCGAAAAGTTCCAAACAAAATATTAAAAAAGTGAGGTTTTGCCTTGGCAGGACTTGTAGATGAGCTTTTAGACGTTATGCGTATCGAGAAGACGGAATATGAAAATATTCTGGGTCTTAATGATGAAAAACGTGAAGCGATCATAAGCAGGGATGTTGAGAGACTTGAAAAGATTACCTCAGATGAGGAATTCTTTTCCAGTAATCTTAAGAATCTCGAGAATAAAAGAGAACGGATCCTAAAGGATATGGCAGCTGTAACTGGTCATGATGACGAGATATTTACAGTAGATCGTGTTATTGGGGTTCTTGATAATAACAAAGAAGAACAGAAAGCACTTGTGGAAGCCAGAAGTGCATTAGTAAGTGCAGCCAGAGATTTAAAATTCTGGAATGATCAAAACCAGGCGCTTTTGAAACAGGCTTTGGAAATGGTCGAGTTTGATTTGACATTGTTTAGAAGTTTGGAACAGGCTCCTCAAACGGCAAATTATAATCAGAACGCATATAATACCGGTGATCTGCTCGGAGGCAGTGGCTTCGATACAAAGCAGTAAGTGTGAAAGGATTCCCAACCGGATAGAAAGCATAGAGGAATAACGCTATGGCAAACGGTTTCGGGAGTTTATACGTAGGGTCATCAGGACTCAGAACAGCTCAGAACGGTATCAATACATTATCTAATAACCTTGCCAACTTAGGTACGGCAGGGTACGTTCGCCAAAAAGTAGTATATGAAGATACATATTACAATAAATTCGGAGACGCTTCTGTATCAGCTCAGCAGGCAGGTCTCGGAGTTGCTATCGGCGATGTAATCCACGCAAGAGATATATTTTTAGATCAGGCTTACCGGACACAATCCGGCAGAGCCGCTTTTTATAATGCCGGCTATGATGCAGCATCTGAGGTTGAGACACAGCTTCAGGAGATGTACGGGCAGGCTTTTCAGGGTGCGGTAACAAGCTTATATGGTGCTTTTGCTGAGTTTGCCAAGAATCCTTCTGATACAGTTAATCAGAATCTAGTTGTTCAAAAGAGTCAACTATTCATCAGTCGTGCTAACGGAGTTAACGATGGACTTCGTGAATATCAGATGACCATCAATACTAAAATTAAAAATGATGTTACAAGAGTAAATGCGCTTGGCAAGGAAATCGTCAAGCTTAATAAGGACATTCAGAGAATTGAGGCTGGAGATACAGATAAAGCCATGGCTCTTAGAGATCAAAGAGATCTGGATCTTGATGAGTTATCATCTCTTGCCAACATTTCATATAGAGAAGATCCGGACGGGACGGTTCAGGTCAGACTCGAAGGCAACGAATTCATTAATGGAGTTCAGACAAATGAAATGGGGATCAGGTATGACAATACGACAGGATTTGCAATTCCTTATTGGACAGGACTATCAGATATTCCCAATCAAAAATATTATGATGTATACGATATCTACAATGTGAATCCGATTCAGGGCACAGATAGTGGAGAAATCAAGTCTCTTATGCTTGCCAGAGGAGATAAATTCGGTAATTACACAGATATTACAAATGTAACACCTGAACAATATGAAAATGGACTTTCGAATTCTATAGTTATGAATTCTGAATCAGAACTAGATAAACTGGTCAATACAATAGTTACCAAGGTCAATGACCTGCTCTGCCCCAATGTAAAACTAGGAACTTCTGTTAAGTCTGGCAATACGACGATCGATCTAACTGCAGCAGGAACCAAGATTTTTGATCCTGCCGGCAAACAGATCAGTCTTAGTTCGGATACCTTGGTACTTGATACAGATAATTGTGCTGTAGGAGCCGATGGCAAGTTACCACCTCAGGAACTTTTTACAAGGGTTGGAACAGAAAGATATAAAAAATGTGTTGTTACAGATGGAACCAATAGTAAGGAAATATATGTGTATCAGGAAGAAGATCAGCATGATCTATCAAAGAGCTACACACTTAAAAGCCTTTCTGTTAATTATGATCTTACAGAAAATGCGCAGCATTTACCAAATCTCATGCAAAATGGTTCAGTGGATTATGCTATGGGTGAGTCGATATATAAATTGTGGGAAGTTTCAGATTATAAACTCAATCCATCGGACAATACACCTACTACTCTTGCTGGATTTTACACTAAGTTTATAGGAGAACTGTCGAGTACAGGATCGGTTTATAATTCTACATCAAACAGTTTGAACGGGACGAAATGTACTATTGAAAGTAACAGGCAGTCGGTTATAGGCGTATCAAGTGATGAAGAATTGACAAATATGATCAAATATCAGAACGCATATAACGCATCCAGTAGGTATATAAATGTTGTCAATCAGATGATAGAGTACATGGTAACGTCCATGTTTAGTTCATAAGGGAGGGGGTGTAGTTAATGTCTTCTACATTTTTTGGATTAGCTATAGCGAGCACAGGACTTAACGCATATCAGAGCAAGGTCAATACAACTACAAATAATATTTCTAATGCAAAAACTCCGGGGTATAGCAGACAGGTAGTCAATCTTTCCCAGGAAGAGGCTATTCGGACGTGGCAGAAGTATGGAATGGCAGGAACCGGAGTAAGCACAGATTCTATTACTCAGGTAAGAGATCAGTACTACGATGAAAAATATTGGAACAATCAGAAAAACAGTGGACAGTATTCTAAACAGCTGTATTATCTGCAGCAGATAGAAGATTATTTTAAGGATAATGCATCAGTGCCGGGATTTACTTCTATATATACTCAGATGTTTAGCTCTCTTGATACATTAAAGACCAACGCCGGCGATAGCTCGGTGAGAAATCAGTTTATCAGTAATGCCAACAAACTGATGACATATTTCAACGGACTCGGTACTAAGCTTCAGGATCTACAGACATCTATTAATGATGAGATTAAAACAACGGTGGATTCTGTTAATTCAACAGCTAAAAAAATTGCAGTTCTTAATAAGCAGATCAATGTAATTGAAGTTCAGGGTGGACACGCAAATGATCTGAGAGATCAGAGAGCTCTTTTGATAGATAATCTGTCATCGATAATCCCTGTTGAAGTCAAGGAAACTAAGGTTGCCAACAGTAATTATCCTGATACTGAAACCGGAGCCACAAATTTTGAACTTAAGGTAAGCGGCAAGCTGGTCGTGGATTCTTTTGATTATGTTCCTATTGAAATAACCACCAGAGATAAAAGGTATAATCAGTCAGACGTAGATGGACTATATGATCTGAAGTGGGGCGATACAGGCGAGAGAATAGATATGAATGCTTCCACAATGACAGGAAGCCTTAAGGCTATGTTTGATCTCAGAGATGGTAATAATTCAGAGAACCTTCATGGAATCGTAACTAAGACTACTGGAGATACGATCAAGATTTCTAGTCCTAGTATTACCAGTATCAATAGTATGAATATGCCGGAGACAGGCGTTCTCGAACTTAATGGACAGACATTTGCCTATTCCAATTTCTCCGTTGAGATGGACGAGAATGGTAATGCTCAGTCATATACATTTGAACTTGAAGATATTATGGATGCGGCGACTCAGACCAAAGTGTCCGGTGGAGACTGTTCTGTGGGACAGACGCTTAATTATAAGGGAATTGCATACTACCAGAATCAGATGAGCTTATTCCTCAGATCTTTTTCAGAGGCATTTAATAACATTGAAAAAACCGGTAAGGACCTAAATGGCGATAAAATGGGAAGCTTTTTTATAGCCAATAACATGGTAAGCGGTGGAGAATATTCTTTTGATGATGTTGTAAAAGCAACGGCAGGCGGTGGAAATCTCCAGATAGATAACTTTCAGAACAAGGATACATATTATAAGCTGACAGCACTTTCTTGTGGAGTCGCAGAAGCGAGTAGGAGAAGTCCTAATGTATTTGCTACGGCTGAGAATAAGACCAATGATAAGGGAACTACAACGACTACAGATGATACTAAGATAGACAATGGTGTAGATTCTTCCGGTCTAGTAGTTGATCTATTAAAACTTCAAAGCGAAACCAAGATTTTCCGTGATAGCGGAGGGGATGATTTCCTACAGGTTATATACTCGGATATAACTGTGGATACCCAGGAAAGTGATGTATTTACAGAAAATTTCAAGGCTATAGCAACAGCTGTGAACAAACAGAGGCAGGGAGTGTCAGGAGTAGACGAAGATGAGGAAGCTCTTGATCTTGTAAAATTCCAGAATGCGTACAATCTGGCTTCTAAGGCTATTAAAGTTCTTTCAGAAATGTATGACAGATTGATTACGCAAACGGGTGTATAAGCCGATAAGTAATATGTAGGCAGAAGGATCTGCTATTAAGAATTGTGATAGATCCAGAACGGATACTGGACGATGACCACTGATTTTCCAAGGAGGAGATCCTATGCGTATAACAAATTCAATGATAATGACCAATGCGGATTCAAACATCAACGGAGTCAAAATCATCCTTGATAAGACCAATACACAGATGACAACTCAAAAGAAGATTGACAGACCTTCTGAGGACCCTGTTATTGCGGTAAGATCACTTCGTTTCAGTACATCCCTTGCCAAGATCAATCAATTTTATGAGAAAAATATACCTGATGCAGAATCATGGCTAGAAGTTACAGAGACTTCGCTCGTCAATATGAGAGATACCGTGAGAAATATACACACGCTGTCAGATCAGGGTGCCAATGATACTTTGACCCAGGATGATAGAAAGACCATACTTTCACAGCTTAAAAAACTTCAGGAACAGTTGTATGACTCAGGAAATTCTGATTACGCAGGTAGAACGGTATTTACTGGATACCGCACTAATAAGACACTTACATTTATGTCTGATGAGACCAAGACTAGCTATGACATTACGGAAAAGCATAATGCAAATGATGCGATCGAGACATATAGATATTATTCAGGAGATGTAAAAGCTCCATCTACGAAAGCTGATATAAACAGTACCACAAATACCCCTAGTACATATGTAGAAACAGAATTTTCACGTATGCGTTTAGGATATGATGGGATCAGTTTCAAGGATACCACTAGCGTAGCAACGCCTGCACCGCTTATAGCTAATAAAGGTACCCTTGCCATAGGTAAGGTTGAGACATCGACCAAGGGAAATATATATTTTACGCAGACTCAGGCAGACGGAACGGTCAAGGATTATACCACTCCTCCTACAGCTGTTACAGTGTATGATGATGAGAAATCATGGGAAGATGCTTCTACCAGTACACCAAAGGTAAAAGAGATTAAAGATGGAGAGATGGTATTTATTAAAAGTACCGGAGAACTTCTCATGAATGATGATCTTGCAGCCAAGATGAAGGCAGATAATGTAGATATAAGAACCGATTACTCCAAGACTGGATTCGAGGATGGAGAACTCCGCCCGGAATATTATTATGACTGCACTATGACATCTGACAAAGGTGCTGCCACGAATATTGAATATCAGAAATATGATACAACTGGAAAAGAAATAAAGTATGATATTAACTATACAGTAGCTGCCAATCAGGAACTGGCGGTCAATCTAGAGGCTAGTGATGTGTTTGACAGCAGTCTTATCCAGGATATGAAGGATATGATGTCATCAGTATCTGACGCAATTGCAGCTTATGATAAGGTAGATAAGCTTAAAGAGATGAAGACAGAAGTTCAGTTCCAGGATTCTGCAACACAGGCAAATCTGGACAAATGGATAAGCTCGGCTTCTCGTGAAATGGATTTTGCAAATTCCAATCTCCAAAAGATATTCAATAAGGAAATAGGAAAATCAAAAACATACGAGGATAAGATCAGCCTGGCACTTACAGATCTTGGATGCCGCGCCGATCAACTGTCAATGACCAAAAAACAGATGTCGGATCAGCAGGAGACTATAGAAGATCTTCAGTCCAAGAATGATGATTATGATCTGTCTGAAGTGGCATTAAAATATACTGCGGCATATACTGCTTACAAATCATCACTTACGGCAGCAGGAAAACTAGGCGATATGACGCTTTTAAATTACTTGTAAAAGTATTATAATTGAGTAAATCGTTGTAGCTTATAGAGAGGGCTTAATAATGAAAGCAAGCACAAGGCTATTTGGGGATATTGATATTGAGGATGACAAGATTCTGATTCTTGAAAACGGTATCATAGGTTTCCCTGATATGAAGAAGTTTACACTTATATATGACAATGAAAGTGGCAATCAGCAGTCTATTATCTGGCTTCAGTCGATGGATGAACCTCACTTCGCAATGCCGGTGTTGTCGCCTAGTCTTGTAAAACCGGATTATAATCCAATGGTTAATGATGATCTTTTGACGCCCTTGGGCGAATTTAATAATGAAGATCTTGTAGTACTTGTTACCCTAAAGGTTCCGGCGAATGCTAAGGACATGACAGTTAATCTGAAGGCTCCGATCATTATTAACTATGCTAACAAAAAAGGCGCTCAGATTATAGTTGAGAACGAGGATTATCCTGTTCGTTACCCCATTTACGATATTTTACAAAGTATAAAAGAGGAGGCGAACAAATAGGATGCTAGCTTTATCTAGAAAAAAGGGTGAATCCCTGATAATCAACAATAATATAGAAGTAATGATTCTGGAGACTCACGGAGATCAGGTCAAGATCGGAATCTCTGCTCCCAAGGAAGTACCTATTTATCGTAAGGAAGTATATCTTCAGATTCAGAAGGAAAATGAAGAAGCAGGTGTTACGGATAGACTTGCTGAGATCAATAGCCTTCTCAGCGGCAGAAAAAAAGCCGATGACCAGAAAAAAAACTAAAATAAATTACCAAAATCAAGTCTGTCGGATTTTTTTGTCCGGCAGACTAATTTTTTTTATATACAGTCCGATATAGTGATTAGAAGAATATTATTTTAGATTCTCGTTCGGAAAACGGGATCAGTACATGGATGTACAGGGAGGTCCAAAGAAATGACGGTTATAAATACATCAAATCCAATAGCCAACAATTCTTACTCTTTAAGCTCGGATGCAGGAGTCAGGCTAAGCAATACTGTATCGGCGACGACGGGTGATGTGACGGAAACGACCCATGAAAAGGCTGTTCCGGTTAACACCGGTCTTCATAGAGTTCAAACGAACGAGGAAGGTAAAAATAACGTTGACGTCAAAAAAAGCGCTAGCCAAGAGCAGATCAAGGAAGCAGTGGATACTATTAACAAGAGTATGCCCAATACAGAAGCTATTTTTGGAATTCATGAAAAGACCAACAGAGTGATGATCAAAATTATCGATAAAGATACACATAAGGTCATCAAAGAATATCCACCTGAAAAGACTCTCGATCTTATTGCCAAGGCATGGGAGTTGGCTGGAATATTGGTCGATGAAAAGCGCTAGAGTATAGAGCAGTAAAGGAGGAAAAGTAATGTCATCTCCAATTAGAATGTCAGGTATGACAAGTGGACTTGATACGGAAAGTATCGTTAAGGCCTTAGTGTCGAATTATTCGTCAAAAGTCACAAAATATACAAATGAAAAGACGGAATTAGAGTGGAAACAGGATTCTTGGAAGGAAGTTAACACCAAGGTCTATGGACTATACACATCTATAGGTAATCTAAGACTTTCATCAGCTTATACTATGAGGTCTGCAACTAGCTCGGATCCATCAAAAGTTACTGTAAAGGCTTCTTCGAGTGCACCCGTAGGTACTCATGCACTTGAGATATCTAATCTTGCAAGAAGTGCATATCTTACAAGTGCTAAAATTGGAAAAAGAGTAACAACAGATGGAACGAATACAGTAACTACTTATGATACGATTAAACCAGATGCCAAGGTATCTGATATTAAGGATGCATCAGGAAACCCTTTATTTTCCGGAGACGGTAAAGTAAATGTAACAGTTGATGGTAAAATGACTGAAATACCGGTAAGCTCAGACACCACAGTTGAGAAATTCGTAGCTAGCCTTGCCGGCGCAGGATTAAATGCGAGCTACGATGAAAAAAACCAGAGGATCTTTGTAAGTGCAAAGGAAAGCGGGGCAGCTCATACATTTAGTATAGCGCCAGCATCCGGTGATACCAATGCGACGAACTTGCTGAGTGCACTTGGACTTGGAAACACAGCATACAGCGATGGAGACGGAATATATAAGGATGCATCTGGAAATACCATTGCGGACGCTAGTGGTATGGCACATATGGTAAATGCATCTGATGCCAAGTTTATACTAGATGGTGCTATATTTACTTCGGAAACAAACAGCACAACGATAAATGGTCTTACTATTAATGCTACAGGAATAACTAATCAGCCTGTTTCAATTACAACAAATGCAGACACACAGGGACTTTACGACAAGATAAAGGATATTTTGTCTCAATATAATGATGTTATCAATGATCTTACTGCGAGATACAATGCTCCATCAGCTAAAGGATATGAACCCCTTACAGATGATCAGAAGAAGGCGATGTCAGAGTCTCAGATCGAAAAATACGAAAACAAGATCAAGGATTCATTGCTTAGACGTGATGGAACTGTAGATTCACTAATGTCGGCAATGTCAAACGCAATGTCTAAATCCTATGATGTAAATGGCAAGACGTATTCTCTTACCACGTTTGGAATTCACACCCTTGGAATATTGAATGCCAATGCCAATGAACAATCAGCTTACCATATTGACGGAGATACTGAAGACTCAAGTACCAGTGCCAATAAGGATAAATTGATGTCTGCCATTACAGGGGACCCGGACGGTGTCATGGGATTTATGCAGCAGCTTTCGAGAAATCTGTATTCCAGCCTTGATACTAAGATGAAGAGTACTTCAATGAACAGTGCTTATACTGTCTATAACGATAAAGATATGAAGAAACAGGTTACAGACTATACCAAGCTTATAAAAGATTGGCAGGATAAGGTCGATTCTATGGAGGATTATTATTACAATAAGTTTTCCAAGATGGAGTCGGAGCTTACCAAGCTCAAAGGTAGTTCAAGCGCAGTCACAGGAATGACAGGAGCGTCACAATAAGTTTTGCCTGAAATAAGCTAATCTAGGAGGGATTCATATGAATGCAGCAAATGGATATGCAGCATATAAGAACAGCAAAGTGATGACAGCTTCACCGGCAGAACTTACGCTTATGCTTTATGATGGTGCTATAAGGTTCTGTAATATAGCAATGAGTGCCATTGATGAAAACGACGTTCAAAAAGCGCATACCAATATTAGAAAAGCTGATGCTATTTTGGAAGAGTTCCAGCTTACACTGGATCATAAATATGAGATAGCGGAAGATTTTGATAAAGTGTACAAATACCTTAGAGAACGTCTGATGTGGGCCAATGTCAAAAAAGATAAAGAAATATTAGAAGAGGTACTGGTTCATCTTCGCACTATGAGAGATACTTGGAAGGAAGTAATTGATAAAAACAAAATCGGAAGTGAAAATGCAAATGGAATCGGAAATGGAAATGGTACAGCCTGATTCGTTTGAGATATGTACACATATAGCATTTAGACAGCAAGAACGGACATTTTGTATGGTGCCCGTTCTTTTGAACATCAATAGATAAAAACAACTGTTGCCGAAATAAAGACTGGAAAACGGGGAAAATCATGACGGAAAATAATTACGTTGTAATGCTTAGAGAGAGCCTGGAAAAGAAAATAGAAATCTTAAATGAAATACATATTGAGAACCTGCACCAAAAAGAAGTTCTTAAAGACCCATTATCTACTCCGGACGAATTGAAAGAAACCATCGATAGAAAAGATAAGCTTATAGATGTGATAAATGCACTGGACAATGGATTCCAGCAGATGTATGAACGCGTAAAAACAATACTTGATGTGGATCGAGCATTATATACTGATGAAATTGCCAAAATGCAGAATCTTATTTCTGAACTTACGGCTCTGTCAGCAACAGTTCAGGCTGAAGAACTTAGAAATAAGGATCTTGCTACAGCAAAATTTGCACAGGTCCGTGCCCAGGCAAAAAAAGTAAATAGTTTGCAAGGTGCTGTTAACTCATACAATCAGAATATGGGGAAATTAAATGTCGTAGACCCACAGTTCCTAGACAAGAAAAACTAATAGTCAGACAACTTGACGAAAATACCTGAAAAATGAAAAAAGGTAGTGACTTTCCCATAAAATTGATGTACGATGTAAAAGTATAAATGGATAAATATGCTTACTCGTCATTTTCATGGAGGAAAGGAGGTTCGTCATGGCAGCTATAGATACAGTTTATAATTATTACCTGACTACTTATGGTAAGACGAATACTTCTTCTCGCTATGAATCTCACAAGAAGAGTGAGCTCAGAGATGTATATAATCGTATTGTCAAGTCTAATAAAGAAGAACCCTTATACAAGATCAACATGAACGATGATGCTGAAAAATTCGTCATCGATCTCAAGGAAGAAGCCAGAAATGCCAAAAACATTACCTCGGCTCTATTAGGCGATGGCAAAGGTATTGAAGGAGTGCTCGATCAAAAGATTGCGACATCATCACAGGAAGACAAGGTATCGGTAGAATATGTGGCAGATAACAACACTGCCGAAGCAGATTCCTTTGAGATCGGAGTTAAGAAACTCGCGACACCTCAGGTCACCATGGGCAATTTCTTGAAGAGTTCAGGCAGAAGCTTCGAGGTGGGCAATTTTTCGTTTGATATGGACACACCTCAGAATTCTTACGAATTTCAGTTCGAAACTGATGGCTCAGAAACCAATCTAGACATTCAAAAGAAGATCGCCAGACTTATGAATCGATCGGAAATAGGGATTAATGCAGATGTTATAAGCAAGGGAGATGGGACTAGTGCTCTTAAGATCACATCTAAACAGACCGGGCTTGCCGGAGGCGAAGATTTCCTATTTAAAATTCAGTCAGGCTCATCATGGAATGAGGTTCATGCACTTGGCATAGACAGAATTACTGAACCAGCAGGAAGCGCTATCTTTACATTAAATGGCAAGGAACACAAGGCACTTTCCAATGATTTTACAATAAATAATGCATTTGAGATTTCTCTTAGTGGAATTACAAAAGGGGATAATCCGGTCAAGATAGGCTTTAAGGCTAACGTAGATTCTCTGGGAGATAGCGTAGAGCGACTTACAAATGCATATAATTCATTCCTGAAGCTTGGAAAAAGATATTCTGCAACTAATGGATATAACAGACTTAGCAATGAAGTCACCGGTATATGGCATACCATGGGAGAAAAACTCACAGTCGCCGGGATTGAGGAAAAAGAGGATGGAACTCTTACAGTAAACCGCGATAAGCTAGGCGAGAGGATGACGGGAGAAGGCAAGGAAGAAACGTTTCAGAGCCTAAACAGTTTTAGAAATGCAGTTTCAATGGAGGCAGAAAAGGTTTCTGTGAATCCAATGAAATATGTAGACAAGCTAGTTGTTGAATACAAAAATCCAGGTCGTACATTTGCCGCACCATATGCTTCGAGTTTATATGCAGGACTGATGATAAATGAAGGATTGTAAAAGAAGACCGGCGGTTAAACGGTCTTCTTTTTTGGTAGGAAACATAGTGAGAAAATTGTTGACATAACCCATATCGCCGTGATACAGTATAACGGCGATGGAACTAAGGTCTTTTTTTTATGCCTAAAAAGTGGCAGAAAAAGATCTAAAAATTAACAGTGGAGGTGGAAGTTGTGCGTACAAAGATAACATTGGCATGTACAGAATGCCAGCGCAGGAATTACAATCTTACCAAAGAAAAGCGCAACCATCCTGAGAGGATGGAAGTCCGCAAGTATTGCCCGTTCTGCAGAAAGCATACTTTACATAAAGAAACAAAGTAAAGGAGCGCAGAATCATGGCTAAAGAAGGTAAGAAGATATCAACTTGGTTTGAAGATCTCAAGACAGAATTCAAGAGAATAATCTGGCTTGACAGAAGCACAGTTGTTAAGCAGTCTACAGCGACAGTTATTGTATCTGTAATCATCGGACTTCTGATAGCAGTTCTGGATATGATCTTTAAGAATGGAATTGATATTTTGGTAAATCTGTAATGGAGGCTATTTTCAATGGCAGAAGCTATGTGGTACGTCGTTCACACTTATTCAGGATATGAGAATAAGGTTAAGACGAATATTGAAAAAACAATCGAAAACCGTCATCTTGAGGACCAGATTCTCGAAGTTCGCGTCCCTATGATAGATATCATGGAGATGAAGAACGGAGCTAGAAAACAGGTTTCTCATAAAATGTTCCCAGGCTATGTTCTAGTAAACATGGTAATGAACGATGACACCTGGTATGTAGTTAGAAATACCAGAGGCGTGACGGGCTTTGTTGGCCCCGGAAGCAAACCGGTACCACTCACAGAAGCAGAGATGAGACCGCTTGGCATCAGCCATGAGGAAAAGGTGGAGGTTGACTTCACCGTCGGAGATATAATCTCGGTTACCGGTGGTGTATGGAAAGATACATCAGGAGTCATTCTTGAGATGAACCCCGGCAAGCAAACCGTTACGATCAATGTCGAGTTATTCGGCAGAGAGACACCCGTTGAGATTTCATATGCGGATGTCCGTAAGGAAGATTAAAATTTAGGAGGAATTATAATGGCTAAGAAAATTGAAGGCTATATTAAGCTTCAGATTCAGGCCGGTAAAGCAACACCGGCACCGCCTGTAGGTCCTGCACTAGGCCAGCATGGCGTTAATATCGTTGAATTCACAAAGCAGTTCAACGCTAAGACCGCTCAGATGGGAGATACAATCGTACCTGTAGTTATTACAGTATACGCTGATAGAAGCTTTAGCTTCATCACAAAGACTCCTCCTGCTGCAGTTCTTATCAAGAAAGCAGTAGGCCTTAAGAAGGGTTCAGGCGAACCTAACAAGACAAAAGTCGGCAAGATCACAAATGCTCAGGTTAAAGAAATCGCTGAGACTAAGATGAAAGATCTTAACGCATCAAGCGTTGAATCAGCTATGAGCATGATCGCCGGAACAGCCCGTTCTATGGGTGTAGAAGTAGTAGACTAATCCATCGCAGGATAACAGGTAAATAATTTTAAACGTGGGAGGGGTATTATATCCCGACCGTACCACAGGAGGAAAATATGAAACACGGAAAGAAATATCTTGATGCCGCAAAAGCGTATGACAAGTCCGTTCTTTATGATCTCTCCGATGCAGTTGCTCAGGTTAAGAAAAACGCTGTAGCAAAGTTCGATGAGACAATTGAAGCACATATCCGTACAGGATGTGATGGACGTCACGCTGATCAGCAGATCAGAGGAGCAGTTGTACTTCCTCACGGAACAGGCAAGACTGTTAGAGTACTTGTCTTCGCTAAGGGAGAAAAAGCTGATGAAGCAACAGCAGCAGGCGCTGATTATGTAGGCGCAGAGGATCTTATGACTAAGATCCAGGGCGGCTGGTTTGACTTCGACGTAATTGTAGCTACACCAGACATGATGGGTCTCGTTGGACGTATCGGTCGTGTACTTGGACCTAAGGGCCTTATGCCCAACCCCAAGGCAGGAACAGTTACAATGGACGTTACTAAGGCAATCAATGATATCAAGGCAGGTAAAGTTGAATACCGTCTTGACAAAGCCAATATAATTCATGTAACAATCGGCAAGGCTTCCTTCACAGAAGAGCAGTTATCCGACAACTTCCAGGCTTTAATGAGTGCAATCATCAAGGCTCGTCCTAGCACAGTAAAGGGTTCTTATCTTAAGAATGTTACTATCGCTCCCACAATGGGACCCGGAGTAAGACTTAACCCTTCCAAGCTTCAGGCTGAGTAATTGATACACTGATTTTGAAATCAGTTATTGACACTTATATAAATTAGTGATATTTTAAATAAGCTATACCGAAGACAGCAGGTGCCCAGCGGGCCTAACGTATACCTGCCGAGGCTGTACTATCATTAGAGAATGTATGCCTCTCTGCCATTCGGTAGAGAGGCATTTTTGTTCCTTATATAGTAAGGATATTAGGCCTCAGATACATTATGATAAGGAGGTAAGTTTAGTGGCAAAAGTTGAATTAAAGCAGCCTGTAGTTAAGGAAATTGCTGAGAACATCAAAGACGCCCAGTCAGTTGTAGTTGTAAACTACCGCGGACTTACTGTAGACCAGGATACACAGCTTCGTAAAAATCTACGTGAAGCTGGAGTTGTATACAAGGTTTACAAGAACACGATGATGAATTTCGCGTTCAAAGGAACAGAGCTTGAAAGCCTTTCAGACACCCTTAACGGACCTAGCGCAATTGCTATTTCTAAGGATGACGCTACAGCACCTGCAAGAGTTATTGCAGAATTTGCAAAGGGAGCACCTGCTCTCGAGATCAAAGCTGGAGTTGTGGAAGGTACATTTTACAACAAGGAAGACATGGAGCAGATCGCAAAGATCCCTGCCAGAGAAGAGCTACTTTCAAGATTGCTTGGATCTATGCAGTCACCTATTACAAACTTTGCTCGTGTACTTAATCAGATCGCTGAAAAAAGCGGAGAAGCTGCACCTGCAGAAGAAGTTAAGGCTGAAGAAGCTGCACCTGCAGAAGAGAGCGCTCCTGTTGAGGAGTAATTCTTATTATCTGAAAACTGATACGGAAACGGAATCAGTAGTTTTTAGCTAGAATACGATGTAGCCGCATGACGGCAAAATTAATTAAATGGAGGATATAATCATGGCAAAGATGACAACAGATGAATTTATCGCTGCTATCAAAGAGCTTTCCGTTATGGAACTTAACGATCTCGTTAAGGCTTGTGAAGAAGAATTCGGCGTTTCTGCAGCAGCAGGCGTTGTAGTTGCAGCAGCAGCTGGCGCTGGCGCTGGCGCAGCTGAGGAAAAGGATGAGTTCGACGTAGAGCTTACCGAAGTTGGAGCAAACAAGGTTAAGGTTATCAAGGTTGTTCGTGAGCTTACAGGACTTGGCCTCAAGGAAGCTAAGGAAGTTGTTGACGGAGCACCTAAGATGGTTAAAGAAGCTGCTGATAAGGCTTCAGCTGAAGATGCTAAGGCTAAGCTTGAAGAAGTTGGAGCTAAGGTTACACTTAAATAATAAATATAGATTACAAAGTGATCATATTGATTTTTTCATAAAAAAGTATGAACTTTGAATCTCATTTTTTTAAGCGACAAAAATGTTGAGCATTTTTGGAGTCTAGCCCAAAAAGACTACACCCATTTTGGATGTAGTCTTTTTTTGTTGTATTTATAAAAAAACATTGACATAACATTGACATTTATTGTATATTATACGTTGCTTTACTATCGGGTATTGTGGATTTTTATAGCGACATATAATACCCATTAATATTGTAACTGTTGATTTTATACGAGAGGTGGAACGTAAATGGATGAACATATTATGCGTCCGGTGAAATCAGGAAAAGGCCTCAGAATGAGCTTTGCTCGTAACAAGGAAGTCCTGCAGATGCCGAATTTTATAGAAGTCCAGAAGGATTCCTATAACTGGTTTCTGAGAGAAGGGTTAAAAGAAGCGTTTGCTGATATTTCCCCGATAACTGACTACAGCGGGCATTTGAGCCTTGAATTTACTAATTTCAAGTTATGCACTGATGATATCAAGTATACGATTCCAGAGTGCAAAGAACGTGACGCCACCTATTCTGCACCTTTAAAAGTAAAGGTCAGATTATATAACAGAGAGACTGACGAGATTAATGAGCAGGAAATCTTCATGGGAGATCTTCCTCTTATGACAGAGACTGGCACCTTCGTTATAAACGGAGCTGAGCGAGTTATCGTATCTCAGCTTGTCCGTTCTCCTGGTATTTATTATGGTATTGATCATGATAAAATAGGTAAGAGACTTTTCTCATGTACTGTAATTCCCAACAGAGGAGCATGGCTTGAGTATGAAACAGATTCAAGCGATGTCTTTTATGTAAGGGTTGACCGTACTAGAAAGGTACCTATTACTGTATTCCTTCGTGCAATGGGACTTGGATCAAATCAGGAGATCCTTGACGTATTTGGCGAAGAACCTAAGATCACAGCATCATTTTCCAAGGATCCTTCTATAACAGAAAGAAATCCGGAAGGTTCATATGAGGGTGGTCTTCTTGAACTTTATAGAAAAATAAGACCTGGAGAGCCTCTTAACGTTGATAGCGCAGAGTCTCTTATTAATGGCATGTTCTTTGATCCCAGACGTTATGATCTGGCTAAGGTAGGACGTTATAAGTTCAACAAGAAACTTGCTTTTTGGAACAGAATTTCACATAAGATCCTTGCTGAGGATGTAGTTAATCCTGAGACAGGAGAGATTATTGCCGAGGCTGGAACATCCGTAAGCAAGGCACTTGCTGACGAGATTCAGGATGCTGCAGTTTCTTTTGTAATGATACAGACAGAAGAGAGAAATACAAAAGTACTTTCTAATATGATGGTCTCTCTTGATAAATATGTTGAATGCGACAGAGAAGCTCTTGGGATTAAAGAACCGCATGTATACTATCCGGTACTTAAAGAGATCCTCGACAAGAATCTTGAAAAGGAAGACCTTCTTGATGAGCTCGAGAGGAATGCCAAGGAATTGGTTCCAAAGCATATCACAAAGGAAGATATTTTTGCATCTATAAACTACAATATGCACCTCGAGTGGGGCGTGGGATATAAAGATGATATCGACCATTTGGGCAACAGAAGAATAAGAGCAGTTGGAGAACTTCTTCAGAACCAGTATAGAATTGGTCTTTCTAGAATGGAACGTGTTGTAAGGGAACGTATGACAACACAGGACATGGATGGTGTTGCTAATGCAACAAAGAATCTTATCAACATCAAGCCGGTTACGGCTGCTGTAAAAGAGTTCTTTGGATCATCACAGCTGTCACAGTTCATGGATCAGAACAACCCTCTTGGAGAGCTTACACATAAGAGACGTTTATCAGCCCTAGGACCTGGCGGTCTGTCAAGAGACAGAGCCGGATTCGAAGTACGAGATGTACATTACTCACATTACGGAAGAATGTGCCCTATTGAGACACCAGAAGGTCCTAATATCGGACTTATCAACTCACTGGCAAGTTTCGCACGTATTAATGAGTACGGATTTATAGAAGCTCCTTACCGTGTAGTAGATAGAACTAATCCTCAAGATCCAAAAGTAACTAATGATACAGTTTATATGACTGCAGACGAAGAGGATAATTATCATATTGCACAGGCTAGTGCTCAGCTTGATGAAGAAGGACATTTTGTCAATGATTCTGTTTCAGGACGTTTCAGAGAGCAGACATCTTCATTCGATAAGACTTTGTATGAATATATGGACGTATCTCCGAGAATGGTATTCTCTGTAGCTACAGCTCTTATCCCGTTCTTACAGAACGATGATGCAAACCGTGCACTGATGGGATCAAACATGCAGCGTCAGGCTGTACCTCTTTTGACCACAGAGCCTCCTGTAATAGGAACCGGAATGGAACCTAAGACAGCTGTCGATTCAGGAGTATGTATAGTTGCAAAGCATGCAGGTACAGTTGAGAGATTAGAGTCAAACAGAATTGTCATCAGAACAGATGACGGTGATAAAGACGAGTACACTGTAACTAAGTTTGAACGAAGCAACCAATCAAATTGCTATAACCAGAGACCTATTGTATTCAAGGGAGATCATGTCGAAGTTGGCGATGTAATCGCTGATGGACCTTCAACATCAAATGGCCAGTTGGCTCTTGGTAAAAATCCTCTTATTGGATTCATGGAGTGGGAAGGTTATAACTACGAGGATGCGGTTCTTCTGTCAGAGAGACTTGTAAGAGATGATGTTTATACATCAATCCATATAGAAGAATTTGAGACCGATGCAAGAGATACCAAGCTTGGACCTGAAGAAATCACAAGAGATGTAGCAGGTGTTGGCGATGATGCGCTTAAGAATCTTGATGAGAACGGAGTTATCCGTATCGGAGCAGAGGTAAGAGCAGGCGATATCCTTGTTGGTAAGGTTACACCTAAGGGAGAAACAGAACTCACACCAGAAGAGAGACTGCTTCGCGCAATCTTCGGAGAAAAGGCAAGAGAAGTAAGAGACACATCTCTTAAGGTCCCTCATGGCGAGTATGGAATCGTTGTTGATGCAAAGGTATTTACTGCGGAAAATGGTGATGAACTTCCTCCAGGAGTAAAGAAGTCTGTAAGAATATATATTGCACAGAAGAGAAAAATCTCCGTTGGAGATAAGATGGCCGGACGTCATGGTAATAAGGGTGTCGTTTCACGTGTGCTTCCTCTAGAGGATATGCCATTCCTTCCAAATGGAAGACCACTCGATATCGTTCTTAACCCTCTGGGCGTTCCTTCTAGAATGAATATCGGACAGGTACTTGAGATTCATCTTTCACTGGCAGCAAGAGTTCTTGGATTTGATATTGAAACACCTGTATTTGACGGTGCTGTCGAGAACGATATTACAAACCTTCTCGAAATGGCAGATGATTATGTTAATACTACATGGGAAGAATTTGAAAATAAGTATAAGAGCGTTGTAAGACCTGAAGTACTTCAGTACCTTTATGACAACAGAGATCACAGAAAAGAATGGGCTGGAGTTCGTATTGGAAAAGACGGTAAGGTTCAGCTTCGTGATGGACGTACAGGAGAGGACTTCGGAGCAAGAGTTACAATAGGACATATGCATTACCTGAAACTTCACCACCTTGTAGACGATAAGATTCATGCTCGTTCTACAGGCCCGTATTCCTTAGTAACACAGCAGCCTCTCGGAGGAAAAGCTCAGTTTGGTGGACAGCGTTTCGGAGAGATGGAAGTTTGGGCTCTTGAAGCATATGGAGCAGCATACACTCTTCAGGAAATACTTACTGTTAAGTCAGATGATGTTGTAGGCCGTGTCAAGACTTATGAGGCTATCATAAAGGGCGAAAATATTCCTAAGGCAGGAATTCCCGAGTCCTTTAAGGTACTTCTCAAGGAACTCCAGGCACTTGCACTGGATATCACACTTTTAGACGAACAAAATGAGGAAGTTAAGCTTAAGGAAACATCAGAGTATGATAAGACAAATCTGAATGAAGTACTTAGGGATGAAAGAAACTTCGCATTTGAAAGTGATGAATCATTTGCAAAGCATGGTTTTTCAAAGAAGACATTCGATGAGGAAACTGGCGAAATGGTAGATGTAGATGAAGTTGAAGATGAGCCCGCAACGGAAGCATCTAATCCAGACGACTACATGTATCAGGATGCTGATGACATGGACGAAGAGTAACAGAAGGGAGTTCTATCAATGCCGGATAGAAATAACAATGAAGTGAACGAAGGCGTGTCATTCGAGAAAATCAGGATTGGCCTCGCTTCTCCTGAAAAGATCAGAGAATGGTCACGTGGCGAAGTCAAAAAGCCCGAGACAATAAACTATCGTACTCTTAAGCCTGAAAAGGACGGACTGTTCTGTGAGCGTATTTTTGGACCTACCAAGGACTGGGAATGCCACTGCGGAAAGTATAAAAAAATTAGATATAAGGGAGTAGTCTGCGACAGATGTGGTGTCGAGGTTACTAAGGCCAGTGTAAGGCGTGAGCGCATGGGGCATATTGAATTGGCTGCCCCTGTATCCCATATATGGTATTTCAAGGGTATACCTTCAAGAATGGGGCTTATTCTTGATATATCACCAAGGATACTTGAGAGAGTTATCTACTTTGCTGCATTTATCGTTCTTAACCCTGGCGATACACCATTGACCTATAAGCAGATTCTTTCTGAAGCCGAATATGGTGAAGCAAGAAGCCAGTATGGCAATGCCTTTAGAGCTGCAATGGGAGCTGAAGCTGTTCAGGAACTTTTAGCAAACATTGATCTTGAAAAAGAATCAGTAGAGCTTAAAGCTGATCTTAAAACAGCAACAGGTCAGAAACGAGCTAGAATAATTAAGAGACTTGATGTTATTGAGGCTTTTAGAAATTCAGGAAATAAACCTGAATGGATGGTACTTACAGTTATACCTGTAATTCCTCCTGATCTCAGACCTATGGTACAGCTTGATGGTGGAAGATTTGCAACATCAGATTTGAATGATCTGTACAGAAGAATCATAAATAGAAATAACCGTTTGAGAAGATTACTTGAGCTTAAGGCTCCTGATATCATTATTCGAAATGAAAAGCGTATGCTACAGGAAGCTGTAGATGCTCTTATCGACAATGGTCGTCGTGGAAGACCTGTAACCGGACCTGGAAACAGACCTCTTAAGTCTCTTTCAGATCTGTTAAAGGGTAAGTCAGGACGTTTCAGACAGAACCTTCTTGGAAAACGAGTTGACTATTCTGGACGTTCCGTTATCGTTGTAGGACCTGATCTTAAGATTTACCAGTGTGGTCTTCCCAAGGAGATGGCACTTGAGTTGTTCAAACCTTTCGTCATGAAAGAACTTGTACAGAATGGTTCTGCTCACAATATTAAAAATGCCAAGAAGATGGTAGAACAGGTTAAGACTGAGGTTTGGGACGTCCTTGAGGACGTTATCAAGGATCACCCAGTTATGCTTAACCGTGCACCTACACTTCATAGACTTGGAATCCAGGCGTTTGAACCTATCCTTGTAGAAGGAAAGGCTATTCGTCTTCATCCCATGGTTTGTATGGCCTATAATGCCGATTTCGATGGTGATCAGATGGCAGCTCATCTGCCTCTTACACAGGAAGCTCAGGCTGAGTGTCGTTTCATGCTTCTTTCACCTAATAACCTTCTGAAGCCTTCAGACGGCGGAGTTGTATCTGTTCCTTCACAGGATATGGTACTTGGTATCTACTGCCTGACACAGCAGAAAGACGGTGAACCGGGAGAAGGAAGTATATTCAAGGATACAAATGAAGCAATAATGGCATATCAGAATCATGTTATTACTCTTCAGTCTAAGATCAAGGTTAGAGTTTCTAAGAAAATTGCTGGCGGATCTGTTAAGACAAGAATAATAGATACTTCACTTGGAAGACTTATATTCAACGAAGTAGTTCCACAGGATCTTGGCTATATAGATAGAACTGACCCTGATAATGATCTGAAGCTTGAAATTGATTTCCTCGTTAAAAAGAAGGACCTTAAGGGAATTCTTGAAAACGTAATGCATACACATGGCGCTACCAAGACAGCAGAGACAATCGATGCTATTAAGGAAATGGGATATAAGTATTCCACACTTTCAGCAATAACAGTTTCTGTATCAGATATGACAGTACCAGACTCTAAGGATACTCTTATTAAGGAAGCTGAGAAGACAGTTGCCGATATAAGAAGAAAGTATAAGAGAGGTATGCTGACAGAAGAAGGAAGATATAAGGAAGTTGTAGAGACTTGGAAGAAGACAGATGATCTTCTTACAAGGGACCTTCTTGATGGACTTGATCAGTATAATAATGTGTTCATGATGGCAGATTCAGGAGCCCGTGGTTCTGACAAGCAGATCAAACAGCTTGCAGGTATGCGAGGACTGATGGCAGATACATCGGGACGTACAATCGAACTTCCTATCAAGTCAAATTTCCGTGAAGGTCTTGATGTACTCGAATACTTCATGTCAGCGCATGGAGCTCGTAAGGGACTTTCAGATACAGCTCTTCGAACAGCTGATTCAGGATATTTGACCAGACGACTTGTTGATGTATCTCAGGAGATGATCATTCGTGATATCGACTGTGCTGCCTCAAAAGATGATCTTCCTGGCGAGTATGTATCAGCACTTCAGGATGGCGATGAAGTTATCGAGACTCTTGAAGAGAGAATCTCAGGCAGATTCTGCTGCGAAGATATTAAGAATAAAGATGGCGAGCTTATAGTTAAGCATAATCATATGATTACACGTACAAGAGCCGCTAGAATTATTAAGGAAGCTGTCGATAAGAACGGTGAACCGTTAAAGAAAGTTAAGATCAGAACGATTCTGAACTGCAGAAGCAGAGATGGCGTTTGCGCTAAGTGCTATGGTATAAACCTTGCAACAGGCATGCCTGTTCAGGTCGGTGAGGCAATCGGAATCATTGCGGCACAGTCAATCGGTGAGCCTGGTACACAGCTTACAATGAGAACATTCCATACCGGAGGTGTTGCCGGGTCTGATATTACACAGGGTCTTCCCCGTGTCGAGGAGCTTTTTGAGGCAAGAAGACCTAAGGGACTTGCTATAATCACAGAGATTCCCGGTATTATCGAGATCAAGGAGACCAAAAAGAAGAGAGAAGTCGTTGTCACAAACCGAGAAACCGGCGAGGCCAAGACATATCTCATTCCTTATGGCTCTCATATCAAGGTAGCTGATGGACAGGCACTTGAGGCTGGAGATACAATTACTGAAGGTTCAATTAACCCTCATGATATTCTTAAGATTAAGGGCGTACTTGCTGTTCAGGATTACCTTCTTCAGGAAGTTCTTAGAGTATACCGCCTGCAGGGTGTTGAAATTAATGATAAGCATATTGAGGTTATCGTACATCAGATGCTTAAGCGTGTGAGAATCGAGAAAGAAGGAGATTCAGGACTTCTCCCTGGTCAGCTCATTGACAAGCTTGAACTTGATGGTATAAATAAGAAGCTTATAGCAGAAGGAAAAGAAGTTGCAGAGAGTTCTCAGGAACTTCTTGGTATCACAAAGGCATCACTTGCAACAGATTCCTTCTTGTCAGCAGCATCATTCCAGGAAACGACTAAGGTCCTTACGGATGCCGCAATTAAGGGCAAGGAAGATCCACTTCTTGGTCTAAAGGAAAATGTAATTATTGGACAGCTGATCCCGGCTGGAACCGGAATGAAGAGATATAGAAAAACAAATCTTTCTACCGATTACAGTGAGGAAATCAGAAAGAAGGCTCTTGAAGCTGAGAGACTCGCTCTTGAAAAAGAGAGAGAAGAAGAGCAGAAGCCTAGAAAAGAATCCAAGAGATATATTGATAAGGCTGAGAATACTGCTGATGAGGCAGAAGAACTTCAGGAAACAGAAGATTGATCAACTTAGATTAACTTCATAAAAATAAGAAGGGAGTAGCCCTATGCGCTACTTCCTTTTTGCTTGACAAAATTGTATTGGCAGAATATAATACATAGGCGTGCGTAAAATAGCGCATGAAAATAATTATAGGAGGTGAAAAAATGCCAACATTTAACCAGTTAGTAAGGAAGGGAAGAAAGACATCTACAAAGAAGTCTAAGTCTCCCGCACTGCAGAGAGGCTTCAATTCTCTTACAAAGAGACCAATCGAGACTGCTTCTCCACAGAAGCGTGGTGTCTGCACAGCCGTTAAGACTGCAACCCCTAAAAAGCCTAACTCCGCTCTTCGTAAGATCGCCAGAGTTCGTCTTTCTAACGGAATCGAAGTAACAAGCTATATTCCAGGTGAAGGACACAATCTTCAGGAGCATAGTGTAGTTTTGGTTCGTGGTGGAAGAGTAAAGGATCTACCCGGTACTCGTTACCACGTTGTCAGAGGTACACTCGATACCGCTGGTGTCGCTGATAGGAAACAGGCTCGTTCCAAGTACGGCGTTAAGAGACCCAAGGCTTCTAAGTAATTTGAGTCCTGAAAGTATCAAAACTGAATATGAACCTAATAATAAGATTCACACAGGTCGGTACTTCATGATAAGATCGGCAGAACCAATTTTTGATTTTGCAATTTAGAAGAGAAAATTATGAGTTATTAACGCAAAGTGTAATTCACAAATTTTATGGTTAATGTTAAGGTATATTTCACTTATGAAAGGCCTTTAATGCATGAACACATAAGAATGTGAGTACCAGTGAATTAATCCTAATGATTAAGGAGGGAAGAAACGTGCCACGTAAAGGACATACAATTAAAAGAGATGTGCTTGCAGATCCTATCTACAACAGTAAGGTAGTTACAAAGCTCATCAACAACATCATGCTCGACGGCAAGAAGGGTACCGCACAGAAAATTGTGTACGGTGCTTTCCAGCAGGTTGAGGAAAAAACAGGCAAGACAGCTATGGAAGTATTCCAGGAAGCTATGAACAACATTATGCCTGTACTCGAAGTTAAGGCAAGAAGAATCGGTGGAGCAACATATCAGGTTCCCATCGAGGTTCGCCCTGATCGTCGTCAGGCACTTGGCCTTCGTTGGATGACAGCTTTCTCAAGAAAGAGAAGCGAAAAGACAATGGTAGACCGTCTAGCTAATGAGATTATGGATGCCGCAAATAATACAGGTGCTTCTGTAAAACGTAAAGAAGAGATGCATCGTATGGCTGAGGCTAATAAGGCATTTGCTCATTACAGATTCTGATAACGATAGGAGGGATCAAACTTGGCTACAAGAGAATATCCCCTTGAGCGCACCAGAAACATCGGAATTATGGCTCATATTGATGCAGGTAAGACTACATTGACAGAGCGTATACTTTTTTATACCGGTGTAAATTACAAAATCGGTGAGACTTACGAGGGAACAGCAACAATGGACTGGATGGAGCAGGAGCAGGAGCGTGGTATTACTATCACATCCGCTGCAACAACATGCCATTGGTCACATCAGGAGCAGGCAAAACCTTTAAAGGGTGCTCTTGAACACAGAATTAATATTATTGATACACCGGGACATGTAGACTTCACAGTTGAAGTTGAAAGATCCCTGCGTGTACTTGATGGTGCTGTCGGCGTATTTGACGCAAAGGGTGGTGTTGAGCCCCAGTCAGAGAACGTATGGCGTCAGGCAGATACTTATCATGTACCCCGTATGGCATTTGTCAATAAGATGGATATCCTTGGTGCTGATTTCTTCAACACAGTTGATGAAATTGGTACAAAACTTGGAAAGAACGCAGTAGTTATCGAACTTCCTATTGGTAAGGAAGATCATTTTGAGGGCGTTGTTGATCTTTTCGAGATGAAGGCATACCTATATAATGACAAGGAAGGAATCGATATTTCAGTAGTTGACATTCCTGATGACATGAAAGAAGAAGCTGAGATGTATCGTGGAGAACTCGTAGAGAAAATCTGCGATCTTGATGATGATCTTATGGAAAAATATCTTGAAGGCAATGAACCTTCAGTTGATGAGCTTAAGAAAGCCCTTAGAAAGGGAACAGTTGCTAATGCAGCAGTTCCTGTACTTTGTGGATCAGCTCATCAGAACAAGGGAATTCAGAAGCTTCTCGATGCAGTTCTTGATTTTATGCCTGCTCCTACAGATGTCCCTGACATCGATGGAACAGATATGGAAGGCAATGAGCTTACAAGAAAGTCTTCAGATGATGAGCCTTTCTCAGCTCTTGCATTCAAGATCATGACAGATCCTTTCGTTGGACGTCTTGCATTTATCCGTGTTTATTCTGGAACACTTAAGACAGGTTCTTATGTACTTAACTCTGTAAAGGGTAAAAAGGAAAGAGTATCTCGTCTGCTTCAGATGCACGCTAATAAGAGACAGGAAATCGATGAGGTCTTCGCAGGAGATATCGCTGCAGTTGTAGGTTTTAAAAATACAACAACAGGTGATACTATCTGTAACGAAGATCATCCCGTTATCCTTGAGTCAATGGAATTCCCGGATCCTGTTATCCAGCTTGCTATTGAGCCCAAAACAAAGGCTTCACAGCAGAAGATGGGTGAGGCTCTTGCAAAACTTGCAGAAGAAGATCCTACATTCAGAGCTCATACAGATGAAGAGACAGGCCAGACAATTATTGCTGGAATGGGCGAGCTTCATCTTGAAATCATCGTTGATCGTCTCATGAGAGAGTTTAACGTTGAGGCCAATGTTGGTGCCCCTCAGGTTGCGTACAGAGAGACATTTACAAAAGAGGTTGATAAAGAATACAAGTATGCTAAGCAGTCAGGTGGACGTGGACAGTACGGACATTGTAAAGTTCGTTTTAAGCCTATGGAAGCTAATGCTGAAGAAACATACAAGTTCGTCAATGCAGTAACAGGCGGATCTATTCCTAAGGAATATATCCCAGCAATTGATGAAGGTATTCAGGAAGCAGCTGAATCAGGTATTGTAGCAGGATATCCTATGGTTGGATTTACTGCTGAATGTTATGATGGTTCTTACCATGAAGTCGATTCTTCAGAAATGGCATTCCATATTGCAGGTTCACTCTGCTTCAAGGAAGCTATGAAGGAAGCTAACCCTGTAATTCTTGAACCTATTATGAAGGTTGAGGTAGTAATGCCTGAGGAATACATGGGTGATGTTATCGGAGATCTTAACTCACGTCGTGGTAGAATTGAGAGTATGGATGACGTCGGAAACGGCAAGAAGGTTACAGCATATGTTCCTCTGTCAGAGATGTTCGGATATTCTACAGACCTTCGTTCTTCAACACAGGGTCGTGGTAACTACTCAATGTTCTTTAACAAATATGAGCAGGCTCCTAAGAACGTTCAGGAGAAGGTAGTTGCTTCAAGAGCAAAATAACAAAAACAGTTGAAAATCCTTTAATACTCGAATATAATCATAATATTCCGTGAAGTTTTAAATGGATAAAACAAAATTAGAAAAAAGCCGTATAGGCGTATATTTTAAGGAGGAAAGTAAGATGGCAAAGGCACATTTCGAGCGAACCAAACCGCATTGTAATATTGGTACAATCGGACACGTTGATCATGGTAAAACAACTCTTACTGCAGCAATCACAAAGGTTCTTTCAGAGAGAGTAGAAGGTAACTCATTTGAGGCATTCGATCAGATCGATAAGGCTCCAGAGGAGAGAGAGAGAGGAATTACAATCTCTACAGCTCACGTTGAGTACCAGACAGATAAGAGACATTATGCACACGTTGACTGCCCGGGCCATGCTGATTATGTAAAGAACATGATCACTGGTGCTGCACAGATGGATGGAGCTATTCTTGTAGTAGCTGCTACTGACGGTGTTATGGCTCAGACTAAGGAGCATATACTTCTTGCACGTCAGGTAGGTGTTCCTTATATCGTAGTATTCCTTAACAAGTGTGATATGGTCGATGATCCTGAGCTTATCGAGCTCGTTGAGATGGAAGTTACTGAGCAGCTCGAAGAGTACGGATTCAATGACTGTCCTATCATCAAGGGATCAGCTTTCCAGGCACTTCAGGATCCTTCAGCTGAGGCTAAGCTTGCTGATGGTTCACCTCTTGAAGGTGGCGGAAACTGGGGCGACAAGATCATGGAACTCATGAACACAGTTGATGAGTATATCCCTGATCCTGAGCGTGACGTTGATAAGCCTTTCCTTATGCCTGTCGAGGATGTATTCACAATCTCTGGTCGTGGTACTGTTGCTACAGGCCGTGTAGAGAGAGGAACACTTCATGTTAACGATAGCATCGAGATTCTTGGAATCCATGATGAAATCGCTACATCAGTTGTAACTGGAATCGAGATGTTCCGTAAGACTCTTGACGAGGCTGAGGCTGGCGATAACATCGGAGCTCTTCTTCGTGGTGTTGATCGTGACAAGATTGAAAGAGGACAGGTTATTGCTGCTCCTAAGACAGTTACTTGCCACAAGAAATTCAAGGGTCAGGTTTACGTTCTGACAAAAGATGAGGGTGGTCGTCATACTCCTTTCTTCAACAACTATCGTCCTCAGTTCTACTTCAGAACAACAGACGTAACAGGTGTTGTTAATCTTCCTGCAGGTACAGAGATGTGCATGCCTGGCGATAATATTGAGATGGAGATCGAACTTATCCATCCAGTAGCTATGGAGCAGGGTCTTACATTCGCTATCCGTGAGGGTGGTAGAACTGTAGGTTCAGGCAGAGTTACAGAAGTAGTAGAGTAATTCGTACATAGTTGCGATATGCTTTAGTATGATAAAAAGATTCAGAGGAGAGTTTACTCTCTTCTGGGTCTTTTTTTGTGAAACAGGTTAGAAAGTATATTAAATAGAACGATATAAAAAAAGTTTAACAAAGCTATAAATAAAACATGTAAATAAAAAGCTATAAATAAAAACATGCAAAGAAAAACTTGACGAAATAGGCAAAAGTATGTTAGTTTTAAAAAAGATATTAGGGAGTAATTCATATTGTCAGTTGTGTACGCAATGCGGCTGTCGATATTGCGTTTTTCGTCATCACGTTTAACAACCGGAGAGCGCACTGAGATAAGAATGAGACTTTTATCGTACGAAGAGATGTACGATAGGAGTCTATTTTTTTACAATTGATTTGAGCTAAACAAAAGAAACTGATGAAATTGAGGCGGCAAAAGCTACTCAAATTAAAAATGAGATTGGAGTAAGAGACAATATGGGCAAGCATGAATGGGCCAGACCCGTACAGGAACTATTAGGTGAGTACAAGGTAACAGAGCAGGGACTTACCGATAATGAAGTTAAGGAAATTCGAAGCATCAAAGGCGAAAATGTATTGCAGGAAGGCAAAAAGAAAAGTGTGCTTCAGGTATTTCTGTCACAATTTTTGGATCTATTAGTAATTATTTTAATAGTCGCTGCGGTGGTATCATTGTTTTCTGGAAGTGCGGAAAGTACCATAGTTATTCTTATGGTATTAATCCTTAATGCAATTCTTGGGACAGTTCAGCACGTTAAAGCGGAAAAGTCATTGGACAGTTTGAAACAGTTGTCATCACCTAATGCAAAGGTAATCAGAAACGGAAGCAAAAATGAAATTTCATCTAGAGAACTTGTTCCTGGAGATATAGTTCTTCTTGAAGCAGGAGATATGATAGTAGCTGATGGACGAATAATTCACAGCTATTCATTACAGGTCAATGAAAGCTCTCTTACCGGAGAATCAACTAATGTTGAAAAGAACAATGATGTAATGCCGGAAGATACAGATCTTGCAGACAGAACAAATATGGTTCATTCAGGGAGTTTGGTAGTATACGGACGTGCCATGGTTCTTATCACAAAAACAGGAATGGAAACAGAACTTGGCAAAATTGCAGATTTGATGAATACAGCAAAGGAAAGAAAAACACCTCTGCAGGTAAGTTTGGATCAGTTTAGCCAGAAACTTGCTACTTCAATAATGATAATATGCGCAGTTGTATTTGCACTAAGCATATATCGTCATATGTCGATTTTAGATGCAATGATGTTTGCAGTTGCATTGGCAGTAGCTGCAATCCCAGAAGCACTTAGCTCAATTGTAACCATAGTTCAGGCAATGGGAACACAAAAAATGGCAAGTGAAAATGCTATTATAAAGGAATTGAAAGCCGTAGAAAGCTTGGGATGCGTATCTGTAATATGTTCAGATAAAACTGGTACTCTTACACAAAATAAGATGACTGTTCAAAAAGTATATATGAATGACACAGAGATAGATCCGGTGAAGCTTGATATAAGAGAGCACTTATCCAGATATTTGCTGTATGACGCAATACTCACCAACGACTCAAGTATCGTAGAGGGAAAGGGAATTGGTGATCCAACTGAGTTCGCTCTTCTTGATATGTTCCGTAGAATAGATGTAAGTGAAAATGATTTCTTCGGTGAAGAAGGAATGAATGAGGAAGATATCAGACAGGTAATCATTCGTGAAGAAGAAGTACCGTTTGATTCAGATAGAAAACTAATGAGCACGAAGTGCAGGCTTCATGGAAAAGGGACAGTACTGACTAAGGGTGCAGTTGATGTTCTAATAGATCGTTGTATAAATATAGAAGATGCCAATGGTGTCAGATATATTACGGATATAGATCGAGAAAAAATCCGTATGAAGAATCAGAAATTTTCGGAGAACGGACTCAGAGTTCTTGCCTTTGCATATAAGGAAACAGAGGAAGCACTTACGATTGATTCAGAATATGGTTACACATTCTTAGGATTGATAGCCATGATGGATCCACCAAGGGATGAATCCAGGGATGCAGTAAATCAGGCAAAGCATGCAGGTATTAAGACAGTTATGATAACCGGAGACCATAAGATCACGGCTACAGCAATTGCCAAGCAGATTGGTATATATGAAGAAGGCAATTTGGCGCTCACAGGAGCCGAGTTGGATGCACTGACAGATGATGAGCTGGATGAAAAGATTGCACAAATATCTGTATATGCAAGAGTTTCGCCTGAAAATAAAATAAGAATAGTAGATGCATGGCAGCGAAGAGGCAATATTGTATCAATGACTGGCGATGGAGTTAATGATGCACCGGCATTGAAAAAAGCGGATATCGGTGTAGCTATGGGAATAACCGGAACAGAAGTTTCAAAAGATGCGGCTGCAATGATTTTGTCGGATGATAATTTTGCAACGATAATAAAGGCAGTACTGAATGGACGTAACGTATATAGAAATATAAAGAATGCTATTCTTTTCCTTTTATCGGGAAATATGGCCGGGATAATGTCGGTACTATATACATCGCTGATAGGACTTCCGGTTCCTTTTGCACCGGTGCACCTGTTATTTATTAATTTGCTAACAGATTCGCTTCCTGCAATCGCAATTGGAATGGAGCCATCAGACAAATCACTTCTGGAAGAACCGCCTAGATCTTCATCTGAGGGCATACTTTCCGGCATAATAATGTGGAAAATATTAGGACAGGGTGCGCTTATAGCAGTATCGACTATGGCTGCATTTTATATAGGTCTGGAGAAGAGCCATGCAGTTGCAGCTACAATGGCATTTGCCACACTTACACTTGCAAGGTTATTCCATGGGTTTAACTGTAGAAGCAAAAAATCAATTTTCGAACTTGGATTCAAGTCCAATCCATATAGTATTGCAGCCTTTTTTGGAGGAACATTGCTTCTATCATTAGTACTTATGGTACCGGCACTTCATGGAATGTTTAGTGTAGCTGATATCAGTAATAAAGCATTTATGCAGATTGCAGGATTGGCAATATTACCAACAGTTATAATACAAATCCTTAAACTAATAAGAAGAAAATAGAAAAAGATAATTATTTAAATGGCTATAATAGAATAACAATAATCTTAATACAATCTTTATACCTTTAGCTCTTTCTTAGCACGGATTTAACGTTATAATTTCTATAATGGGCGTTGGTTAGAAAAGAGGAGCTAAGGGTATTTTATGCTTAAAATTTTGAAAAACAAAAAATCCGCTATTAAAAACAGAATGAACAATTTCCAGATGATTGTACTTGGATTTGCACTGGTTATAACAATAGGAACTCTTATTCTTATGACTCCACTTGCATCCAGAGTTCATGAATGGACACCTGCATCGGATGCGATGTTTACAGCAGTATCAGCGGTATGCGTAACAGGACTTGTTGTAAGGGACACGGCACAGGCATGGTCGATGTTCGGACAGATTGTAGTAATTACATTGATTCAGATCGGTGGACTGGGAGTAATAACTACCAGTGCTTTTTTTGCGCTCTTAGCAGGAAAAAAGATCGGACTTGAACAAAGAACAGTGATGCAGGAGGCAATTTCTGCACCAGAGGTCGGAGGAATAGTAAGGCTGACAAGGTTTATTCTCATTATTACATTTACAATCGAAGGAATAGGTGCACTCATAATGTTCCCTGTCTATTCGAGAGATTATGGAATAAAAACAGGAATTTGGATGTCGATATTCCACTCGATCTCAGCGTTTTGTAATGCTGGATTTGATATTATGGGAACTCATACCGGAAAATTCACTTCGCTTACATCATATGCGGCTAATCCCGTGATAGTTCTGACAATAGCAGCACTTATAATCTGTGGAGGAATTGGATTCCTAACATGGGCAGATATTAAGAAACATAACATACATATAAAGCGTTACAGGATGCAGTCTAAGGTAATCATATCAACGACATTTTTCCTAATACTTATTCCGACATTGCTATTTTATTTTTTTGAAAATAAAAATATGCCTGGAAGTACCAGGTTGCTTTCATCTATTTTCCAGGCAGTAACACCAAGAACAGCAGGCTTTAACACAACTGATTATGGATCTATGAGCTCATCTGGAAAAGCAATAACTACATTACTGATGCTAATCGGAGGTGCTCCGGGATCAACAGCCGGAGGTATGAAAGTAACAACATTTGCAGTAATTCTTGGAACAGCCAGATCGATATATCAGAGAAAAAATCATGTAATATTTTTCAAAAGAGAAATCCATGGAGATGTGGTAAGAAATGCAATTGGAGTTATGTTTATGTATGCATTTCTTTTCTTTAGTTCAGGTTTGATCATAAGTGTGATTGAAAATATTCCTGTAGGAAACTGCTTCTTTGAGGTCGCATCGGCACTTGGTACGGTTGGACTGACAACAGGAATAACTCCACATCTAAGTCAGGCATCAAGAGATATACTTATGCTCCTTATGTTTATCGGACGAGTAGGAGGATTGACACTCATATTTGGTACACTTCATAGAAAAGTATGCACATTTGAGAGAAGACCTCACGAAGGAATAACAGTAGGCTAAAGTTTAAATAAAGATTTATACATTAATAAGATTAATGTATAAATAAGCTTAATGTAAAAAGATTAACACATATAAAAAAGAATTATTAGATATAGGCAGAACTAAAAAATACGGTAATCAGACATAAGCAAAACTAATAAGAATATTGTTGTTTGATTTGAAAGGAAAAATTAATTATGAAATCAGTTCTCGTAATAGGATTGGGAAGATTTGGAAAATATTTATCAATTGCATTAAAGGATCAGGGATGTGAGATCATGGGAGTTGATATAAGTGAGGAACGTTTGGAAGAAAGTATGGATTATGTCACACAGGGAATCATTGGAAACAGCACTAATCTTACATTCCTTAAATCACTTGGTGTCAGGAATTATGATGTATGCTATGTGACAATAAGCTCTAATTTCCAGATGTCTCTGGAAACAACATCACTGTTAAGCGAGCTTGGTGCCAAAAAGATCATTGCTAGGGCAGCAGAGGATGTTCAGGCAAAATTCCTTCTGAAAAATGGAGCGGATCATGTGGTATACCCTGAGCGTGAAATGGGAAGATGGGCAGCAATCAGATATACATCAGAGAACGTACTCGATTATATCGAGATAGATCCTCAGGCATCAATAATCGAAATCAAGGTACCGGGAAAATGGGCTGATAAAGCGCTTGAAGACCTTGATATTCGTCAGAAATACAACCTTAATATCGTAGGAATCAGAAAAAAAGGAACACTTGTCTATTTTGTAAGTCCTGATACAATATTTGGAAAAGATGATTCTATCCTCGTACTTGGAAGTATGGAAACTTTGAAGAAGTGCTTTAAAATCTGATAATCACCTAGCTTTATTAAACGTTACTAATTTGCATAGCGAAATGTATATAGCTTATCCTCCAGAAGGTATATTATTAAAGATAAATTTATAGCAATAACAATATTGGCGATTATAGTAGTGTATTAATTTGGCAAAAAAACTGTTATTATTTATTATAGATAATATGCGTAGTTAATGGGAGGCACTTGCATGGATGACATCAGTAGTGTGGATTCGCCGAGAATTCTAGTTGGAGTCTCTTCATCACCGTCCAATGAGAAGATAATAAGAGCAGCAGCACATCTAATGGAGATGACAGGCGGAGTACTGACAGCACTATATATATCTGCAAAAGCTGATTCATTTAAATCTATAGAAGATAGAAGTAGACTGGATTCTAACATAAATCTGGCAAAGAGACTGGGGGCGTCAGTTGAAACAGTATTCGCAGAGGATGTTGCACTTCAAATGGCAGAATATGCCAATGAATCAGGAACAGATATAATCGTAATAGGAAACAGCCCTGCTCATTCAGGATTTTTGATAAATACATCCAATCTGGTAGTTAGATTAAGCGAACTTGCACCGGGTCTTGAGATATATGTGGTTCCAGAGTCAGCTTTTTCGAAGTATGTAAGACCACACTTTATACCCTTTTCAGGAAAAAACTTTCTGAGAGGAATGATGAAAAGTTTTGCAGTACTTACGGTTGCTTCGTTAATAGGCATGCTATTTCAACTGTCTGGGTTTAGTGATGTTAATATAATCACATTGTATATACTGGGAGTATTGGCTATTTCCATTATAACAGAGGGCTATTCGGTTATATTTATATCGTCGATTTTGGGAGTTTTTGTTTTTAACTTCTTATTTATGGAACCCAGATATACATTATTTACATTTAGAAATGATTATCCTGTTACTTTTGCAGTTATGTTTATATCTGCCATGGTAACAGGTTCTCTTGCGTCAAGACTGAAATATAACACAAAAAAATCAGCAGAGTACGCGTATAGAACCAAAATTCTCCTTGAGGCCAGTCGATTGTTTCAAAAGTCTGACTCAGAAGGAGAAATACTGAAGATCACAGCAGAGCAGCTGAGGAATCTACTTAAACAGACTATTGTTATTTATGCTCCCGAAGAGAAGAATCCGGAGATATACATATATAAGAATGATACATCTGAGGATCTTTTATCAGATGAGGAACGAAAAATCGCAAAAAGTGTAATGGATGATATGCACTGTGCAGGTCGAGGAACGAAAAGATTTCCCGATGCAAAATGCCGTTATTATTCTATTAGGATAGGGAATCATGTATATGGTGTAGTAGGAATATACGTTACAACCGACATAGATAATTTTGAGTTAGAGATCATGCTTTCTATATTGGGAGAATGTGCCATAGCTATGGACAATCTTCATAATATCAGAAAAAAGGAAGAAGCACTCCAAAGAGCGGATAAGGAACGGACAAGAGCAAACATTATCAGATCTATATCACATGATCTTCGCACACCTCTTACATCAATATCAGGACATGCTAGCAACCTCTATTATGATCCGGAACGTTTCGAAGAAACGGAAAAGAAAAAGATGGCGGCGGATATATATGATGATTCTATGTGGTTGATTGAACTGGTAGAAAATCTATTGTCGGCAAGTAAAATGGAGGACGGCCAGATCAATCTGTCAATGACGGATGAACTGATGGATGACATTCTAGAGGAAGCACTTATTCATGTATCCAGAAGAAAGTCTGAATATGATATTACAGTGGTACCTTCAGGCAAATTACTTTTTGTCCATGTTGATACACATTTGATCGTTCAATTACTTATTAATATAATTAATAATGCAATGAAATACTCCAAGATAGGATCGAAAATAACCATTAGATCTGAATTATCCGGAGATGGTATGGTTAAAACGGAGATATATGATAACGGTCCTGGAATTTCTGATGATGCCAAAAAACATATTTTTGAGATGTATTATACGGAAAACAGGGTGAGCAGCGATAGCTCTAGAAGTATGGGACTGGGACTGGCTATTTGCAAATCTATCGTAGAACTGCATAATGGTAATATAGATGTTAGGGACAATCTTCCACATGGGACAATTATTTCATTTACGCTTCCCGGAAAGGAAATAGAACTGAATGAATAAGGAAAAAAGCAATGGGGTTTTAATACTCATAGTTGAAGATGATCTTCCGGTTAGGAACCTGATAAGAACAACGCTGGAAGCTCATGGAATCAAGAATATATGGGCTAAAAATGGAGCACAGGCAATTCTCGAGGCATCTACTTATAATCCTGATGTAGTTCTCCTGGACCTGGGACTTCCGGATATCGATGGAAACGAGATAATCAAGAAAATTCGTACTTGGTCTGATATGCCCATAATAGTTATTAGTGCCAGAACTGATGATGCAGATAAGATCGAGGCTTTGGATAACGGTGCTGATGATTATATGATCAAGCCGTTTTCTGTCGAAGAACTTTTGGCAAGAATACGTGTTACTATTCGAAGACTACAGACATCAAAACAGGAAAATGGCAAGGAAGCTGTAATTACAAGTGGCAATCTAAAAATAGACATGGGAAGCGGATGCGTATGGGTAGACGATATTGAAGTTCATCTGACGCCTAATGAATACAAGCTTCTATGTGTTCTTGCAAGGAATATGGGCAAAGTCCTTACGCAGAAATACCTTATTGAACAGGTGTGGGGAGTGTACTCCAGTAGTGAGATCCCGTCACTCAGAGTTTTTATGGCAACACTTAGGAAAAAAATCGAACCGGATTCCGGTAATTCTATCTATATACAGACACATATCGGCATTGGGTATAGAATGCTGAGACAACCTGAACAGGTTAAATAACAACAAGAGTTCTCGAGTTTATCTTGGGAACTCTGTTTTGTTATAGCCTAATCTGCTATAATTATTGTAATCTTTCTGAACAAAGGTCTATTTTGAAAGGGCGATCAATACATGATTATATGTAATAACTGCGGCGCTAAGCTCGCTGATCATTCAAAAATATGTTATGCATGTAAGACAGTGGTAGGACCAGACTGGAAACATGTATCCGAATATGATCCGGTAGGATCTAATTTTGATGTAATGCTGTCGGGAGAAGATTCAAGAGACGTTATCGATTATAATGATAAAAATATCAAAAATGTCCTTGATGAAGACAGTGATAAAGACAGCAATAAAGAAAGTAATGACGATAAAAAGGCAGAACGCGAGAGCCTAGAAAAAAGTATGAAGGAATTTCGGGAAAGATACCTGAATGAACTCAATATGTCTCAGGATGAGATATATAAAAAAATGGACGAAGAGTCCGGTAATACTGAGCTGACTGAAGAAGAGAAGCTGATCGGTGATAATGGCTGGATGTATATCCTTAGATTCAAGCAGATGAAGGAAAGAAATTCTATCTTCACATGGAACTGGTGGGCATTCTTGCTAGGACCGATATGGTTTGCATATCATAAAATGTACGCCTGGACGGTGGCACTTTTAGGAATCGATGCGGTTTTCACAGTGATCGATACAAAATCGATTGGTACTATTCTGATAGATATCATAATTGCAATTTTTGCCAATAGATTTCTAATGGATCATATAGATGCCTTAAAGAGAAAAGTGGATATGCTGTCGAATGAAAAAAGAGAACAATATATCACAAGACATGGTGGAACCTCAATTGCGGCAACGGTTTTGATAGTGGGTATCTATTACTTGGTTAAGTTTTTTATTTTGAAATATTTAAGTATTTAATATAGAGATACGGAGATACATAGGATGATCGGACTTACCGAAAGAGAAGCTGCAAGGCTTTATGAATCGGGAAAGGGAAATAAGGGAAATGAAAAAGCTCAGAAAACGATACGAGACATTGTAAAAGAAAATGTCTTTACTTTTTTCAACTTCATTTTTCTGGTTATTTCTATTCTGCTGATAGTTGCGGGAAGCTATAACAGCCTTACGTTTTTACCGGTAATTTTTGCGAATACATTAATTGGAATAGCACAGGAGATTTATGCAAAAAATGTCCTGGATAAGCTGTCTATCCTAAATACACCTAATGCCACTGTTATCCGTGATGAGGTGTCTAGGAAAATAGACGTGGAGAAGCTGGTTCTGGGAGACGTGATAATATTAAAGTCTGGTGCACAGATTCCAGCAGACGCTAGGGTTATATCAGGTGAAGTGTATGTCAATGAATCTCTGCTAACAGGAGAATCTGAGGAGATTCATAAGACCAGAGATCAAGAGCTAATGTCAGGAAGTTTTGTGGTCTCTGGTGAGGCGAAGGCAGTACTGACAGAGGTTGGCGAAAACTCATATATAAACAGACTGATGAAACAGGCAAAGTCACTGTCAGAAGAAGAACAGTCCGAAATGGTAAGGTCAATAGACCTTATTGTAAAGGTCATGGGTATTCTACTGATTCCTCTTGGCACGATATTGTTCGTTCAGTCATTTTATTTTATGGGAACGGACTTCAGTAAAAGTGTAACATCCATGGTTGCAGCAGTTATAGGAATGGTTCCGGAAGGCCTGTATCTGTTGGTAAGTGTAACGCTGGCTATGAGTTCCGTAAGGCTGGCTATGAAGCAGGTAATGCTTCATAATATGAAGAGCATAGAATCACTGGCAAGGGTAGATGTTCTGTGCGTTGATAAAACAGGAACCATAACAGATACCAAGATGTTGGTGGCTGAGGTCGTAAGACCTGATAATACAGAAAATGAGGCCGAGCTCTTTGCAAGTGATGAAGGAGACTATCCTGATGAGATAGTTGATTCTGATGGCAATATAAGGCCGATAAAGCATGCTTCGGAAGCATATAATGACAATAAGGTTAATAGCACCGCAACCAAAGAGCCTACATCGGAAATATCGTCAGAAACGAGATCATATATCGAATCCTATCTTGGGAGCTTAAGCGATGATAACATGACCATGGAGGCCATGAGAAAATTTTTTGTTGAAAAAAGAAATAGAAGAATAATAGAAACATTTCCATTTTCTTCCAGATATAAATTCTCAGCTGTAAGATTCGAAGACAAGACATTTCTAATGGGAGCTCCTGATATATTGCTTCGAGATTCTCTGGTGAAATACTCAGATCAGCTCGAACGATATATGAAAAGGGGATTTAGGGTACTTGCTTTTTGCACTTATGGGCAAGGTTCAGTTCCTGTTCCAAGGGATGGAGTGTTGGAGTATCCAGTGGTACCTGAGTGCTTTGTGCTACTTCAGAACCCTATAAGGGAAAATGCAGTCAGAACCTTTAGTTACTTTAAAAAACAAGGTGTCGAGGTCAAGGTCATATCAGGAGATAACCCCAAGACAGTATCAGAAGTGGCAAAACAGGCCAGAATCAGCGGAGCTGAAAATTATGTCGACGCCAGCACGTTAAAGACTCCTGAGGATATACAAAGAGCTGTTCGGGAAATTACCGTATTTGGAAGAGTTACACCGGAACAGAAGCGAAGCATAGTCAAGGCACTGAAGGCCGATGGACATACAGTAGCCATGACAGGAGATGGTGTCAATGACATACTGGCAATGAAGGACGCAGATTGTTCTATAGCTATGGCATCAGGGTCTGATGCAGCGGTACAGTCATCACAGGTAGTTCTTTTGGATTCTGATTTTTCCCACCTTCCGCAGATAGTCGGAGAGGGAAGGCGAGTAATAAATAATATTCAGAGATCTGCCAGCCTGTTTTTGGTCAAGAATATATTCTCGGTGCTTCTAGCTGTTTTTGCCATAATCAATATAATAAATTATCCGCTTAAACCAGCTCAGATCACACTGATAAGTACATTTAATATAGGCTTCCCGGCATTCTTCCTAGCGCTAGAGCCAAGTAATCAGAGGATAAAGGGTAAGTTTATCAAGAGGGTAATGATAAAGAGCCTTCCTGCAGCGTTGACGGACTTTTTGGCTATAGCAGTACTAGTAGAATTTGGAATTATATTTGATGTAAGCCAGACAGATGTATCTGTTGCAGCAACATTTCTATTAGGTGTAGTCGGATATATCATTCTATTTCAGATTGCAGCACCTCTTAATAGATATCGTGGTGCGGTTATAGGAGGATGTATAGCAGGACTGGGAGTTACAGCATATTTTTTCAATTCTTTATTTGAAATTACGACAGTTTCATTAAAATGTGCTATGCTGTTTTCTCTGATTGCGATCGCGACGATCCCATTTATGAAATATCTCACTATGATTGGTGATTGGATAAATAGATTCGATGAAAGGTCAGCTGCCAGAAAAAAAAGGCAAGATGAAATAAAAGCCGAAAAGCGGGTTGAAAAAGCAAGACAGAAAAGAAGAAGATATACCAGAAGGTAAAAGCTGTTATTAGTATTAGAAAGCAAGTGCTAGATAAAAGGAGATTAAAAATGCAACAGACTATTGAATTTCGTTATGATACTCAGTTACTTTTAGAACCAGAAAATGATGAAGAGCTAGATGTAGATGATATCAGGGATCATATTGCTGATACCTTTGATGGTGATGAGCTTCTATGTGTAGGTGATGAGGACCTTATAAAACTTCATTTTCATACCAATGAACCATGGCTGGTGTTGGAATATTGCAGAACTAAGGGCGAGATATATGATATCGTTGTAGAAGATATGGATAGACAGACCAGAGGTCTCCAGGGCTGATGGGAGACGATAAAATAGTATGATACATGGAATTTTAAGGATATTATACGTCTATTTCGGATTATCACTTCTCCTTACCATATTTATGGTAGCCAAGATGTATATAGTCGCGTATAGAGACAATAAAAAAAGAATAGGCCGTGCGAGACGTATAGAGCTAATAAAAAAAGGAAAATGGCGACAGCAACCGCTATATTCAATGAGTGAAATATCTGAGAATAAGGATCTGATAGATGTAAGAATAACAATATTTCCTAATGATAGTGGTGAAAAGGGACATTATGCCATTGTTTTGCCGGGAGGTGGGTACGCTCACTGCATAACTGAGGCAGAAGGCTATTCTATAGCAGCCGGGCTAAATAAGCTTGATATCACAGCAGTTGTATTGGAATATCGAACCGGTATAAAATGTTCTTCTCATGCACCTATGAAGGATCTGGCAAGAACGGTTCAGTTTATGACGGACCATGCTGAAGAGCTGAATGTGATACCTGAGGATTATGGGCTGGTAGGGTTTTCGGCAGGTGGCAATCTGGCCGGGATATATGGTTCAGAATTCTATGGTTATAAAAAGTATGGGACACTTAAACCAGGAGCGTTGATGATCGGTTATCCATGGACTAATATCAACCACTGGATGGACCATCCTTATTGGAATATATGGGATGGACTGATCGGAATATGGTTTTCAGAGCGTGGCAATTTCTTTATGTTTGGTATTCATCCAAGCAAGGAAGAAAAGGAGTCTCTGTGTGTTCAGAGTTGGGTAGATGATGGATTTCCGCCTACTTATATGTTTACAGGAGATGATGACATACTGGTTCGTTCAGGATCTCATACGGATGTTTTGCATAAGGCATTCAAGAGGCATAACGTTCCATATATGTATCAGCAGTTCTACAGAGTTCCCCATGGTGTAGGACTGGGAATCGGAACCAACGCAGAGGGATGGCTCAATGAGGCTGTTAGCTTCTGGGGTAAAAATATCAATGATGAAAAGCTCGAAAAAGTAAAACTAGAAAATCATTTATAATAGAAAATCCGGATGCATTTAAAATGTATCCGGATTTTTTTGATTATATTTCAAATGATTTATTCTGGAAATTTATTTATTCTGGAAATTTATTAGCCAGATCACAGATAATAGAGACGCAGTTTTCCTCACCGAGGACTCCGCTGTCTAGTGACAGATTATAGTTCTTGTAATCACCCCAGTGCTCATCGGTATAATATCTGTAGTATGTCTTTCTCTCTTTATCCTTTTTCAGAATACGTTTTTCAATCTCTATCTCAGGAATATCACCATATCTCTCGAGAATGCGCTTCTTACGCACTTCCATATCGGAATGGACAAATACTGACATGCTACGGATGCCCTCATCGTGTAGTATATAATCAGAGCAACGGCCTACTATGACACAAGGTCCCTTCTTCGCAGCTTCGAGTATAATCTTTCTCTGGGCAAGAAAAATCTCATCCTGTGGACTCTGGAAATACATGGTGCTAGCTGCAGATACATTGAACCACATATTGGCACCAGAAGCATTTTCACCCTGCTCCTCGATGATCTCGCGGCAATATCCACTTTCACGTACGGCCCTAGTGATTATCTCGCCATCCCAAAAAGGAAGGTTTAACTGTTCAGCGACTTCTTTGGCAATCGAATGCCCACCACTTCCGAATTCACGAGTAATTGTAATGACAGGTAGCATAATCATACCTCCTTAATTCATAAAAGCAATTTGTTACAAGCATTATTATTTTATGAATAACATAATATCATATCTGATATTAGTATATCACTTTTCCTTTTTTTTTCACTTTTAAGACACAAGATGTTCACATGAATATAATATATTATAATCATCAAATGGATAAAACATTTGAGCAAAACTTTTTTCATAATCCTCCCCTTTGGAAAGATGGCCTGTCGAAGCCATCTTTTCTTTTTTGTATTAATGATGAGCAAATCATTAAATGCAGTTATGCTATAATAAATCTGTTAATAATAAATATGAATAAAAAATATGAATAAAAAATATGAATAAAAATATGAATAAAAAATTACCAATATACAAGATAAAATTATCATCCGGTTGTTATTATGCAGAGGAACAAAACATAATAGATATTTCAGATATTCAGGGTAAAAACTGCTATCTGGATGATGAAGCTCGCCTCGAAATCAAGAGAAAAGTGAGAGATATACCAACGGAGGCAATTCATTTCATTGATTCCGGTAATTATCATTAT
>Ga0116175_1000208_pt1 | contig 44565 bp, 54 predicted proteins | sample AD_UKC125_MetaG_FD_89802 | JGI IMG/M metagenome (GOLD analysis project Ga0116175, IMG submission 89802) | Active sludge microbial communities of municipal wastewater-treating anaerobic digesters from USA - AD_UKC125_MetaG | ecosystem: Engineered > Bioreactor > Anaerobic > Digestate | place: USA... | reverse complement strand
ACGGACAATATGATTGTTCGCCGCCGTTACTCAAATAAAGGTTAATTGATATGGCTCGTTCATTGAAAAAAGGCCCATATGTAGACCTGCATTTGCTGAAAAAAGTAGATGCGGCTCGTGCAAACAACGACAAGCGCCCGATTAAAACCTGGTCTCGTCGTTCCACCATTCTGCCTGATTTTATCGGTTTGACCATTGCTGTTCATAACGGCCGTACCCACGTGCCGGTATTCATCAGCGACAACATGGTCGGCCACAAATTGGGCGAATTCTCATTGACCCGTACCTTTAAAGGCCACTTGGCTGATAAAAAGGCTAAAAAGAAATAAGGGATAAGACATGAGAGTATCTGCATCACATAAAAACGCCCGTATCTCTGCTCAAAAAGCTCGCTTGGTAGCAGACCTGATTCGTGGCAAAGACGTTGCCCAAGCCCTGAACATCTTGGCATTCAGCCCGAAAAAAGGCGCTGAGCTGATTAAAAAAGTACTGGAGTCTGCGATTGCGAATGCAGAGCACAACAACGGTGCTGATATCGACGAGTTGAAAGTTGTCACCATTTATGTTGACAAAGCAGCTTCTCTGAAGCGTTTTCAAGCTCGTGCCAAAGGTCGTGGTAACCGCATTGAAAAACAAACTTGTCATATCAATGTGACAGTGGGTAACTAAGGAAAAGCTATGGGACAAAAAATTCATCCGACTGGCTTTCGCTTGGCGGTAAACAAAGACTGGTCTTCTAAATGGTTTGCCAAAAGTAACGAATTTCCGACTGTCTTGAAACAAGACATTGATGTTCGCGAATACTTGCGTAAACGTTTGGCTAGCGCTTCTGTTGGTCGCGTAGTGATTGAGCGTCCGGCTAAATCTGCACGTATTACTATTTTCTCGGCTCGCCCGGGTGTGGTGATCGGCCGTAAGGGCGAAGATATTGAAGTGTTGAAGCGTGATCTGCAAAACCTGATGGGTGTGCCGGTTCATGTGAACATCGAAGAAATCCGCAAGCCTGAACTGGATGCGCAAATCATTGCTGACGGTATTGCTCAACAGTTGGAAAAGCGTGTTCAATTCCGTCGTGCCATGAAACGTGCGATGCAAAACGCCATGCGTGTAGGTGCTAAAGGCATCAAAATCATGACCTCAGGCCGTTTGAATGGTGCCGACATTGCGCGTAGCGAATGGTACCGTGAAGGCCGCGTACCTCTGCACACTTTGCGTGCTAATGTGGATTACGCGACCAGCGAAGCCCACACTACTTATGGTGTGATTGGTCTGAAAGTTTGGGTTTACACTGGTGAGGGTAAAGAAGTTGCCCAAGCCCGTCCTGAACAAGAAAACAAACGCAGAAAGGGTGGTCGAAATGCTGCAGCCAACTAGAATGAAATACCGCAAACAGCATAAAGGCCGTAATACCGGTATTGCTACTCGCGGTAACGCTGTAAGTTTTGGCGATTTCGGTCTGAAAGCGGTTGGTCGTGGTCGTTTGACTGCCCGTCAAATTGAGGCTGCTCGTCGTGCCATGACTCGTCACATTAAACGTGGTGGTCGCATTTGGATCCGTGTATTCCCGGATAAGCCTATTACCGAAAAACCGATTCAAGTGCGTATGGGTGGCGGTAAAGGTTCGGTTGAGTACTATGTGGCCGAAATCAAGCCCGGTAAAGTGCTGTACGAAATGGATGGCGTAGCTGAGTCTCTGGCTCGCGAAGCATTTGCTTTAGCTGCCGCCAAACTGCCGATTCCGACTGTGTTTGTAGTAAGACAGGTAGGTAAATAATGAAAGCCAATGAATTGAAAGACAAATCAGTTGAGCAACTGAATGCTGACTTGGTTGGTTTGCTGAAAGCTCAATTTGGCCTGCGCATGCAGCACGCTACCGGCCAGTTGGGAAAAACCAGCGAATTGAAAAAAGTACGTCGTGATATTGCTCGTATTAAAACCGTTTTAACTGAAAAAGGTGCGAAATAATGAGCGAAGCTAAAAACGTCCGTACTTTGCAAGGCAAAGTGGTTAGCGACAAAATGGATAAAACCGTAACTGTACTGGTGGAGCGTAAAGTAACGCACCCGTTGTATGGCAAAGTAATCCGTCGTTCTACCAAGATTCACGCACATGATGAACAGAACCAATACGGTATCGGTGACATCGTTGTGATCGAAGAGGGTCGTCCTTTGTCTAAAACCAAATCTTGGGTAGTTAAAGAATTGGTAGAAAAAGCCCGTACTGTTTAATCTTGACAACAATATACGGCTAATTAAGAAGCGAAGACTTGCGGAATTCTAAAAAATCCTGTAATCTTCGTTTCTTTGCTTTCGAACTCTTCGAAAGTTTCTCCCTTCGGGACCCAAGACTGATTTGCTGGAACCTTAGATGGTTTCAGGCAGGCATTATCCTACGGATAAAGGCCTGTCTGAAAATGGTAAATTAAGTTGGATTTTTTAAAGGTAAAAACATGATTCAAATGCAGACCATCTTAGATGTGGCTGATAACTCTGGTGCGCGCCGTGTGATGTGCATTAAAGTATTGGGCGGATCTAAGCGTCGCTACGCTAGTGTTGGCGACATTATTAAAGTGTCGGTAAAAGATGCAGCCCCGCGCGGCCGTGTCAAAAAGGGTGATGTATATAATGCCGTAGTGGTGCGTACTGCTAAAGGTGTTCGTCGTCCCGATGGTGCTCTGATCAAGTTTGATAACAATGCTGCAGTATTGTTGAATAACAAACTTGAACCGCTGGGTACCCGTATTTTTGGCCCGGTTACTCGTGAACTGCGTACCGAACGCTTCATGAAAATCGTTTCATTGGCACCTGAAGTATTATAAGGAAAGCAAGCAATGAACAAAATTATTAAAGGCGATCAAGTAATCGTCATTACCGGTAAAGATAAAGGCAAGCAAGGCCAAGTTGTCCGTGTGCTGGGTGATAAGGTGGTGGTTGAAGGCATTAATGTTGCTAAGCGTCACCAGAAGCCGAATCCGATGCGTGGAATTGAAGGTGGCATCATTGTTAAGAATATGCCTTTGGCTATTTCTAATGTTGCTATTTTCAATCCTGAAACAAATAAAGCTGACCGTGTTGGCATCAAATTGGTTGAAAACGAAGGTAAGGTTAAACGCGTTCGTGTATTCAAATCCAATGGTGCTGAGATTGGTGCTTAAGGAGTGAGATGACATGGCACGTTTGAAAGACTTTTATACTACTACCGTTGTACCTGAGTTGATGAAACAATTCAGCTATAATTCTATTATGGAAGTGCCCCGTATCGAGAAAATTACCTTGAATATGGGTGTTGGCGAAGCAGTTGCCGACAAAAAAGTAATGGAACACGCAGTTGCGGACTTGGAAAAAATTGCTGGTCAAAAACCGGTAGTAACTGTTGCACGCAAATCCATTGCCGGCTTCAAAATTCGCGACAATTATCCGGTTGGCTGCAAGGTGACTTTGCGTCGTGATCAGATGTTTGAATTTCTTGATCGCTTGGTAACCATCGCTCTGCCTCGTGTACGTGACTTCCGTGGCGTAAATGGCAAATCTTTTGATGGTCGCGGTAACTTCAATATGGGTGTGCGCGAACAAATTATCTTCCCGGAAATCGAATACGATAAAATTGATGCTTTGCGTGGTTTGAATATTACTATCACCACCACTGCTAAAACCGACGAAGAAGCCAAGGCGTTGTTGTCGCTGTTCAAATTTCCGTTTAAAGGATAATCATGGCTAAGAAAGCACTTATTAATCGCGAAGCTAAGCGTGTCGCGTTGGCTAAAAAATACGCTGCAAAACGCGCAGCTATTTTTGCAGTCATCAATGACAGCAGCGCTACTGATGAAGAACGCTTCGAAGCTCGCCTGAAGTTGCAGGCGATTCCGCGTAATGCTGCTCCGGTTCGCCAGCGTCGTCGCTGTGCTATCACCGGTCGTCCGCGTGGTACCTTCCGTAAATTCGGCTTGGGCCGTATCAAGATCCGTGAAATTGCCATGCGTGGCGAAATCCCGGGTGTGATTAAAGCCAGCTGGTAATAGGAGAAAAATAAATGAGTATGCATGATCCTATTTCCGATATGTTGACCCGCATCCGCAACGCACAACGTGCAAACAAAGTTGCTGTTGCTATGCCTTCTTCGAAATTGAAAGTGGCGATTGCCAAAGTTTTGAAAGAAGAAGGCTATGTCGAAGACTTCGCGGTTTCTGCTGATGCAAAACCGGTATTGGAAATTCAATTGAAATACTATGCAGGCCGTCCGGTTATCGAGCAAATTAAACGTGTTTCACGTCCTGGTTTGCGCGTATACAAAGGTTCTGGTGAGATTCCAACTGTAATGAACGGTTTGGGTGTTGCTATTGTTAGTACTTCAAAAGGCGTAATGACTGACCGTAAAGCCCGTGCCGCTGGCATCGGTGGTGAGTTATTGTGCGTCGTAGCCTAAAGGAGCGTTTAAGATGTCTCGCGTAGCGAAAAATCCAGTAACTGTTCCTGCTGGCGTAGAAGTTAAGTTTGGAACTGAATCATTGACCGTAAAAGGTAAAAACGGCGAATTGGCCTTTCCTTTGAGCAATGATGTAAAAATTGAGTTGAACGACGGTCAATTGACTTTTGCTGCTGTAAATGACAGCAAACATTCAGTGGCGATGTCTGGTACTGTGCGTGCGATTGTTGCCAATATGGTAAAAGGTGTTGCAGAAGGTTTTGAGAAAAAACTGCAACTGATTGGCGTAGGTTACCGTGCACAAGCTCAAGGTAAAACATTGAACCTGTCTTTGGGTTTCTCTCATCCGGTGGTATACGAAATGCCAGAAGGTATTACCGTTCAAACCCCGTCACAAACCGAAATCGTACTGACCGGTGCCGACAAGCAAGTTGTGGGCCAGGTTGCTGCTGAGATTCGCGCTTTCCGTCCGCCTGAGCCTTATAAAGGTAAGGGTGTGCGTTATGTGGGCGAAGTGGTTGTGATGAAAGAAGCTAAGAAGAAATAATTGAGGCCTCACAATGGATAAACATGCAACAAGACTCCGTCGTGCACGCAAAACTCGTGCCCGTATTGCGGATTTGAAAGTGGTTCGTCTGTGTGTATTCCGCACAAACAGCCATATTTATGCTCAAGTAATCAGTGCTGAGGGTGATAAGGTATTGGCTTCTGCCTCTACTTTGGAAGCTGAAGTTCGTAGCAGCCTGAAAACCGGCAGCAATGTTGAAGCTGCTATCTTGGTCGGTAAGCGCATTGCTGAAAAAGCAAAAGCAGCCGGTATCGAAAAAGTTGCTTTTGACCGCTCTGGTTTTCAATATCACGGTCGCGTAAAAGCTTTGGCTGAAGCTGCCCGTGAAAACGGCTTGAGCTTCTAAGAAAGATTTTGGAGATCTGACATGGCAAAACATGAAACAGAAGAGCGCGGTGACGGCCTGATTGAAAAGATGGTGGCTGTAAACCGTGTAACCAAAGTGGTTAAAGGCGGACGCATCATGGCGTTCTCGGCTTTGACCGTGGTAGGTGACGGCGATGGCCGTATCGGTATGGGTAAAGGTAAATCGAAAGAGGTACCGGTAGCTGTACAGAAAGCAATGGATCAAGCCCGTCGTAACATGATTAAAGTACCGTTGAAAAACGGCACCATTCATCATGAAGTGATCGGTAAGCATGGTGCAACCCGTGTATTTATGCAACCTGCCAAAGAAGGTAGCGGTGTAAAAGCGGGCGGTCCGATGCGTTTGGTATTCGATGCAATGGGTGTGCATAACATCTCTGCTAAAGTTCACGGTTCTACCAATCCGTACAATATCGTACGAGCCACTTTGGACGGCTTGTCTAAGCTGTACACTCCGGCTGAAATCGCTGCTAAGCGCGGTCTGACCGTTGAAGACATCTTGGGAGCGAACCATGACTGAGCAAAAGAAAATCAAAGTAACCTTGGCTAAAAGCCTGATTGGTACTATTGAGTCACATCGCGCTTGTGCTCGCGGTTTGGGCTTGCGTCATCGCGAGCATACCGTTGAAGTATTGGATACCCCGGAAAATCGTGGCATGATTAATAAAATCAGCTACCTTTTGAAAGTGGAGTCATAATATGTTGTTGAACACCATTAAACCTGCTGAAGGTGCAACAAAAGAGCGTCGTCGCGTAGGCCGTGGTATCGGTAGCGGCTTGGGTAAAACTGGCGGTCGTGGCCATAAAGGTCAGAAGAGCCGTTCTGGTGGTTTCCATAAAGTGGGTTTCGAAGGCGGTCAAATGCCTTTGCAACGTCGCTTGCCGAAACGTGGCTTCAAATCATTAACTGCTGCTCAAAATGCTGAAGTACGCTTGGGCGAGTTGAACTTGGTTGCGGTTGAGGAAATTGATGTTCTGGCTTTGAAACAGGCCGGCTTGATTCCTGCTGGTGCCTTGAATGTTAAAGTGATTGCTTCTGGTGAAATTGCCAAAGCGGTAACTTTGAAAGGTATCAAAGCAACTAAAGGCGCGAAAGCTGCGATTGAAGCGGCTGGTGGCAAAGTAGAAGAGTAAGGCTAAAAGACAAAGTGGCAAATCGACAAGCATCATCTGGTATGGCAAATCTTAGTGATCTAAAGAAACGGTTGGTATTCCTTATCGGGGCATTAATTGTTTTTCGAATAGGTGCGCATATCCCGGTGCCGGGTGTAGATGCAGCCGCTTTGGCTAAGCTCTATGAAAGTGCGGGAGGTGGAATCCTGAACATGTTGAATATGTTCTCAGGAGGCTCACTTCAGCGCTTTAGTGTTTTTGCTATCGGGATTATGCCTTATATCTCGGCATCCATTATTGTTCAGTTGGCTTCTGAAATTATGCCTTCACTGAAGGCTTTGAAGAAAGAAGGCGAAGCAGGGCGTCGTATTATTACAAAATATACTCGTTATGGTACCGTTCTGTTAGCGACTCTTCAAAGTTTCGGTGTGGCGACTTTTGTCTATAGCCAGAACATTGTAGTAGCATCCAAATTTGAGTTTTTTACCTCAACCGTTTTCTGCTTAGTCGGAGGAACCATGTTCCTGATGTGGTTAGGCGAGCAGATGACCGAGCGTGGAATTGGTAATGGTATTTCATTGATCATTACTGCAGGTATTGCTGCCGGGTTACCTTCGGGAGCCATTCAGTTGTGGACCCTGTTAGATCAAGGTTCGATTGGTGCGCCGATGGCGGTGGCTATTTTGGTTGGTGCGCTGGTTTTGATTTATGTGGTGGTTTGTTTTGAAAGTGCTTTGCGTAAGGTGCCGATACATTATGCAAAACGCCAGACAGGTAGCTTCTTTGCACAAAACCAGAATACTCATATGCCGTTTAAAATGAATATGGCAGGTGTAATTCCCCCTATCTTTGCTTCTAGTATTATTATGTTTCCTGCGACTCTTGCTGGGTGGTTGGGTGATAATACGGCAGACAATTGGTTGACTCGTTTGGCTGGTTGGTTGGGACACGGTCAGCCTGCTTATATTCTGTTATTTGCTGCTTCTATTGTATTTTTCTGTTATTTTTATACGGCTTTGGTATTTAGTCCGCGTGAGATGGCTGAGAATTTGAAGAAAAGTGGTGCTTTTGTTCCTGGCATTCGCCCGGGTGAGCAGACGGCAAACTATTTGGAAGGTGTTGTATTGCGCCTGACATTTTTCGGTGCGCTTTATATCACCATTATCTGCCTGATTCCTGAGTTTTTGATGACTGCAGTCAATGTTCCTTTCTACTTGGGCGGAACGTCGTTATTAATTTTGGTTGTTGTAACCATGGATTTCAATACTCAGCTTGCATCTTATAAGATGACGCAGCAGTATGAGCGCTTTGATATGAAATCTTTATCTCGTAAATAAACACATGGCTAAAGAAGATACCATTCAAATGCAGGGTGAAATTCTTGAAACCCTGCCTAATGCTACTTTTAAAGTAAAACTCGAAAATGATCATGTCGTGTTGGGTCATATTTCCGGCAAGATGCGAATGCACTACATCCGTATTTCTCCGGGAGATAAGGTGACGGTTGAATTGACGCCTTATGATTTAACGCGCGCACGTATTGTCTTTCGAGCAAGATAAACCAGGAAAGGAAGTAATATGCGCGTACAACCTTCTGTAAAGAAAATTTGCCGCAACTGCAAGATTATTCGTCGTAATCGTGTCGTTCGTGTCATTTGTACCGATCCCCGTCACAAACAACGTCAAGGCTAATTATTTTATTAGTCGTGATTTTGTGTTATAGTGACCAACTTTTGCCCTTAAAGGAAAAAATATGGCTCGTATCGCAGGGGTGAATATCCCTAATAACGCCCATATCGTAATTGGCTTACAGGCTATTTACGGTGTTGGCGCTACTCGTGCCAAAGCTATTTGCGAAGCTGCCGGCGTTGTTGCCAGCACTAAAGTGAAAGATTTGGACGAGTCCCAATTGGAAGCTTTGCGTGAGCAAGTTGCCCGTTATGTAGTAGAAGGTGATTTGCGTCGTGAAGTAACCATGAGTATTAAACGCCTGATGGACATGGGCTGCTACCGTGGTTTCCGCCACCGTCGTGGCTTGCCTTGTCGTGGACAACGCACCCGTACCAATGCGCGTACCCGCAAAGGTCCGCGTAAGGCTATTGCAGGTAAAAAATAATTTTTTAAGGATTTAATTGATGGCTAAAGCAAACACAGCCTCGCGTGTACGCAAAAAAGTACGCAAAACCGTGAGTGAAGGTATCGTGCATGTTCATGCATCGTTCAATAATACCATCATTACAATCACCGACCGTCAAGGCAATGCATTGTCTTGGGCTACCTCTGGCGGCGCTGGTTTTAAAGGTTCTCGTAAAAGTACACCGTTTGCTGCTCAGGTAGCAGCAGAAGCCGCTGGTAAAGTTGCCCAAGAGTATGGCGTTAAAAATCTGGAAGTTCGTATTAAAGGCCCAGGCCCGGGTCGTGAATCTTCAGTTCGTGCGCTCAACGCTCTTGGTTTCAAAATTACCAGCATTACCGACGTTACACCGTTGCCGCATAACGGCTGCCGTCCGCCTAAAAAACGTCGTATTTAATTTGGAGTGATTGAGAATGGCACGTTATATCGGCCCTAAATGTAAATTAGCACGCCGCGAAGGCACTGATCTTTTTCTGAAGAGCGCGCGTCGCTCTTTGGAGTCCAAATGTAAAATCGATTCTGCTCCCGGTCAGCACGGTGCGAAAAAGCCCCGTTTGTCTGATTACGGTCTGCAATTGCGCGAGAAGCAAAAAATCCGTCGTATCTACGGTGTTTTGGAACGTCAGTTCCGCCGCTACTTCGCCGAAGCTGCCCGTCGTAAAGGTTCTACCGGTGAGTTGTTGCTGCAATTGCTGGAATCGCGTTTGGATAATGTAGTTTACCGTATGGGTTTCGGCTCTACCCGCGCCGAAGCACGTCAATTGGTATCTCACAAAGCAATTACCGTAAACGGTCAAGTTGTGAACATCCCGTCTTTCCAAGTGAAAGCCGGTGACGTCGTTGCTATCCGCGAAAAAGCCAAGAAACAGGTTCGTATTCAAGAAGCCCTAGGTTTGGCTACTCAAATCGGTATTCCGAGCTGGGTTTCTGTGGATGCAGGCAAATTGGAAGGTGTATTTAAAAATATGCCTGATCGCTCAGAGTTGTACAGCGATATTAATGAACAGCTGGTGGTAGAGTTCTACTCTAAATAATGCCGGCTCAGTGAGGGACAGTTAAATGCAAAACAGCACTTCCGAATTTTTGCAGCCTCGTCAAATTGATGTTGATACCTTGTCTGCGACACGCGCCAAGGTTTCTATGCAGCCGTTTGAGCGTGGTTTCGGCCATACTTTAGGTAATGCTTTGCGTCGTATCTTACTATCATCCATGAATGGTTTTGCCCCGACTGAAGTAGCGATTACCGGTGTCTTGCACGAATATTCGACCCTTGACGGTGTTCAGGAGGATGTTGTTGACATTCTTCTGAATATCAAAGGTGTGGTGTTCAAGTTGCATGGTCGTACTGATGTGTCGCTGACTTTGAAAAAATCGGGTGCAGGTGCTGTAGTGGCAGGCGACATTGAATTGCCGCATGATGTTGAAATCATTAATCCTGATCATGTGATCTGTAATCTGGCGGATAAGGGTCAGATTGAGATGGAAATCAAGGTTGAGCAAGGTCGCGGTTACCAATCTGTTTCAGGTCGTCGCGCTGTGCGTGATGATAACCGGAACATTGGCGCCATTCAATTGGATGCGAGCTTTTCGCCCATCAGTCGCGTCAGCTTTGAAGTTGAGGCTGCCCGCGTAGAACAACGTACCGATTTGGATCGTTTGGTTTTAGATATTGAAACCGATGGTTCAATTGATCCTGAAGAGGCGGTGCGTAACGCGGCACGTATTTTGATTGACCAAATGTCTATTTTTGCCGACCTGCAAGGTACGCCGGTGGAAGAGGTGGAAGAGAAAGCTCCTCCGATTGATCCGATTCTGCTGCGCCCGGTGGATGATTTGGAATTGACAGTACGTTCAGCCAACTGCTTGAAAGCTGAGGACATTTACTATATCGGTGATTTGATCCAACGTACTGAGACCGAGCTTTTGAAAACCCCCAATTTGGGCCGTAAATCTTTGAATGAAATCAAAGAAGTCTTGGCCTCTAAAGGTTTGACTTTGGGCTCAAAATTGGAAGCTTGGCCGCCTGCGGGTTTGGAAAAGCCTTAAGTTTGAATATTAAAGGATAATGACATGCGTCATCGTAATGGCAATCGTAAATTAAACCGCACCAGCAGCCACCGTGCTGCGATGTTGCGTAACATGGCAAACTCTTTGTTGACCCATGAAACCATCGTGACCACTTTGCCGAAGGCAAAAGAGTTGCGTCGAGTGGTTGAGCCCTTGATTACCTTGGGTAAAAAACCTTCTTTGGCTAACCGCCGTTTGGCGTTCGACCGCACCCGCGATCGTGACGTAGTGGTAAAACTGTTTGGTGACTTGGGTCCCCGTTTTGCTGCACGCAATGGTGGTTATATCCGTATTTTGAAATACGGCTTCCGCAAAGGCGACAATGCGCCGTTGGCTCTGATTGAGCTAGTGGACAAAGCTCCTGAAGCGGCTGCTGAATAAGCACAAAGTAAAAAAGAAAAACCGGTCTGGTAACAGGCCGGTTTTTCTTTTTAGGGGACGATTGATGGACACCTATTGCAGGTGAGTTGTTGGGAGGCTTGGGCAGTAGCATGAATGGTTTTTATATGTGTACGGGGAATACAGAAAACATTTATTTTTGATGCAGTATAGTCATGTTCTAGCTGTCTGTGGCGGTTGTTGGTTGCTGCTTGGTGATTTAGTAATAACCGATTTTTATCGATTTACTTTTGATTCTTTTCCTTAAGCGTTAAAGCCGAACAAACTACCATATGAGCAAGAGTGGATACACAAAGCCATAACTTGGTATAGATAAGAAAAGACAGATAGAGGTTAATATAAAAATATTTATCTTTAAGGGAAAAGAAGTTAAATGAATATTGTCGCTTTGCTAAACTTCCCGGCTGATGTTGTAAATTCACATATAACAAAACTAATAAACAAGCAAACGCTAAAATACTACAGAAACATACTTGCATATATATCTTGGTTTTGCTGATAAGATAATTTCCGTCCTGAATGCTTTTAAAAACCACTCCATCTTTATTGAAAGCATAACGAATGAATTGTGTGGTTATATAACAGCCCATTAACATAACAAAAAACATAAATATTTGAAATCTTGGCTTTAAATAATATTCGATTACAGGCTCTGAAAAATGTTGATGTTTCCAAATAGTGGTTACATCAGCCAATGTATTAGATAAACCGGTGAATATGTGTGACAGAAAGGAATTAAATAAGTATTCATTTATGCTCAAAAAATAGAGTAATCCTTGTGTTAATAAATCCACCTTCGTTTGGTAGATAGACATGATGAAATAGAAGGCCAAGGTCAGTATTAAGGGGAGTAATACGATTATTTTTAACAGAACAACCAGCCAATGATTAAAAGAAGTTGGTTGCTTTAATCGAAGACTTAAAAAAGCCAACATTGCCAATAGGGCGGCAAATGACATTTTATAAAAACCTGCCGTCCATAAAATGACGCTGATGATAAGGAAATAAATGTCACAATTTTTTGCTGATTTGATGGGGGTGTTGCTGTTTTGCTGTTGGAGTGATTCAGAGTTTTCCATGTTTGATTATGCCTCTCTTATTTTGTGTTTGGCTAAATTATGGCGGGATTATACAGCCAACTCGTGGGAGATTTGAGGCGGGCTTGTGTTTGATATTAATTCGATAATTGGCCGGTTTAATGGAATGCCTGTCTGAAAAAAACATAAGTTTTCAGACAGGGGTAAGCTGACCGTAGCTATAGCAGGTTCGGCTATTGATGCCTGTCTGAAAAAGTGATGAATGACAGCTAAGTTGTAGCGCTATCCACTTTCTTGGGGCGAACCGACAGGTGTTGTCAGTTCGCCCTCAGTGTTTACAGAAAAATATACCGGCTGGGATAGCCTAGCCGGTATGGGAGTTATTTCTTGGAACTGATCACGATTTTGTTGCCTTCATCGCGGGCACCGGGGATGTTGCGTATCAGTTCTTCGATATTGTGTTCATCTTCGGCTGAAAGTTGATGTTTGGTTTGGCCGCTAAATTGTTGGCTGATGCCGATGATTTGGCGGATAAAGTCTTTGTCTACCTTAACTTCCGACTGGTATTGGAGTTTGTTTTGTATTTCACGGATGAGGGTTTCCGGTTTGCCATTGATGGGGTATTCACCTGCGGGTAGCTTGGCGTTGGCTTGGGCATTCAGTGTGCTGTTATTAAGGTAAAGTTTGCTGTTGGCATCCACATTGATGCCTTGTGACAACGCACTTTGTGCGATTTTCTTAAGTTCACTCTCAAGTGCTTGTTGATCAACGCACTCCTGCGCTTGGCGCTGGATTAAGGTGCTGAATTGTTCAAAGGCGGCTTTACTGATTGCTTTGGCCTGCACTTGATATTGAATATGGGTAAAGGGCTGATTGAGGACATCGATGCTTTCGATGTTTAGCTGGTTGCTCAAATCTACCGACTGTTCATTAATGGTTTGTTGGGCGTGGTTGTTGAGTTTGTGTAGTTTGAAATTCCATTTATCGCTGCTGTTGAGCGACAGGCTCTCTAGGCTCAGTTTGTCTTCGCCGGAGCGCAGTTGGCTGTTGCCCAGAGCGATATTGCTTTGGTAGTTCAGCTTGTCGAGCTGCATGGTTAGCGGGAAATCGTTGTTGGTGGACTGTAGGTTCAGTTGCGGCAAGTTAAACTCGACTGTATCGACATCGAAGCGCTCTTGCTTGCGTTGGAGTGTCATCTTGAAGCTGGCTTCCTGCCAAGAAGCGTTGAAGTGGTTGGCGGTATCTTGATACTGGTTGGCGGGCAGGGTGGTTGTGTTGTGGATGGTGCCGCCCCAGCTGACATCAGAGTGGCTGTTGAACAGGAAAATGCCATCGGGTTTATCCTTGCTGACCAGATAGATTTTGGATTGGATCTGATAGCCGCCGAGGGTGCGAAGGATGTGGTCTTCGCCGCGCAACTTGAACGCAGGGGCTTGGTCTGGGGCACATAAATCGGCTATCCAATCGGCTGTCCAGTTTACTTGGCCGTCCATTACGCCCATGTGGTATTGCTGGGTTTGGATTTTAAATTGTTTATAGGCTTGGTTGGGTTGATAGAAGCGTTTGAGTTGGTTGTCGGCATAGAGGTTGCCGCCGACGGCTGCGGTGCCGCCTACGGCGAGCAGGGTAATCAGGCTGATGGTGGTTTTGTTCATGATGATTGATGGCTGAGTAAGAGTTTGTAACGGATGAAATATTAAGGCTGTTTGTTGTGGTCGTCCGACTGGCTAGGCAGAGGGTGTTGCTTTGCGATAAGTGGCGTTAATGTTGGTTAAGATGTATGGGTAAATCAAAATGCCTGTCTGAAAGACATCGAATCTTTCAGACAGGCATATTGGTGACATCAATACGTCAAGCAAACTCTTCGGTATCGATTTCGGCTTGGGTAGCGGCTGGATAGCGGGCGCCGTGGACGTTTTGTGCGTGGATCAACTGCCCGGCCTGTTGCAATAGATCGGCATCCAAGTTGAGTTCGGCGGCGGCTAAGTTTTCGGCCAAATGGCTGATTTGCACGGTGCCGGGTATCGGCAGGATGTTGTCTTGTTGTGCCAACAGCCAGGCGAGGCTGAGTTGGGCGGGGGGGCAGCCGGCTTGGTCGGCCAGTTGTTGTAAGGCGGGCAGCAGTTGCAGGTTTTTGGGGTAGTTTTCTGCTGAAAAGCGCGGCATCGGGCGGCGGATGTCTTTTTCGACCAAGTTGGCGACATTGTGCAGACTGCCGCCGAGAAAGCCGCGGCCGAGCGGGCTGAAGGCGACAAAGGCGGTGCCCAATTCGCGGGTTTTGGCTAACACGGCGATTTCAGGATTGCGCGTCCACAGCTGATATTCGGGTTGTACGGCGGCGATGGGGTGGACGGCATGGGCTTTTTCGAGGGTAGCGGCGGAAACTTCCGACAGGCCGATGGCGCGGATTTTGCCTTGTTGCACCAAATCGGCCAGCGCTCCGACGCTCTCTTCAATCGGGATGTTTTTATCCCAGCGGTGCAGGTAGTAGAGGTCGATGACATCGGTTTGCAGGCGTTGCAGCGAGGCTTCGCATTGTTGCTTGAGGGTGGCGGGGCGGCCGTCGATCACGCGTTGGCCGTTAACGCCGCCCATGCCACATTTGCTGGCGAGGAGAATTTGTTTTCGATACGGTTTGAGCGCTTTGCCGACCAGGGTTTCGTTGGCGCCGAAGCCGTAAAGGGTGGCGGTATCGAAATGGTTGCAGCCGAGCTCGACTGCGCGTTGTAAGAGTTGGAGGGCGCTGGTTTCGTCGGGCGGGGTGCCGTAGGCGTGGCTGAGGTTCATGCAGCCGAGGCCGATGGGGTTGACGGTGTGGCCGGCGAGGGTGCGGGTGGTCATAGGTGGCTCCTTTTTTGTGTGTTTTTTCAGACAGGCATTGGGGTAGGGGAGTTTCTGCTTGTATGGTATTTTACCGGATGGCTACCGTTTTGCCCTCTCCCCAGCCCTCCCCCACGGGGGAGGGAGTTTGGCGGTTCTGCCAGTAAGAAACGTTTCTGAAGTCATTAATGCCTGTCTGAAAAAGCATTCAGACAGGCATTGTGGTTGGGAATGCTATGGTTAAACAAAATGTTAGTTTTTAGCGAAACTCACTTTGTTTCAGACAGGCATTCGGGATGCGCGGGAAGCTGTTTGATGCAAGCTCAGCGCTTGCCTGCGGGCGAGCCGCCCGCGCTCCCAGCGAGCCTGTTTTAACCTGCCAACTGTTTTTCCAATTCGCCCAAAACTTTATAGCAGTTAATCACGCTTTCCACGCTGGAATTCGGCTGGCGGCCTTCGCGGATGGCGGCGAAGAATTCGCGGTCTTGCAGCTCGATGCCGTTCATGGAAACGTCGACTTTGCTCACATCAATCGCTTCTTCTTTGCCGTTCACCAAATCATCGTAGCGGGCGATGTAGGTGCCGTTGTCGCAGATGTAGCGGAAGAAGGTGCCCAAGGGGCCGTCGTTATTGAACGACAGCGACAGGGTGCAAATCGCGCCGCTGGCGGCTTGCAGCTGGATGGACATATCCATGGCGATACCCAAGGTCGGGTGGATCGGCCCTTGGATGGCGTTGGCTTTCACCACTTGGCTGCTGGTTTGGTATTGGAACAGGTCGACGGTATGCGCGGCATGGTGCCACAGCAGGTGGTCGGTCCACGAACGCGGTTCGCCCAGCGCATTGGTGTTGGTACGGCGGAAGAAATAGGTTTGCACGTCCATTTGCTGGATGTTGAGTTCGCCGGCAACGATTTTGTTGTGCACCCATTGGTGGCTGGGGTTGAAGCGGCGGGTGTGGCCGACCATCGCAACCAGGCCGGTTTCTTTTTGTACGTTCAGCACTTCTTCGGCGTCGCGCCAAGAGTCGGCCAGCGGGATTTCGACTTGCACGTGCTTACCGGCGCGCAGGCATTGCAGGGTTTGCGCGGCGTGCATTTGGGTGGGGGTACACAGAATCACCGCGTCCAACTCGGGCAGGGCGAGCGCGGCGGCCAAATCGTCGGTGACAAAGCCGATGCCGTATTTGTCGGCCACGGTTTGGGTTTTGGCCAAATCGCGGCCGATTAAGGCGATCACTTCCACATCGGGAATGTTTTTAATGCCGTCCAGATGTTTGACGCCGAAAGCGCCGGCACCGGCGAGGGCTACTTTAATGGTTTTCATAAAAACTCCTGTCTGAAAGAGGTAATGGTAGGAACTTAATGTTATTCAGATGATGGGGCTTCTAATATCAGATGCCCCACCGCCGTATTGGATGCAGGCACATGATAGAAGCGGTGTTTAACCACCGGCTGTTGGCCTTCTTCGCACATCGCGGCGCGGGCGATCAGCCACATCACCAATTCGATGCCTTCGGAACCGGCTTCGCGCACATATTCTACATGCGGCTTTTTCGCCAGCGTTTTCGGGTCGGCAATCAAATCGTCTAAGAACTGGTTGTCCCATTCTTTATTGATCAAACCGGCGCGCGGGCCTTGCAGTTGGTGGCTCATGCCGCCGGTGCCCCAGATGTGGACGTTGATGTCTTCATCATAAGCGGCAACCGCGTTGCGGATGGCGCGGCCTAAATCATAGCAGCGTTGGCCGCTGGGTACCGGATATTGCACCACGTTTACATGCAGGGGAATCACTTTTACCGGCCAAGGATCGACATCGCCGAACATCAGCGACAGCGGCACGGTTAAACCGTGATCAACGCCCAGCTCATAGCACAAAGTCAAATCAAAGCCTTGTTCGATCACAGAATGCGCCAGATGCGAGGCAAAGGCCTGGTCGCCGGGTACGTTCGGAATCGGGCGCGGCCCCCAGCCTTCGTCGCAAGGGATGAACTCTTCATTCATGCCCAGCGCGAAAGTGGGGATTAGGTCGAAACCGAAGTTGTTGGTGTGGTCGTTGTACACCAAGATAATCACGTCGGGCTTATTTTCTTTCTGCCATTGTTTGCTGTATTCGTAACCGGCAAATACCGGTTTCCAATAATCTTCTGCGGTTTTTTTCAAATCCCAAGCCACGCCGACGGCGGGGATGTGCGAGGTGTAAACGCTTGCGGTGATTTTTGCCATGTTGTTCTCCTGTTGCGGCGGCTTTATTTTTTCTGCTCGTGCAGATAGCGGTTGCCTTCGATGCTGCGGCCGCCGTTAATCATCATGTTGCGGTAGGCTTCTTCGGTCATGCCGGTCATGCTGCCGGCCATTTGCTGGAAGCTCAAGCCGTCGGTGGCGCCGATTTTGGCCAGCACATAAATATTGCCGCCCAAGGCCATGCAGCGGTTTAAATCGCGGCTCATCACCGCTTGCTTTTGCTCTTCGGTCATCGGCCATTCGTCGAGATAGGCTCGCTCGTTGGCTTTAAAGCGTTCGCGGTTTTCCGGCTTCATCAGCGACATGCAGAACTGGTTCAGGTGATAACCTTTGCTGGCCTGCTCGGAATCGAAAATGGTGGTGCCGGGGATGTCTTTATACGGCTTGTCGATTGCCATGGGATTCTCCTTTGTTTTCGGTGTTTTCAGACAGGCATTTCATCATGCTTAATGCCTGTCTGAAAAATCATACGGCTTTATTTTATAGCGAAAGTAATAAAGAATTGATACAAGGCAGCGAGCTGCAGACAGTACATAGAGTACGACCAAGCGAGATAACGCCGTATCAGTTTTTTAGTACTTCGCTATACTTCTTCCGGCCAATACAAACGCATCGGATTGTCGACCAGAATCTGTTGCAGCTCCTGCGGGGTGGTGGCGATTTGCGCCAGATAATCTACCAGCAAACCGTCGTCCGGCATGTGGTCTTTCAAATTCGGGTGCGGCCAGTCGGTGCCGAACAGCACGCGGTCGGGGAACTGCTGCATCAGGCGGCGGGCGAAGGGCACGACATCGGTGTAGGCGTGTTGCTCGCCGTTCAAGGCTTTCGGGCCGGTGAGGCTTAAGCGCTCGGGGCAGGACAGTTTGCTCCAGATGTTCGGATGCTCGGCCATCAGTTTGACAAACAATTCAAATTCTTCGCCGTCCACCGGTTTGCTAACATCCGGCCGCCCCATGTGATCCACCACCACCGTGGTCGGCAGATGGGTGAAGAAGTCCCACAATTCGGGCAGGTCGGCGGCTTCGAAATACACCACGATGTGCCAGCCCAGCGGCGCAATTTTGTCGGCGATTTCCAGCAGTTCTTCCTTGGGGGTGAAGTCCACCAGGCGTTTAACAAAATTAAAGCGCACGCCGCGCACGCCGGCTTCGTGCAGGCGTTGCAGTTCTTCGTGGCTGATGTCGCGTTTTACGGTGGCGACGCCGCGCGCCAGCTTGCCCGCGCTTTGCAAGGCATCGACCAAAGCACGGTTGTCGGCGCCGTGGCAGGTGGCCTGCACAATCACGTTGCGCGCAAAGCCCAAGTGATCGCGCAGTGCAAACAGTTGCTGTTTAGACGCGTCGCAAGGGGTGTATTTGCGCTCGGGGGCGTAGGGGAACACATCGCCGGGGCCGAATACATGGCAATGCGCGTCTACCGCACCGGCGGGCAGGGTGAGGCGCGGTTTGGACGGATTGGGGTAGAAATCCAACCAGCCGGGGGTTTTCTCAAAGTGACTCATAAACTCTCCTGATTTGGTTTTTCAGACAGGCATTATTCATTCAGACAGGCATGGTTAATAAGGCAGCCCGACATAATTCTCCGCCAACACTTTAGCGGCGTGCTCGGTCAGCTTGAGTTGGTTAAACTCGGCTTGCTGCATTTTTTCTTCAAACTCATCGCCGTCGGGGAAGGTGTGCAACAGCTTGGTCATGTACCAAGAAAAACGTTCGGCCGCCCACACGCGTTTCATGCAACGCTCGGAATAGCCATCGATGCCGGCGCGACTGTGGTTGCCGTAGAAATCGGCGAAGGCATCGGCCAAACATTGCACATCACCTGCGGCCAGATTCAGACCTTTGGCGCCGGTGGGCGGCACAATATGGGCGGCGTCGCCCGCTAAAAACAGGCTGTGGTAACGCATTGGCTCGCTGACAAAGCTGCGCAGCGGGGCAATGCTTTTTTCCAGGCTGGGGCCGGTAACCAGTTTGGCGGCGGCTTCGGGCGGCAGGCGGTTTTTCAGCTCTTGCCAGAAGCGCTCGTCCGACCAGTCTTCCACCGTGTCGCTCAACGGCACTTGCAGGTAATAGCGGCTGCGGGTGGTGGAACGCTGGCTGCACAGGGCAAAGCCGTTGGGGTGTTTGGCGTAAATCAGTTCTTCCGATACCGGCGGGGTGTCGGACAGCAAGCCCAGCCAGCCGAAGGGGTACACGCGCTCGTAGGTTTTGAGCACATCGGCGGGTATGCTTGGGCGCGACACGCCGTGGAAGCCGTCGCAGCCGGCGATGAAGTTGCAATCAAGGCGGTGGTTTTCGCCGTTGTGGCGGTAGGTCACATACGGCGCATCGCTGTCGATGTCGTGTAGCGCCACGTCTTCCGCTTCGTAAACGGTGAGGCCGCCGGTAGCGGCGCGGGCGTCCATCAAATCGCGGGTGACTTCGGTTTGGCCGTACACCACCACGTGTTTGCCGATTTCTTTTTCAAAATCCACGCGGATGTGCTGATGGTTGAACACCAATTCCACCCCGTGGTGCACCAAGCCTTCGCGGTGCATCCGCTCGGCAGCGCCCGCTTTTTCCAAACCTTGTACCGTGGTGTGTTCCAACACACCGGCGCGGATGCGGCTCAATACGTATTCGCCGCTTTTGCGCTCCAAAATCACATTGTCGATACCGTTTTGATACAGCAGTTGGCCGAGCAGCAGGCCGGACGGGCCGGCGCCGATAATGGCTACCTGGGTTTTCATGGTGTTCTCCTTTGTTTATGGTTTTGGTTTTATTGTTATGAGTGCTTGTTTTTCAGACAGGCATAAGTTGTTGAGTACATGCCCGAGACCTTTGCAAAAACGCCATCTGCGGCGCATTTCTGCGTTGTGCGCTGCTCGCTCGTTTGCCTATCTAAGTGATATGTCTGCACTCGCTGCGCTGCTACGCCTTGAACTGCATCCACATCTGGCATTTTTACAAAGGTCTCTGCCTGTCTGAAAACAGCGTTTTTCTCTGATTTTTTTTAATCAATATATTTCAAACCGGCTTTTTCCAAGCCTTCGCGCATTTTGTAGTAATCCAGCCCCAGCGTACCGGCGGCGAAGATTTCGCGTTTGCCCGCTTCGTTGGCTTCGCGCGCTTCGGCTTTGTCGGCGATTTCCATCGCACGCTCGGCGGGTACCACTACCACACCGTCGATGTCGGCAATCACCACGTCGCCCGGATTCACCAGCGCGCCGGCGCACACGATGGGCACATTTACCGAGCCCAAGGTCGCTTTAATCGTGCCTTTGGCGTGAATCGCTTTGCTGAACACCGGAAATTCCATTTCGGTTAAATCGGCCACATCGCGCACGCCGCCGTCGATGATCAGGCCTTTGGCGCCGCGTGCTTTAAACGAAGTGGCCAGCAGGTCGCCGAAAAAGCCGTCGGCGTTGTCGCTGGTGCAGGCGGCTACCGCTACGTCACCCGGCTGCAATTGCTCGGCGGCCACGTGCATCATCCAGTTGTCGCCCGGTTGCAGCAGAATGGTCACCGCGGTGCCGCAGATTTTCGCCTGCGGATAAATCGGCCGCATATAAGGCTTCATCAGGCCGATGCGACCCATCGCTTCGTGAATGGTGGCGCTGCCGAAGCGCGACAGTTTTTCCACCGCCGCCGAATCGGCACGGCGGATATTGCGTTTCACCACGCCCAATTGGTTCAAATACACTTCGCTCATGTTTAGAGTCCTTTCGCTTTCAGGCGCGCATCCAGGCGCGGGAACACGCGGCGGGCGTTGCCTTCATAGATTTGGTGTTTTTCAGCGTCGTTCAAATCGGCCGCTTCGATATAGCGTTTGGTGTCGTCGAAATAGAAACCGGTGCGCGGATCGATGTCGCGCACGGCGCCGATCATTTCCGAGGCAAACAGAATGTTTTTGTTCGGCACCACATCCAGCAGCAAATCAATGCCGGGCTGGTGGTACACGCAGGTATCGAAGAACACGTTGTTCAACAAATGCTCTTCAATTTCGGGTTTCTTCAACACCATCGCCAAGCCGCGGAAACGACCCCAGTGATAAGGCACCGCGCCGCCGCCGTGCGGAATCAGGAAGCGCAGGGTGGGGAAGTCGCGGAACAAATCGCCTTGCAGCAATTGCATAAAGGCGGTGGTGTCGGCGTTCAGATAATGCGCGCCGGTGGTGTGGAAACAGTGATTACAACTGGTGGAAACGTGAATCATGGCGGGGATGTCGTACTCCACCATTTTTTCGTAAATCGGATACCAGTATTTATCGGTGAGCGGCGGCGAAGTCCAATGGCCGCCGGAAGGGTCAGGGTTCAGGTTGATGCCGACATTGCCGTATTCGTTCACGCAGCGCTCCAACTCGGCAATACAGGTTTCCACCGCTACGCCCGGGCTTTGCGGCAGCATCGCCACCGGCACAAAGTTATCGGGAAACAGTTGCGAAACGCGGTAGCACAACTCGTTGCAAATCGCCGCCCAAGTGGACGACACTTCAAAATCGCCGATGTGGTGTGCCATAAAACTGGCACGCGGTGAGAACAAGGTCATATCGGCACCGCGCTCTTTCATCAGGCGCAATTGGTTTTTTTCAATGGTTTCGCGCAATTCGTCGTCGCTGATGTGCAGCTCGGATGCTTTGGGCATTTGCGAAGGGTTGCCGATGGCGGTAATCTGGCGGTTGCGCCAGGCTTCTAATGACGGCGGCGCAGTGGTGTAGTGGCCGTGGCAGTCGATAATCAGGCTCATGAGTTTCTCCTGTTTTTCTTGGAAAAATAATCGGTAAGGTAGGGTTTTATTATTGGTGATAAGCGGATAAGAAAACAGCGGTAATCCGTACTAAGAGCTATAACAAAATTGTATATCTGAAGGGTTAAATGTTTTTCAGACAGGCATAGCGGCCGACGTGGAATCGTGTTGGTTCGGCTGGGTGAAATCAGCCGAACCAACACGATTCCATCAGTGATCACCATACAGTTTCTGTTTCAGCAGCAAAGCGGCGGTGAGAATCAGCGAGGGAACCGCCAGAATCACGAAAATGGTCACATAATCCAGCTTCCAAGCCAGCAGTTGGCCGGTGAGGAAGGTGCCGGCAATCGCGCCCAAGCGGCCGATGCCCAGCATCCACGATACGCCGGTGGTGCGGCATTCGGTGGGGTAGAATTTGGCGGCCAGCGCCGGTAGCGAAGTTTGCGCAGTGTTTTGCATCACACCGGCAAACAGCACCACCGCAATCAATACGCCCAAGCCTTGTCCCAGAGACCAGCCGATACAAGCCACCGACAGCGCGGTGAGGAATGAGAGCAGCGCAATCAGTTTGTTGCCGTTGAATCGATCCATCAGCCAACCGCTGGCAATCGCGCCCAAGCCACCTAAAGCAAACAGGCCGGAAATGCGCGGGCCGAGCTCCGGTGGCATATTGGCTTCGCGGAACAATACCGGCATCCAGTTGATCATGGCGTAGAAGATAATCAGGCCGCAGAAATAGCTGATCCACAGCAAAATCGAACCGGCGCGGAAATGGGAGCCCAATACCATGGCCATCGGATTTTCGCTTTTCGGCACCGCGCGGTTTTCGGTGAGCACAAAAGTGGCGTGATCCAAATCGGCACGCGGATTGATGCGGCGCAGGATTTTGCGTACCTGCTCGGCCGGTTTGTTTTTGGCGACCAAATAAGTGGCCGATTGCGGCAGCAGGAAAATCATGATGAAGCCCAAGACCAGCGGCAGCAGGCCGCACCACAGCAAAGTAGTACGCCAGCCGTATTCAGGAATCATCCAAGAAGCAAAAAAGCCACCTGCCGCCGCGCCCACCGGAAAACCGCAATACATGGTGTTCACAATCAGCGAGCGCTTGTGTTCGGGGCTGTATTCCGCCAACAGGGTGACCGCATTGGGCATCGCTGCGCCCAAGCCTAAGCCGGTGATGAAGCGCAAGATGGTCATTTGGGTGAGATCTTGAGCGAATGAAGAGGCGGCGCACATGGCGGAAAACAGCAATACCGATAAGGTAAGCACGATTTTTCGCCCCATTTTATCGGCAATCGGGCCGGAAGCGACCGCGCCGATAGCGAGACCGAATAAGGCCGCGCTCAATACCGGCGCTAAATCTTTTTTCTCCATGCCCCAATCGTCGAGCAGGCTGGGCGCGATGTAGCCGATGGCGGCGGTGTCCATGCCGTCGAAAAAAGCAATCAGCAGGCAGATGATGAAAATCATCCATTGATAAGGGGAAAACCGGTTTTCATTGAGAAAACCCTGCACGTTAATTGTGCGCTCGGCAGTTTCCATTTTCTGTTCCTCTAAGTAAGCAATTAATATTTGTAGTTTTATGTAACTGATTATTGGGTATAAGGATTTGAAGATAAAGTGTCAAATGGTCATAGGAGTTATAACCAAATGCTATAGCTGATTAGTTTTCAGACAGGCATACCGGGGAAAAAGTATTTTTAACCCGTAAACAACAAACGCCATGCAGTGTTTTGCATGGCGTTTGTTATGTGATCAGGGTAATCAAGGCACTTGGAACGGCAGAAACGAAATATCCATCACATAAGCATTTGGATTCGACCAGTCTACTTTCACTTTTACCGTGTCGCCCAGATACGGTTTCGGATCTGCCGACATCGGCGGGCTGACGAATTTCTGCATTTTGCCGGTATTTGGATTGGGTGCCAGCGCAATGATTTCATAACGATCGATGATGGTGTCGCTTTGTTTTCGGTTCCAGTGGCGCACTTCCGAGACCGCCGCTTCGATCACCTCACCGTGCGCCATCGCTTGTTGTTGGCCCTGATATTTCGGCCACAACACAAACAGCGTCAGCGCCAGCATAATCAGGGTCATCAACCAAGTAATCGGATGCGGTAGTACGAAACAGAGTACCAATAAGCCGATGATGACGGCGGCGGCGATGATGAGAGAGGTGAGCGTTAACATGGTTTTTGTGTAGAAAAAATGAATAAGGAAAAGCCACTTTATCATTAAGTATGCCTGTCTGAAAACTCACTGCTTTTGTTTTCAGACAGGCATACTTAATGATTAGGATGTTTTAGACGGCAACAGCCTCAACGGTTTGCTGCTCGTCAGGCAAAGCCGGCAGTACGATGTTCAGAATATTGCTGCATTCGTTGCCGGCCGAGTCCAGATATTCCGCCATCAGTAAAAACGATTGCGAACGTTCAGGGCGGTGTTCCATCAGCGAGAAATATTGGTTGCGTACCGGTAATTGCTGAATCATATCCGGCAGAAAGGGTACCGGGTTATTACCCATATCGGATAAACGGATGCGCTGGGCGCCGTCCTGACCAACATTGCTTAATACCAGCAACAGGCTGCGTCCTTGGTCGGACACCACTTCCAGATGCAGAAACGGGCGCATAGCGGCGCGGCGATCGAAATCTTGTGCCCGCTGTTTTAACGCGAGCCAAGCAAAAAGCGCCATTACCGGTACCGCCGCCAATGCGGCGAGCACGCTGATATTATCGTGCAGCACGCTGTAATTGGTGGGCGCGTAAGCTGAGGCGAGAAAATAGCCGATGAAGAAGATGGCGATGTATAAAACCGGTGCCACCAATTTGTAAAAACGGGAATGCATAGAATCTAATACCACTGTCATTCAATAAGTTATGCAATATGGAAATTAACTTGCATTATTGTATGACCACTGTAATGAACAAAGGTTCGATAAGGGATGGTGTTATCGATTGAATAAAACTATCATGCTTCGGTCACCACCTCGCGCGGGAAGGTTTTTTCACAATAGTGGCATTTCAGCCGAGTTTGCCCTTGGTGCTGGCGCACGTAAAAACGGCTTTTCACCGGCTCGCCGTGGCTGGCGCAGTTAGGGTTGGGGCAGCGGAACACTTCGCTGATGGTATCCGGCATTTTCAGGTGCAGTTTGCGTACCACTTGGAAGTTTTCAATCAGGTTAACGGTGGCTTCCGGTGCAAACAGTGCGAGGCGGTTGGCCGATTTTTCATCAAACAGCACTTCTTTGATTTTGATGATGTCTTTGTTGCCTTGGGTTTTGCTCGGCAGATTAAAGCCCACGGTAACCGCGCTGCCGTAATGCAGCAGCTTGAATTGATTGAGGATGGCGAGGCCAAGGCCGGCGGGGATGTGGTCGATAACAGTGCCGGTTTCGATGGCTTCTACGCTTAGTTGTTTGGCATTCATGATGGCGGCCTCAGATTTCTTCGTTGAGTATCAGCGATAAAATGGCTTGGCGGGCATACACCCCGTTGGTGGCTTGCTCAAAATAATAAGCATAAGGCGTATCGTCGACATCGGGATGGATTTCATCAACTCGCGGCAACGGGTGCAATACGCGCAGATTGGTTTTGGCATTTTCCAGCATGGAAGCATCCAGATTGAATTTGCCTTGGATTTTAGCAAATTCCTGTTCGTCGAAACGCTCGCGCTGTACGCGGGTCATGTAGAGGATATCCGCCCATTCGGCGGCTTCTTCTAAGCTATTCAGAATTTGATAACGACAGCCGGATTCGTCTAATTCTTCGGTAATGTAAGAGGGCATGGCGAGGCTGGGCGGCGACACAAAAGCAAATTCGCAGCCCCAGCGCTTGAGCGCCTGCGCCAGCGAATGCACGGTGCGGCCGTATTTCAAATCACCGGCCATGGCGATTTTCAGGCCGCAAAGTGTACCTTGGGTTTCATAAATGCTGACCAAGTCAAGCAGGGTTTGGCTGGGGTGTTGGTTGGTACCGTCGCCGGCGTTAATCACCGGTACATCGGAAAACTCGGCCAACACACGCGCGGCGCCGTCTTTGGGGTGGCGCTGGATGATGGCATCGGTGTAGCTGGAAATGATGCGGGCGGTATCGGCCAGTGTTTCGCCTTTCTTGGCGCTGGTGTTGGCACCGTCAGCAAAGCCGATTACCTTGCCGCCCAAACGCTGCACAGCGGTTTCAAATGATAAACGAGTACGGGTGGACGGCTCGAAAAAGCAGGAACCGATCAGCTTGCCTTCGAGCAAATCATCACGCGGTTCGGCTTTGAGTTTCAGTGCGGTATTGAGCAGCAATTCAAGCTGCGGTGTGCTTAAATCGGCAATGGAAATAAGGTCTTGTCGGTAGAGTAGATTGGCCATGATGTTTATCCTGATTGGCGGGTGAAAACGCTGACGGCAACCGTGAAAAAGCCCGGGGCTACCGAGCGGTTTTCAATTCAGATTATCGCATAAAAACAGGCCTGTCTGAAATGGTTTGCATTCAGACAGGCCTGTTTTCCAGGCAATAAAATGCCTGTCTGAAAACGAGTTTACGGGTTTCAGACAGGCATTCTTGATGCAGCATTAAAAGCGGTAATTGTATTGTAAGCCGAGAATATTGGCTGAACTCTTGTAGCTGGCATGACTTCGCACATTGCTGTCTACATAAGTGGTGCCACCTTGGGTGCGGGTGCTGGCGTTGTTGATGTGGATATGGCTGTAAGCCACATCAATGCTGTGTTGGCGGTTGAAATCGTATTTGGCGCCCAATGAGAACCACAGGCGGTTGGCGTCGGGTAAGGTAACCAGTCGCTCATCGGCAGAGCGTACCGGCGACTGGTCGAAGGCGATGCCGCCACGCAGTTGCAGCGGTTCGCTGTATTGATAGGACGCGCCGAGGCCGACTTTATAGGTATTGCGCCAATTCGGGTAAATCACCGTTTCGTTGCTCAGCGCGCCGCTGAGGGTGCGCTTGGGATTGGCGAACTTCAGGTGCGCTTCATTGAAACGCGAGTGGCGCGTCCAAGTCACATCGCCAAACAGATTCAGCTTGGGCGTGGCGCGGTACATGCCGTGCACCGACAGTGATTCGGGGGTCACAATATCCAGCGAAGCGTCTTCCTGCGGTACATAGCCGCTGCCGCCTTGCGCTACCGTCGCCTGAATCGCCGGGCGGAATCGTTGGGCAACCGGGCCGACCGCACTCCACTCGGCATCACCTTTCAGATTGTGTTCTACTTTGGAGCGGTAGTTCACACCGACGCGCGCACGGTCGTTCACATCCCACATCCAAGCCAGATGGTAGCCGAATCCCCAGTCGTCCAACTTCACATTGCCCGCGCCATCCGCTTGGCCGCTGGCGCCGAGGCGCGAACCCCAGTCGGCATATTTGCGCAGTTTCACATCGGCGTGTTGGGCAATCGCGCCGACTGCTACTGAGTGTTGGTCGTTGATTTTAAACGCTACTGCCGGTTCAACGGCGAAAGTGGTCAATTCGGTTTTGTTCAGGTTGTAGCGCGATACTGAATCTTCAGCGTAATCGGTGCCCGAGCCAAAAGGGATATACATGCCCACGCCTACGGTCACTTGGTCGTTCAGGTGATACGCGCCATAAAGGTGGGGGGCGATTTTCAGATCTTTGGCAATTTTGCCGTTGGTGGAACCCGGTACGTTGCCGCCGCCGGTATAAGTGGCCGAGGCATTTTCGTATTTCACATCAGGTTTCACCAGATTAATGGCGGCGCTGATTTGATTGCCTTCCAGCTTGGTTAAGCCGGCCGGGTTGTAAAACAGGGTAGAAGCATCATCGGCCTCGGCAGCCGATGAATTGGCCGTGCCTTGCGCGGTAACTGATTGGGTGCCGAAATGGTAGCCGGAAGCATAAGCGCCCTGCATCAGGGCACAAGTGCTGAGGAATAAAACGGTGTGTTTGGTAGAGAACTTCATATTGGGTGCATCCTGTTATGCGGTCAAAATGAGGAGAGATTCTAGGCCTCGGAATATATCATCCAAGGTATTAGTTTAGTATAGGTGCTCAATTCTATAAGCAATCATTTCTGTTGCGAAATACTTTCTATGGCTTTTACATCCTACCTTGTCGTTTGTGGCCGAATCGTTGTATTTATGTCGGTTTTGGATAAGGATTAGAGTTTTATTCAAATCTTTTGAAGCTGGCTATGCGGTGTTTTGCAGAGAATTTGCACAAGGAAAGATACGGCTACTGAGGAAAGTGGTAAACTCATACGCGATATTAAGGTGGAAAACAATGAAAAGAATTTTATGGTCGCTGCCGGTGTGGTTGATGCTGGCCGATATGCTTTATGGCTTTTCAGCCAACATCACCAAAAGTTGGAGCTTGAACCAACAGGAATTGCCTAAAGACGGCTTGCCGGTTGCGCCGCAAATCGCTTTCGATGGTTTGCAGGTATTGGCTAACGGCGGCATGATTCTGATTATCGGCTTTGGCTTGCTGGTGTTGTTGCGACTGAACCGCACGGTATTGCGCGGTTATGCCATGCCGATAGGGGTGTTCAGTACCTTAGGCTTGTTGGCGGTGTTGGCGTTTTCGCTGCCTTCGCTGTGGGAATGGTTTTGGGCGCTGATCGGTTTGATGGGCGGCCGGCAAACCGTATCTTTCGATAATCCGCGTTATTTGGTTACGGCCATGAGTATGCCGTTGATTGCGGTGTTATGTATACTGCGCCTGCTCGGCTGGTATCGTTTAAGTAAACGGCAGGCGGAAGTGCCGCCGGATTTGTTGGAGCCGCTAACGCATCCGGATGAGCCGATGCGTTGAATGAATACCTTCAAAAACAAAAAACCTTGCTGATCAAGCAAGGTTTTTTGTTTGGGGGGGAATTACATTATTCTTTGATAAAGCTGACACCGGCCAGTTGCGACGACAAAATCGCTTGGCGGATGGCGTTGAGCGCTTTCGGCCGCACAAAATTGCGGCGGTAAGCTAAGGCGATGCGCCGTTGCGGTGCGTTGTCGCTGAACGGAATGATGCTGAACAGCATGTGATCGTTTTCGGTGAGGGCGGTAGCAGGTAACACGCTGATGCCCAAACCGCTGGCCACCATGTGGCGCACAGTATTGATGGAACTGCCTTGTAAGGTGTTGGTGAGGCCGAGAATTTTCTGGCGGGCAGCGAGCTCGGTACAACTTTCCATCACTTGATCACGCAGGCAGTTGCCTTCAGTGAGCAGCAGTACTTGCTCTTCTGCTAACTGTTGGGTGCTAACCGCATCCAGTTCCTCAAAAGGGTGACCCTTCGGAACAATCACAAAAAACGGCTCGTCATACAGCGGAACGGTTACCACACCCGGCTCATGGAAGGGTTCGGCAATCACAATGGCATCCAAGTCGCCTCGTTTGAGCGACTCGGTAAGCACATGGGTGTAGTTCTCTTCCAGCATCAACGGCATTTTCGGTGCATTACTGCGCAGCGAAAAAATCAGCTTGGGCAGCAAATACGGTGCTACAGTGAAAATCAGACCAAGTTTGAACGCGCCTTCCAGCTCATTTTGTTCTTCGGTAGCCAAATGTTTGATACGCTCGGCTTCTTCCAGCACGCGGCGGGCTTGCGTGATGATGCGTTCACCCGCTTCGGTGGTAATCACCTCGTTGCTGCTGCGGTCGAACAGAGACACCGAAAGTTCTTCCTCCAGCTTTTTGATGGCGATGGAAAGAGTCGGTTGGCTGACAAAGCAGCGCTGCGCGGCACGGCCGAAATGGCGTTCTTGTGCGACTGCTACGATGTAGCGTAACTCGGTCAAAGTCATGGCGTCAGTCTTCTTTTTTCTGTTCCGGCAGCGTGATGTTCAACTCGAGTACGTCCATACCGTCTTGCTTTTCTTGCGAAATGCGGATGTCTTCCAACGAAACATGAACGTATTTCGATAACACTTGCAACAGCTCTTTCTGCAAAGTCGGCAGATAATCCGGCGCCTGCGCCTTCACGCGCTCTTGCGCGATGATGATTTGCAGGCGGTCGCGGGCAACATCGGCGGTTTTCGGTTTGCGGCCGAACAGCATATCCATTAATGACATCGCTTAACCTCCGAACAAACGTTTGAAGAAGCCTTTTTTCTCGGCATCTAGGAAACGCATTTCACGGTTTTCACCCAACAGACGGGAAATCACGTCTTTATAAGCGTCGGCGGCTACAGCATCTTGTTGGTGAATCACTGGTGAGCCGGCATTGGAAGCCTGCAACACGTTTTGTGATTCGGGAATCACGCCCAGCAGCGGGATGCGCAGGATGTCTTGGATGTCTTGAACCGAAAGCATTTCACCTTTTTCCACGCGCTCGGGTGAATAGCGGGTAATCAACAGGTGCTCTTTGACGGTTTCGCCTTTTTCGGCTTTGCGGCTCTTGCTTTGCAAGATGCCCAAGATGCGGTCGGAGTCGCGAACGCTGGAAACCTCGGGATTGGTGGTCACAATCGCTTCATCGGCAAAATACAGTGCCATCAGGGCACCGGTTTCGATACCGGCGGGCGAGTCGCAAATCACGAATTCGAAGCCCATATTGTCGGTGAGGTCTTTCAGCACTTTTTCCACACCTTCACGGGTGAGTGCTTCTTTATCGCGGGTTTGTGAAGCGGGCAGGATAAATAGATTGTCGCAGTGTTTGTCTTTGATCAATGCTTGGCTGAGGTTGGCTTCGCCTTGGATCACGTTAATCAGGTCGTATACTACGCGGCGTTCGCAGCCCATGATGAGGTCGAGGTTACGCAAGCCGACGTCGAAGTCGATAACGGCAGTTTTGTGGCCGCGCAAGGCCAAACCGGTGGCAATACTGGCGCTGGTGGTGGTTTTGCCCACACCGCCTTTACCTGAGGTGACTACAATGATTTTTGACACGGTAATTCCTTTTAAATGATCAAAAAATAATAGAAATAAATAATGGTTCGGATATCAGTTGAGCCAGTCTAGCATGTTTACTCGGCTTCGATGGCGCTGATGACCAAACGGTTGTCTTGGAGGAAAACTTGTACCGCTTTATGGTTGAGGTGGGTCGGTAATTCTTGCTCGAAGGTACGGTAAATACCGGCCACCGAAACCAGCTCGGCCTGCATCGAATGGATGAAGATGCGGGCGTTGAGGTTGCCGTTGGCGCCGGCCAAGGCACGGCCGCGCATTGGGCCATAGATATGGATATTGCCGTCGGCAATCAGTTCCGCTCCTTTGCTGACCACGCCGGTTACGATTAAGTCGCCGTTTTCGGCATACACCTGCTGGCCGGAACGCACCGGCGAGGAGATGAAAATGGTCGGCTGGCTGATAACCGTGGCTTGTGGTGCGGCTGTGGAAGGTTGCGATGTAACGGCTTCGGCAGGCTCAGCGGGAGCTGGTTCGGGTGTGGCAACCGGTGCGGCAGCGGATGCGGGCTTATTGCCGGCGGGCACTTCGCTGCTGAGATTGTCGGGTTGGCTGAAGGGCAGGCCGTGTTTTTTAGCGGTGGCTTCCCAGCTGCCGTCGGAATGGCGTAAACCGGCCAAAGCCAGGCCATAACTGCGGATAACGGAAGTAATGCCGCCGATATTGAGTTCGGCGGGATTGCTGAAATCCTGTACGTCCAATACGAGCGGCATGTTTAGCTCTTTGTATTGGTCGATGCGTTGTCTGAGTGCTTTATCCAGCTCGCTGAGGCTATTGGTGTGTAGCTGCAGTGCCAGAGCATCCAGACGAGCGGATTTCATGTCGAAAACGGAGCTCATATTTGAATGACTACCCATAAAATTTTTAAATAGCCGAAGTTTACCGTGTTAATCGAATCTATTCAATCTGACGGATGTGGTGAAATGAAAAAATTCTAGCGGCGGGGAAGGAGTGGGGCGGAGATTGCCGCATTTGATGGTATTGAATGAAAGATAAAATAAGGAGGGTGCGGCCATTTTACAACGGCTGTCGTAAGGAAGGCTGAACAGAAAAATGCCTGTCTGAAACATTCAGACAGGCATTTTCCTATTCAGCGTTATATTAAGAGGAACGTTCGTTTTTGCGGTTGTACAACAGCGAAATCATAATAGATACACCCAGTGCACCGAATACCACGGCTAACGAAGCGCCCACCGGAATATGCACCCATTTCATAATCAACATCTTGATACCGATAAAACTCAGTACAAACGCCAGGCCGTAGTGCAGGAAGATAAAGCGGTCGGCGATGTCGGCCAGCAGAAAGTACATGGCGCGCAGGCCGAGGATGGCGAAGATGTTGGAGGTGAGTACGATAAAGGGGTCGGTGGTGACGGCGAAGATGGCGGGAATGCTGTCTACCGCAAATACTACGTCGGACAATTCCACCATAATCAATACCAGCAATAGCGGGGTGGCGATGCGTTTGCCGTTTTCAATGGTGAAGAATTTTTCGCCGTCGAGCTGGTTGCTGACGCGGATGTGTTTTTGCAGCCAAACCAGAATTTTGTTTTGGGCAAACTCGGCTTCGTCGTTATTGTCATCATTATGTTTGAGCATTTTGATGCCGGTATAGAGCAGGAACAGGCCGAAGATATACAGTATCCACTGGAATTCGCTCACCAATACGGCGCCGACAAACACCATAATCGCCCGCAGGATAATGGCACCGAACACACCGTAGAGCAGTACGCGGTGTTGGTATTGCGGTGGTACTTTGAAATAGCTGAAAATCATCAGGAACACAAAAAGGTTGTCGACCGCCAGCGATTTTTCCAGCACATAGCCGGTGAAGTATTCCATCACTTTTTGGCTGGCAAGCTGATGCCCCATTGCTTGGTTGTGGCCGATTTCCCAATACAGCCAACCGCCGAAAGCGCAGGATACGGCTACCCACACGATAGACCAAGCCAGCGCTTCTTTGGGGCTGACTTTATGGGCGCCGCTTTTTTTCAACGACAGCATGTCGATGGCAATCATGATTAAAACGGCTACGAAGAAAACGCCGTAAAATAACGGCGAGCCGATGGATTCGGGGGTGGTCACAGTGTATTCCTCTGAAAGATAAATGGTTTATCATTAAAAAATGAGCGCGTATTCTATCACAAGGCCGTTTGACTGAATGATAAAACGCGAATGCCTGTCTGAAAGCGAAAAGATATGATTGACTTTGATCTTGTATTTGGATGAATATCGAGCAAAATCAGTGTTATGCTGAATTGTCAGTATGCTCTAACAAAAATCAGCAAAACTTTTACGTACATTGGTGTATCTAAATTTAAATGCAAGGGTGTTTTCACCTGCTGTTTTGTGGTTTAATGCCAATCGGCAGGAGAGCTTATCTTGCATTATTCTTCCCCAAACAGGAGTATATTCAATGAAACATTCTTTGACTAAAATCATCGCACTGGCCGCAATTGCCGCTTCTTTAACCGCTTGCGAAAGCATGTCTAGAACACAGCGCAATGCTGCGACCGGTGCTGTTGTCGGCGGTGTAGCCGGCAATCTGATTGGCGGCGATACCGGTTCTACCTTGGGCGGTGCCGCTTTAGGTGGTGTAGTCGGTAGCCAAATCCGATAATTTAAAGATACGCCGCGTAGGCGGATATAACAGGCCGAATTTCCGAGGAAGGAAATCCGGCCTGTTTCGTTTGCTCTAGCGGGTGCGTGAAGTTTCAATGCCGCCGCTGATTTGGCCGTAAGCTTCAGTACGGCTGCCGCTATCGCCGCCAGAGGCGCAGGCGGAGAATAGGGTAGTAGCTAATAAGCCAAGTAAAAGAGTACGTTTCATGGAGTTTGCCTTTCATTGTGACAACATAACAGAATGGTATCTGCTTGGTACTGTAAAGCAATTACCGCAAGGAAACAATGCCTGTCTGAAACCTTTCAGACAGGCATTTTGCTGTTTATTGACTCAACACATTTGGCGGATAGGTGGTGCACAGGTACACTTGGGCGTTTTGTTTTCCGGCAAACGGAGTGGAGATGAAAAAAACGATTGCGGTAATCGGCGGCGGCTTGGTCGGGCGTTTGTGCGCTTGGCAATTGGCAGGGGCCGGTTGGCGAGTGAGTGTGTTTGATCAGGGCGACCGCGAGGGGCGGCAGGCGGCGGCGTATATTGCGGCGGCGATGCTGGCGCCGTTGGCCGAAGCGATTGATGCCACACCGCTGGTGACCGCACTCGGGCGGCAGAGCGTGGCGCGCTGGCAGCGCCTGATTGAACAGTTGCCCGAGCCGGTGTTTTTGCAGCAGGCGGGCAGTTTGGTGGTGTGGCACGCGCAGGATAAGCCTTTGGCGCGTCAGTTTGAACAACAGCTCAAGCGTGCCTGGGGCAGCGATCCGGCACAATTATGGCAGGCGGAACAGTTGGCGGAACGCGAGCCGCAATTGGCCGGCCGTTTTCAGACAGGCATGTATCTGCCCGGCGAAGGCCAGTTGGAAAACCGGCAGGTGTTATCCGCCTTGGCGGCGGCTTTGGAACAAGCAGGCGTGGACTGCCGTTGGCAGAGTGAAATTACACCGCAGCAACTGGCCGGACAGTTTGATTGGCTGTTGGACTGCCGCGGCTTTGGCGCGCAAGCGGATTGGAATCATGCGGCAGGCAGCCGTTTACGCGGTGTGCGCGGCGAAGTGGTGCGGGTGTATGCGCCGGAAGTGAGCCTTAACCGGCCGGTGCGGCTGCTGCATCCGCGTTATCCGCTTTACATCGCGCCCAAGCCCAATCACCAGTTTGTGATCGGCGCCACCCAATTGGAAAGTGAAAGCGGCGCGCCAACCAGCGTGCGATCGGGGCTGGAATTGTTTTCGGCGTTGTATGCGGTGCATCCGGCGTTTGGCGAGGCGCAGGTGTTGGAATTGTCGTCCGGTTTGCGCCCGACTTTAAACCACCACAATCCGGAAATCCGTTTCAGCCGTCAGAGCCGCATGGTTGAAGTGAACGGCTTGTTCCGCCACGGTTTTATGATTTCGCCGGCAGTGTGCGAAACGGTGGTGCAGCTGTTGCAGGGGTTGGCGGACGATGCGCCGTTGCCGCAGGCGGAAGAGGGGTTGATTCGAGAACAGGGGTAGAGAATGGCTGGGAGCGCGGGCGGCTCGCCCGCAGGCAAGCGGTACGCTTGCGTTGGTGATATACGTTCAAGCAAGGTTTAGATTTTGCACTATAGCGAAAGTGCTAAAAAACTGATACGGCGTTATCTCGCCTTGCCGTACTATCTGTACTGTCTGCGGCTCGCTGCCTTGTATCAATTCTTTATTACTTTCGCTATATTTAGTTTGCACTGTGGGCAAATGCGGGCGAGCCGCCCGCGCTCCCAAAATGCCTGTCTGAAAGATTTTGCAGTCTTTCAGACAGGCATTTTAATGAGCGTAAACCAACAGTTTTACACAACTCATTTACCAATACAAAAGCGCGAAAAAATCACCCCCAACAAATCATCGGCGCTGAATTCGCCGGTGATTTCGCTGCACGCCAATTGTGCCAGCCGCAGGTGTTCGGCCAACAGTTCGATTTGATGGTTGCCGCACAGCGCGGCCAATTCCAACTCGGCGCGCGCGGCTTCCAGCGCGTTGAGGTGGCGGCTGCGGGCGAGGAACAGGCTTTCGCTTTCGCCCTGCCAGCCGACTTGCCGCAGCAGCGCCTGTTTCAATAAATCCAAGCCCTGGCCGGTTTTGGCCGACAGGGTAATCACTTGTTCGGCACCGCTCAAGCTGTAATGCCTGTCTGAAAAAGTTTGTGCGGCGTCGCCGGTTAAATCGATTTTGTTGTGGATTTCAATTTTTTTCAGGTTTTCCGGCAGCGCATCGAGAATGGCGCGGGTTTTGGCGTTGATGCCTTCGCGCGGGTCGATCAGAATCAGCGCCACATCGGCTTCCTGTACTGCTTTCTGGCTGCGTTCAATGCCGATTTTTTCCACCACATCGTCGGTGTCGCGCAGGCCGGCGGTGTCGATGATGTGGATCGGCACGCCATCTAGGGTGATGTGTTCGCGCACCGTGTCGCGAGTGGTGCCGGCGATGTCGGTCACAATCGCAACATCGCTGCCGGCCAAGGCGTTGAGCAGGCTGGATTTGCCGACGTTGGGTGCGCCCACCAGCACCACATTCATGCCCTCACGCAAAATTGCGCCTTGCGACGCGCTGTCGAATACCTGCTGCAACTGCTGTTGTAAAGCAGAAAGCTTGCCTTTGGCATCGGCCGCTTCCAGAAAATCAATGTCTTCTTCGGGAAAGTCGAGAGTGGCTTCTACCAGCATCCGCAGCGTAATCAAGTCTTCCACCAAATCGTGAATGCGGCGGGAAAACGCGCCTTTGAGCGAGCGCACCGCCATCCGCGCCGCCGACTGGCTGGAGGCGTCGATCAAATCGGCCACGCTCTCGGCCTGCGCCAAATCCAGTTTGTTGTTGAGAAACGCCCGTTTGGTGAACTCTCCCGGCTCGGCCAATTGCGCGCCCAATTCTAAGCAGCGTTGCAGCAGCATATTCATCACTACCGGCCCGCCGTGGCCTTGCAATTCGATCACGTCTTCGCCGGTGAAACTGGCCGGTGCGGCAAAATAGAGCAACAGGCCGCTGTCGATGGCGCGCTGTTCGGCATCGTAAAAATCGCTGTATAAAGCCATACGCGGGGTGGGTGTTTTGCCGCCGCTGATTTCGCGGGCAAACGGCAGCAGGTTGCGGCCGGAAATGCGGATTACGCCGACCCCGCCGCGCCCGGGGGCGGTGGCGATGGCGGCGATGGTGGGAGCAGTTTGGGACATAGCTGTTCTCTTAATAAGGTGTGCGGCGATTATAAAGCCGAATGTCTGAAAAAGCATGTGGCAGGAGGGGCTTGTTTTTAACTAAATAGAATAAGGAGCTGACTTTGCATGTTTGATTTCTATCAAATGTTGTAGAAATGGGTATTTTTATTACGATAAAACTGAAAGTGAACGAACTAACAGGAATCATCAGAAGGGTTTGGGAGAGGGTGAAAGTGTGGTTTGAATTTTTTGTGTTTTATTTCAATTATTTATTTTATGTTTTTCTGGTGTCTGTATGGGGTGAAGGATGTTTTTGGTATTAAAAATATCTTAATAACCAGGAGTGGAAGTTTTAAAATAGGTTAAGAAAATGGAGGCGAGTGTTAGAATTTGCTTGTGGCTCTGGAGGGCCTGTAATAAAATCACACCCAGCTGTCAATAGATAGCTAAGTTTTTGATTTCGCTTCACCCTATAACACCGTCTTAAGGCGGGGTGCTTCACAGTGTTGAAATAGAAAAAAGCAGGCTGCCATTCTTAGGGTAAGCCGAGCAGTCGAAATGAGTCAGATTTTTCGAACGGAAAATAGTGATGGATGATGAATGCTCTGTTTGCCTCAAGCAGAAAGGCTATTTGCCTGCCAAATGCAAACGGGTTTTAAGATGGCAGCCTGCTGTTGAAAGGCTGTGCCGGTATTATTAACTTTAATGCTCAGGAGATTGAGAGATGAGCATCGATTCTCAACGATTGGCGATGACTTTTCGCCAGATTGTACTGATGAACTTCGGTTTTTTCGGTATTCAATATAGTTTTGGTTTGCAACAAACCGCCATCAATCCGATTTTTAGTTTCTTAAATGCCGATCCCGGCCAATTGCCGATTTTGAATATGGCAGGTCCGATTACCGGCTTGCTGGTGCAACCCCTAGTCGGTGCCTTGAGTGACCGGACTTGGGTGAACGGCTTAGGCCGCCGCCGACCATATTTCTTAATCGGCGCCATCGGTTGTAGTATCTGTTTGTTCTTCTACCCGCACGTTACCGCTTTGTGGATGGCCGTATTGCTGCTGTGGTTGCTGGATATCAGCAACAACACCGCGATGGAACCTTACCGTGCCTTTATTGCCGACAAACTACCGGTTAACCAACAGCCTACCGGCTTTTTGATGCAGTCTGTATTCACCGGTTTGGGTATTACCTTGGCCAACGTGTCGCTGTATTTCTTCCAGCAATGGATAGGCGGCGAATCGTCCAGCGGTATTCCTTATTGGGTATACGGTTCGTTCTACATCGGTGCGGTGTGTTCGATCGGTTCGGTTTTGATTACCGTGTTCTCTACTAAAGAAGAGCGTCCTTCCGATGAAGCACTGGCCGCCATGCGCGCCCAGCCGCGCGGCCTGATTCCGGCAGTGCGTGAAATCGGCGAGGCCATTAAAGACATGCCTAAGCCTTTGTGGCAGCTGGCGTTGGTGTATCTGTTCCAATGGTATGCCATGTTTATTTACTGGCAGTACATTACGCTGACCATCGCTAAATCGGTGTGGAATGCCGAGCAGGGCGATAAGCAGTTGTTTGAGCAGGCGGTGGGTTGGACCGGTTTGGTAAACGGTTGGTATAACATCGTTACCTTTATCTCAGCCTTCGGCCTGATGGTGTTGGCACGTAAATACCAAGCCAAATATGTGCATGCCTTCTCGATTTCGTTGGCAGCGCTGGCGATGTTGATTCTGCCGCACATCAGCAATAAATTCCTGCTGTTTATCCCGATGATTGGCTTTGGTATTGCTTGGGCTTCGATCATGGGTGTGCCGTTCTTGATCGCGGTGGCCGAAGTGCCGAAAGAGCGTTACGGTGTGTATATGGGCATCATCAATATGATGATTGTGATTCCGATGTTGATTGAAACCGTAACCTTCGGTTATATCTTCACCAACTTCTTGGGCGGCGATCCGCACAATGCGATGACGTTCGGTGGTGTGCTGATGATACTGGCAGCGGTTGCCACGCTGTTTGTGAGAACCAGCCAACGACCTGAGGTGGATTTACAAGCGAAGGCATAACATAACGCGTTAAGGTGTATGCAAATAGAAAGCCCGGATGGATATCCGGGCTTTTTTTGTTATGGGAATGCCTGTCTGAAATGCGGGGTGTAAACGTAGCGCTGGATTGCAGGTGAACTTTTGGTATGCTTTGTAACATAGGTGTGATTAGTATTTGTTCTATTTGGTTTGACCTTATCCATCAAAATGCCTGTCTGAAAAAACTTTTCAGACAGGCATTTATTCAGTAAACACAAGCTTGAAAACCTTATGCTGCGTGCTCTATCACTTGCTCAACGGCTACTTCCAACCACAACACCTGATACGGCTGAAGTGCCACATCCTGATCCAGTCGGATGGTTTGGCCGCTGATTAAATCGTGTGCTTGTGACGGCAGCAACGAGAAGGTGAGGGCGGCCAGTGTCTGCTCGGTTTCGCTGAAGTTGACCAGCGCCAGAATGGCGTTGTTGCGGCTGTAGCCCAATACGTGCGGGTTTTTGCAGTCGAAAATCGATAAATGGGCGCCGCTGAAACCTTCATGCGACTGGCGCAGGTGGATTAAGTGGCGCAGGCTCTGGTAAATCTGGCCGGCAGAAGTGGCCGGGTCGTGGCGTTGTTCGTATAACGCGGTGTCACGCGCCGGACGGTGCGCCCAGCGGCTGTCGTCGTGCTGGTGTTCGTCTTCAAGGTAGCTCATGTCGTTCAACATACCGACTTCGTCACCCAGATAGAGCAGCGGCAGGCCGCCGGAGCTGAGAATGATGCTGTGCATCAGCTTGATGCGGTCGATTGCATAAGGATCGTTTTGTTCCAAGCCGGCCAAAGAGGCACAGGTTCCGCTGATGCGGCAGTCGCCGGTGGCCGGGTTGTCTTGGAACGGTACGCCACGCGCGAAGCTGCCCTCAAAGCGGTTCACATAAAAGCGGTTGAGGAACTGGCGGTGGTTGAAGCCGTCAATGCCGAAGTGGGCGGCATCTTCGTCGGCAAACGTCCAGCCGATATCATCGTGGCAGCGTACATAATTCACCCAGCCGGTATTTTCCGGCAGGTTGTGGCGGAAGGTGAGCGCTTGTTGCAGCAGGTTGACATCACGGGTGGCCAAGGTGTTCCACAGCAAAGCCATTTGCAGCGGGTTGTAGGAGAGCTGGCATTCTTTTTGGTCGATGTATTGCACCACTTTATCGGGGTGAACAATCGCTTCGGATTTAAACAATACGCTCGGCGCGGCAATCCGCATCACGGCGTTGAAGGCGCGAATCAGCGCGTGTGCCTGCGGCAGGTTTTCGCAATCGGTGCCCAGCTGTTTCCAGATAAAGGCCACCGCATCCATGCGCAAAATATCAACGCCTAAATTGGCGATAAACATCATTTCGCCGGCCATCGCGCGGAACACCCAAGGGTTGCTGTAGTTCAAATCCCATTGGAAGGAATTAAAGGTGGTCCATACCCAGCGGCCGTCCCACAATTGCGTGAAGGCGCCGGCATGCTGGTCGGGGAAAATTTCGCGCACGGTGCGGTCGTATTGGTCGGGCATCCAGCGGTCGGGGAAGATGTAATAGAAGTTATCGTACATCGGATCGCCGGCGGCGCAGGCTTTTGCCCATTCGTGTTCGTTGGAGGTGTGGTTGAAAATAAAGTCCACCACCATGGTGATGCCGGCTTCGCGCAAGGCTTGAGCTACTTTGCGTAAGTCTTCAATATTGCCGAGCGCGGGATTCACTTCGCGATAGCTGCTCACCGCATAACCGCCGTCGCTCTTGCCTTCCGGGCATTTGAACAGCGGCATCAGGTGCAGATAGGTGAGGCCGAGTTCTTGGAAATAGGGGATGGAATCGATGATGCCTTGCAGATTACCGGCAAATAAATCGACATAACACACGCCGCCGACCATTTTGTTGGAGAGAAACCAATCGGGATGATGTTCGCGCTCGGCATCTTGCTGTTTCAAGGGTTCGCTGCGCTCGGCATAGCTTTGCCAAGCCATGCGCATTAATTGTTGCAGCATCGGCAATACGGCCTCGTTGTTACCGTAAACATTGTCTAATTCCCACATTAGGGTGGGGAAATGAGTATGCAGGCGAATGCTGAACTGTTTCCAGTCTTCCGTTTTCTGAATGGCGGTGCGTTCTTTGGCGCTGTAGGCCGCCAGAATATGGTTGTGAATATGCTCGAGCGTGATATTGACTTGTTGAGAGGGAGTCAACATAAAGGTCTCCTTAAAGCCTTTTGAGGGTAGGTAGGTTTGTTGGTTTTATTGTGTTGCTGTGCAGCGTTTTTGTGTTTTTATTAAGACTTATTGCGGCCGCTTATGAAATATGCCCGGTCGGGCGCTAGATGAAGCAGTGAATCGATTGGAAAACGGCCAAAGAAAATCAAAGTGTGAAACGTGGTTTCATGATAAAGGATAGGCGGCATAATGCCTAGCGTTACCGTTGAGTTTTAATGTAAAAGTACAGAGAAAATATTTGTTTGCTGGTTCTGGGCAATATAGAGCCGAACTTGCTGTTGTGTTGGCATAATTGTGCGGCGGATGTTAGAGGGGACCTATGTGAATCCAGGTGAATGATGTTGACAGTGGTGTTGGTTTAAAAATTTGTTTTAATGGATCTAATGAAAAATTATTTTAGATGAGGCATATTTTTTAGAATAAAGTGGTGTATTTGATAAAATTTGATTATTTGGATTTGTTTGCTTCTCCATACTCCCGTATAATGGGTTTTAAGCTATTGGCTGCTAATCAGATAAACGTAGATACCTGTTTAGGAAGCCTATGGCGGTAAGTTTTGGAAGAACTTTGATACCTTTTTCAATCGTTAATCTAAACATTAGGAGACAAACATGGCTACACAATTCTTTATGCCGATTCAGAATATTTTGGGTAAAAACGCGCTGGCAGATTCAATGGCATCCATCGCTGCCTTGGGCTTGAAAAAAGCGTTGATTATTACCGACGGCGGCTTGAGCAAAATGGGCGTTGCCGATCAGGTGGGCAAAGAGCTGCAAAAGAACGGTATTGAATACGAAGTGTTCGACGGCGTGAACCCCAATCCTACTGTTTCTAATGTGAATGCCGGTTTGGCTAAACTGAAATCTGCCGGTGCCGACTGTATCGTGTCGCTGGGCGGCGGTTCGTCGCACGACTGTGCCAAAGGGGTAGCGCTGGTGGCTACCAACGGCGGCAAAATCGAAGATTACGAAGGTGTGGACAAATCGAAAAAACCGCAACTGCCGCTGATTGCGATCAATACCACCGCCGGTACCGCTTCAGAAATGACCCGTTTCACCATCATCACCGATGAAACCCGTCATGTGAAAATGGCGATTGTCGATAAAAACGTGACTGCTTTGTTGTCGGTAAACGATCCTTCGTTGATGGAAGGCATGCCCGCACCGCTGACCGCCGCTACCGGTATGGATGCGCTCACCCACGCGGTAGAGGCTTATGTTTCCACCGCCGCTTCGCCGATTACCGATGCTTGCGCAGTGAAAGCAATTGAATTGATTGCCAAATACCTGCCGGTAGCGGTGAAAGAGCCGAAAAACGGCGAAGCGCGCGAACAGATGGCTTATGCCCAGTTCCTCGCCGGTATGGCGTTTAACAATGCTTCTTTGGGCTATGTGCACGCGATGGCGCACCAATTGGGCGGTTTCTACGACTTGCCGCACGGTGTCTGCAACGCTTTGCTGCTGCCGCACGTGGAGCGCTTCAACCAACGCGCCGCCAAAATGCGCTTGGACGAAGTGGGCGCGATTCTCAACGCCAACAATGCCGACTTGGCCGGTTTGGAAGTAATTGACGCGATTACCAAGCTGGCGAACATCGTTGGTATTCCGAAAACGCTGAAAGAATTGGGCGTGAAAGAGGAAGACTTTGGCGTGCTGGCCGATAATGCGCTGAAAGATGTTTGCGGCTTAACCAATCCGGTGCAAGCCAATAAAGACGAAATCATCGCGATTTTCCGCGCCGCATACGAGCCGGCTTGATTGAGTTGGTTTGAAGTTGGAAAAATGAAAGCTGCCTTTGGGCAGCTTTTTTGTGGGTAATGCTGGGAGCGCGGGCGGCTCGCCCGCATTTGCCCGTAGGGCAAACAGAAACGGTGTTGAGATTGTGAATTATAACGATTGAAGCAAGCGTACCGCTTGCCTGCGGGCGAGCCGCCCGCGCTCCCAGCAGCTTTGATTGTTTGAGGTTTATTCTTTCAGACAGGCATTATTCTAAAAAAACGCTCATTTCTTCCGCTTCGCCCGTGGATGGGCTTCGTCGTACACTTTAGCCAGATGATCAAAATCCAGCTTGGTATAAATCTGGGTGGTGGAAAGGCTGTTGTGGCCGAGCAATTCCTGCACTGCGCGGATGTCACCGCTGGCTTGCAGCAGGTGGCTGGCGTAACTGTGGCGTAGCATGTGCGGCGAGAGGTGTTGCGGGCTGCCTTGGCGGATCGCCCAGTCTTTCAGCCGGTTTTGGATTTGGCGCTGGCCAAGGCGGCGGCCGTGGCGGTTGGTGAAGAGGGCGGTTTCGCCTGAAGCGGCTTGGCGTTGCGGTAAATAGGCACGGATAGCGGATATGGTGGCGCGGCCGAGCGGTACTTGTCGCTGCTTGCTGCCTTTGCCCCATACGCTCACCCAGCCTTCGTCCAGCAAAATGCTGGTGAGGTCGAGGCCGTGTATTTCGGAAAGGCGCAGGCCGCTGCCGTACATCAGTTCAAACAGGGCGTGATCGCGTAATTGCAGGGCTTCGTCGCCTTCGTCGCGGTTAAGCAGTTGGTTGAGGGTTTCCTGATCGACGGCTTTGGGCAGGCGCGCGGGCGGTTTGGGGGCTTTCAGGCTGCTGATGGGGTTGTGCGCCCATAATTGGTGTTCGACCAAATAATCGGCATATTGCCGCCACACCGAGAGTTTGCGCGCGAGGCTGCGCGGGTGCAGGTTTTGCTGCGACAGTTTTTTGAGGGCAGATACAAACTGGGCGCGACCGAGTTCGCCGTCTGGCGGCAACAGGGTACCGAGTTGCGCCAAATCGCGCTGATAGGCCGCCAGCGTGTGGGCGGATTTGCCGCTTTGGCCGAGGCGGTGCAGATAGGCGGGGATGTGTTCGGCAAACTGTTGGGGGGTCATGGTAATCAAATGCCTGTCTGAAAACTTTAAGCAAGGCTGACTTCAATTTCCAAGTCGGTTAAGTCGATTTGCCATTCGTTCATGATGTGGCGGAACAGCGCGATTTCGGCATCGTTAAGCGCATGGTCGCTTTTGCAGATGCGCAGGGCGGTGGCCAGCGTGTTGATGCGTTCGCTACGGCCGCTCACTTCGGCGAGCAAGGGATTCACGCGCTCGGGTGAGAGCAGGTTGATGCTGCCTTGTTCGGCTTCGGCGGCGATGCTTTCGAGATATTCGCGCAATACCGCCATAAAGTTTTGCGGGCTGATGTTGAGTGCTTCGTAAGCCAGTGAGAGATTCGATTCGTCCAATTCGCTCGGGTCGATGTCGTTATCGGCAATCAGGCACAGGGTAAGAATGCGGGCTTGTGCTTCGGGGCTGTTTTGCGGATAGGATTTCATGTTGATTCCTTAATGCTGAAGGTTTCGGAATGGGGTGTTTGCAAATAATCTTTTAGTTTTTCAGACAGGCGTACCGGCCGTTGGCGCGCATAATCGAAACAGACCATTTTGCTGTGTACGCGGGCGATGGTTTTTTGGTCGCTTTGGCGGGTAAACGCGTAAATCAGGCTGAAACCGGCTTTGCCGATGTCGCCCGCCGCCAACGTGCAATCCAAGCGGTCGCCATAAAAAGCTTGTGCCTGATAGCGGACCGCCGCTTCGGTCATGATCAGGCCGCTGCCGCCGGCATCAAGTTCGTTGTAGCCGCCCCGCGCGAGCCAGCGCAGGCGCACTTCGTGGGCGAGGCGCAACACGGCATCGTTGGCTAAATGGTTGCCGTAGTTCAAATCACCAACTTGTACGGTGATCTCGGTGGAAAACAACAGGGTTTCAGCGGAGGGGGCGGT
>Ga0116175_1000204_pt1 | contig 45668 bp, 49 predicted proteins | sample AD_UKC125_MetaG_FD_89802 | JGI IMG/M metagenome (GOLD analysis project Ga0116175, IMG submission 89802) | Active sludge microbial communities of municipal wastewater-treating anaerobic digesters from USA - AD_UKC125_MetaG | ecosystem: Engineered > Bioreactor > Anaerobic > Digestate | place: USA... | reverse complement strand
CCCGCTGTTTGTGCCTTTGGTGGAAGAGGGCTGGCTGGATCACGAAGTCACCCGCCTCACCGCGCGCGAATATTTGAAACCCTTGTTGGCCGAAGATGTGGACACGCTGGTGTTGGGCTGTACCCACTATCCGCTGCTGAAACCTTTGTTGCAACGCGAAGCACCGGGTTTGTTGATGGTGGATTCGGCGATTACCACCGCGGAGGCGACGGCTAAAGCTTTGGGCGAACAAGGCTTGCTCAATCAAAGCGGTGCAGCGGCGGATTACCGTTTTTATGTGAGCGATATTCCGCTGAGATTCCAGACCATAGGCGAGCGTTTTTTGGGACGTAGTTTGGAGCAGTTGGAAATGGTGGTGCTGGGGTGAGCAGGGAAAAAGGTGTTTAGTTACGTAACTTAACTACCCTTAACTGGCTTTAAAACGGAGAAAATCATAAAACGGCGTTTACCATCATTTTTTGAAAATCCGCAAAGCCCCGTTCAGACAGGCATTGCGGCGGATATGGTTTGATAAGAAATCACATGGAATAAAAAATGGGAACTTTTCAAGCACATCGCTTTCTTACATCCTAAGCAGCATGAGAAAGATTGTGTTGTTTACTTTCTATTCTATATTTTGTATCAAACAGAGAAAAAAGGATGTTAAGCATGAAAAAATTTGTAGCTATCGCCGCCGCCACTTTGGTATCTGCCGTTGTAGTAGCCGCTCCTTCTAAAAAGCATGAAGTTGTAGAAACTACTGCTGCTACCACTACTGCCACCACTTCTTCGGCTCCTGCTACTACCGATACTGGTATTTTGGCTCCTGCTACTGCCAGCGCAGCTTCTAACTAATCAGTATTAGAATCAAACAGAGAAAAAGGATATTCAACATGAAAAAATTTGTAGCTATCGCCGCCGCCACTTTGGTATCTGCTGTAGTAGTAGCCGCTCCGTCTACTCACAAATCTAAAAAGCACGAAACCGTAGAAACTACTGCTGCTACTGCTTCTGCACCGGCTACTGCCAGCGGTGTATTGGCTCCTGCCACTGCCAGCGCAGCTTCTAACTAATCACTGATTAGTAGAAAACAAAACCGCCTGATTCAGGCGGTTTTGTTTTGTGCGTTAGCAATGATGAATAAAAAGCTTTTCAGACAGGCATATTCCTGTCTGAAAAGCTTTTTATTCATCTAACCAATCTTCTTCACCGTTTTCCAATACCGCTTCATCGTAAGACGCTTGCTGCGCGTGAATCTCGATTTCGGCATAATTTTCCGGCTGCACAATCCGCACCAAACCTTCTTTAGCCAACTCCAGCAGGGCTATAAAGTTCACCACCACATAAGTTACCCCCTGTTCTGGTTGAAACAGCGAAGAAAAGCGGCACGGGCCTTCCTGCAAACGGCGCAGAATACCACTCATTTGCGCGCGAACGGAAATGGTTTCACGCATCACTTCATGGCTCTTATTGTGTTTGGCACGCGAAAGAATCGCTAACCAGGCTTGGGTGAGGTCGTTAATCTGTACTTCCGGCAGCTTGGCTTCCAGCGCGATTTCCAGCGGCAGATACGCCCAGGCAAAATCGCGACCGGCGCGGGGCAGGGCATCGAGGCCGGCAGCGGCCAGTTTCATTTGTTCATAAGCCAGCAGGCGGCGCACCAACTCGGCGCGCGGGTCGGCGGCTTCTTCGTCTTCCAACGGCGCGGGTTGCGGCAGCAGCAGGCGCGATTTGATTTCGATCAGCACCGCCGCCATCAATAAATATTCCGCCGCCAAATCAAACTGATGTGCTTCCATCTGTGCGATATAGTGCAGATATTGCTCGGTGATTTTAATCATCGGAATATCCAGCACATCAATGTTTTGCTTGCGGATCAGATAAAGCAGCAAATCCAGCGGACCTTGAAAGCTGTGCAGCACCACTTTCAAGGCATCAGGCGGGATAAACAAATCCTGCGGCATATCGGTAACCGGCTGGCCGAATACCCAGGCAACGGCCGGATCGGATGGTTGGTGCAGGATTTCCGCGGTATCGGTCATGCTTTTGCCCCAATGTGGTCGATGGCGGCTTGGGCGCAATACAGACCGAACGAGGCGGTTACCAACATGCTCGCGCCATAGCCCGCGCAGGATAAACCCTGCGGTGCGGCATCGGTTTCGCAAGCCTCGGCAAGCTGCGGCGGGGTGATGTTTTCGGTGGAAAACACACAGGGTACGTTCATTTTTTGTTTGGTATCGCGTGAGAAACCGTGGCGTTTGCGCAGGGTGTAGCGTAGGTTGGCCAGCAGCGGATCGTGGGTAACGCGGCTTAAATCGGCGGTTTGGATCAGCGCCGGATTTTTCTGGCCGCCGGCGCCGCCGCTGAGGATAAACGGCTGTTTGTTCGCGACAAAATACGCGGCCATCGCAGCTTTTACCCGCACTTGGTCGATGGCGTCGATCACAAAATCAAAGGGCTGGCTAAACAATTCGGCCAGGTTTTCTTCGGTAACAAAATCTTCGATTTCGGTGACTTGGCAGGCGGGGTTGATTTGCAGAATACGTTCGTGCAACGAAGTGACTTTGGCTTTGCCGAATTCTGAGGTAATTGCCGGCAATTGGCGGTTTACATTCGATTCGGCCACATTGTCCAAATCAATCAGGGTGAGGCGGCCGATGCCGGAACGCGCTAGCGCTTCCACTGCCCACGAGCCAACCCCGCCCACGCCCACCACGCAAACATGGGCGGCGGCGAAACGTGCCAAAGTGGCTTCGCCGTAGAGGCGGGCGATGCCGCCGAAGCGGCGGTTAATAGAGAAATCAGAGGTGGGAGCGAGGGTGTTCATGGCGTGATTCAGTCAAACAATTGGAAAAAATGCCGACAAACGGCACCATCTGCATTATACTGCAAGCAGTAGACCGGTGCGTGCTGCTTGTTGGCAAACCGTAATCTGCCGGAGATTTTGCTCAGTATTTAGAATAAGGAGAAGATGATGTACAAACATTTAGTGGTGGCCGTAGACGGCAGCGCAACTTCTTTGAACGCTTTGCAACATGCTTGCAGCCTGGCGAAAATGAGCCAAGGCAAGTTGACCTTGGTGCATGTGGCCAATCCTTCGGAATACATGGCGATGGCGCCTGAGTTTCTGAGCCACGCCAGCTACGAAGAGGCTGCGGTGGCACAGGGTAACGAGGTGCTGGACTTTGCGCAAAAAACGGCAAACGATGCCGGTTTAACTGATGTGGTGACTCATCTCTTGGTAGCCAATAAAGGCGCGCGCGATATGGCACAAGAGTTGGTGGATTATGCGAGCGAGCAAGGTGCTGAATTGGTGGTGTTGGGTACCCATGGCCGCAGCGGCCTGATGCACTTGCTGATGGGCAGCTTCGCCGAAACCGTGATGCGTGAAAGCCATCTGCCTTTGCTGATTATCCGCAGCCAGCAGGATGAAGCAGAATAAAGCTTGAATCGTTATAATAAATGCCTGTCTGAAAAGTTTTTCAGACAGGCATTGTGTATTCATAGATAAGGTTGGAGGACATATGCTGAATTTATATTACCTGCCGGGAGCCTGCTCTTTGGTGCCGCATGTGGCACTGGAATGGACGGGCGCGGAATATCAGGCGGTAGAAGTGCCGCGCGACAGTTTGCAATCACCGGAGTTTCTGGCGCTCAACCCGCGAGGCTCGGTGCCGGTGCTGCAAGATGGCGATTGGGCGTTGAGCCAGAATGTGGCGATCGTGGAATATTTAAACGAATGCTATCCCGAAGCTCGCTTGTTCGGCAGCGGCGACGCCAAATCACGCGCCCGCGCCCGCCAGTGGCTGGCTTATGTGAACAGTGATGTACACAAAGCGTTCGGCCCGCTGTTTGCGCCGCAGCGTTTTATCGACGATGAGGATGAACAGGCCAAACTGCGCGCGGTGGCCGCAGGCAGGGTAACGACATTGTATGAATGGCCGGCTCAGGTGCTGGCCGAGCAGCCATTTTTAAGCGGCGACGAGCTGACCATCGCCGACGTGTATTTATACGTGACCCTGCGCTGGGCGTTTGCGTTGGGCTTGGATTTGTCGTTTTATCCGGCGATAGATGGTTTTATGAATCGGGTAGAGGAAAACGACGGCGTGCAGGCGGCGTTGCGGCAACAGGGTTTGCTATAAGGTTTTGATGCTTATCCAGCCAACAAAATGCCTGTCTGAAAAACGTAATACATCGTTTTCAGACAGGCATTTTGTTTATCAATATGATTAAGCAAACAAACCGCGCAAAGCCTCCAAACCATTAAAGCGGACGGCCACATCGGCGTGCTGCTCGGTTTTCGGTTTGGCATGATACGCCACCCCGATACCGGCGGCTTGCAACATCGGAATATCGTTGGCACCGTCGCCCACCGCCAGCACCTGTTCCGGCGTTAAACCCAGTGCTTCTTGGTGTTCACACAACAAATCGGCTTTGGCTTGCGCATCAATCATGCGGCCTTTGAGTTTGCCGGTCAGCTTGCCGTCAACAATTTCCAGTACATTGGCGTAGGCATAATCGATGCCGAGTTGTTGTTGCAAGCGGTCGGTGAAGAAGGTGAAACCGCCGGAAACCAGCAGAAACTTCACCTCATGGCGTTTGCATTCCGCAATCAGGTATTCCGCGCCTGGCGACAGTTTCAAAATATTGTCGTACACCGATTGTAGCACGCCTTCGTCCAAGCCTTCCAGCAGCGCCACCCGCTCGGTTAAGGATTGGGCAAAATCCATCTCGCCGCGCATCGAGCGCTCGGTAATCTCGGCCACTTTGTCTTTCAGACCAACGCCTGCCGCGATTTCGTCTATGCATTCAATGGTAATCAGGGTGGAATCCATATCGCTGACAATCAAGCCCAAATCGGCAAAATTTCTATCCGGCAACACCGCGTAATCGATTTGCTGCGCCGCCAGCGCCGCGGCGGCTTGCTCGGATAAACTAAAACCCGCATCCACTTTGATGCGCGCCACGGAGGCGGAAACCAAATCGGCACTCGGCAGGCCGGATAAATCACAACGGGCAATATCGGGATGTTGGAGAACCAGAACGATGGCGGTCATAGTAGAGTTCCTGAAGGCAGGGTTAGCTGGTGCAAGATACAAAGAAAGCCGGTTGAAACCGGCTGATTAATAGGGTGGCACGCCCACGGGGATTCGAACCCCGGTTGCCGCCGTGAAAGGGCAGTGTCCTAGGCCTCTAGACGATGGGCGCGTAACCGAATTGCGCACTATACCGAGCGCTTTTTATGCTGTCAACCGAAGCCCAACGGCTTTCAGACAGGCATAGCGGCTTGTGATATGATGCGTGCTGTTTTACGAACCGATTTTGCGAGCGAGTTGCCGATGAGCCCTTTGAAAAACGATACTTTTTTACGTGCCTTATTGAAACAGCCGGTGGACTACACGCCGGTGTGGATGATGCGCCAAGCCGGCCGTTACTTGCCGGAATACCGCGCCACCCGCGCCAAGGCCGGCAGTTTTCTGGATTTGTGTAAAAACACCGAATTGGCCACCGAAGTGACCATCCAGCCTTTGGAGCGTTTCGATTTGGATGCGGCGATTCTGTTTTCCGACATCTTAACCGTGCCCGATGCAATGGGCTTGGGGCTGTATTTTGCCGAAGGCGAAGGGCCGAAATTCGAGCGCCCTTTGCAGCATGAAGACGACATCCGCCGCTTGCAGGTGCCGGATATGGCCTCGCTCGATTATGTATTCGATGCGGTCACCTCCATCCGCCGCGCGCTCGACGGCCGCGTGCCCTTAATCGGCTTTTCCGGCAGCCCGTTTACGCTGGCCTGCTATATGGTGGAAGGCGGTGGAAGCAAGGAATTCCGTATCATCAAAACGATGATGTATTCACGCCCCGAGTTGCTACATCATATTCTGGAAGTGAACGCGCAGGCGGTAACGGCTTATCTGAACGAGCAGATTAAGGCCGGTGCGCAGGCGGTGCAGATTTTCGATACCTGGGGCGGCGTGTTGAGCGGCGAAGCGTTTGAAACCTTCAGCCTGCGCTACATGCGCCAAATCGTGAGCGGCTTGATTCGCGAACACGAAGGTCGCCAAATCCCGGTGATTCTGTTTACCAAAGGCGGCGGCCAATGGCTGGAAAAAATGGCCGAAAGCGGCGCCGATGCGCTGGGCTTGGACTGGACTTGCGACATCGGCCAGGCGCGCAGCCGGGTAGGCAATCAAGTCGCCTTGCAAGGTAATTTCGACCCGTTTGCACTGTTCGGCACGCCCGAGCGCATCGAAGAAGAAGTAGCGCGTATTCTCGCCGGATTCGGCGCCGGCAGCGGCCATGTATTCAACCTCGGCCACGGCATCAACCAGCACACGCCGCCGGAACACGCCAAGGTGTTGGTGGATGCGGTGCATCGTTTGTCGCGCCAATATCATCAGGATTGATGTTGTTTGAGTTTTCAGACAGGCATTTTGGTTTAAACACGGCACAGAAAGATTTCTGTGCCGTGTTTTTTTGTGCTGATGATTACTGCTTGATTGGGGTTTTGGGGCGGTAAATCGATGTATTTCGAGATCAAGCGGCACAAAATTGCTTTATGCGGTGTGGGTTTTTAATCAAGATTTTGATTTTTCATGTGCTTTTTTTGGTTGCGGAATGTGCCAACCAAGGTTAATAATAGTGAAGTATTGTGTGGATGGTTTTGCATATATGCGTCAATGGCTGAACCATCCCATCAATCACCTTTCAAGAAAAATATACGGGTGCGGTTTCCCATACCCAATCATGAGTTTAAATAAATAGGAGTAACTGAATATGAATCTGAACACTTTGAAACCTTTGGGCTTTGCCTGCTTGATGGCTTTCGGCTTGGCTGCTTGCGGCGGCGGTGACAAAAACGCGTCTGCTCCGGCCAGCGGTGCGGCTCCGGCTACCAAAACCGAGAGCACGCTGGAAAAAATCAAAGCTTCCGGCACCATTGTATTGGGTCACCGCGATGCTTCTATTCCGTTCTCTTATATTGCCGACAACCCCAATCAGCCGATTGGTTATGCACACGACTTGCAGATGAAAGTTGTGGAAGCGGTGAAAAAAGAACTCAATATGCCGGATTTGAAAGTACGCTATAACTTGGTGACTTCGCAAAACCGTATCCCGCTGGTGGTAAACGGTACCGTCGATTTCGAATGCGGCTCCACCACCAACAATCTTGAGCGCCAGAAACAGGTTCAGTTCTCCAACAACTTCTTCGTAGTCGGCACCCGCCTGCTGGTAGACAAAGCCGCTGGTATTAAAGACTTTGCCGATTTGAAAGGCAAGCCGGTGGTGACTACTTCGGGTACCACTTCTGAGCGTTTGCTGAAAGAGTACAACGATAAAAACCAAGCCGGTATGAACATTATTTCCGCCAAAGACCATGGCGAAGCTTTCCTGATGCTGCAAAACGGTCGCGCACAAGCTTTTATGATGGATGATGTATTGTTGGCCGGTGCCCGTGCCAAAGCAGAAGATCCTGCTAAATGGGAGATTGTCGGCACCCCGATGTCGTTTGAAAACTACGGTTGTATGATGCGTAAAGACGACCCGGCTTTCCAAAAAGTGGTGAACGATGCCATGAGCGCAGTGTTCAAATCGGATGAAATCAATAAGATGTACAAACAATGGTTTGAAAGCCCGATTCCGCCGAAAAACGTGAACATGGAATTCCCGATGTCCGACAAGATGAAGGAAATCATTGCTCATCCGAACGATAAGGCAGCTGATCAGTAAATCACTACTGAATAGCAAGCATTGTGCCGTAAAGCGGGGCTGCCTGAACCCTTGGGCAGCCTTTGTTTTCCGCTATGAGTAGGAGATGCAGATGAATTATGCTTGGAACTGGGGCGTGTTGTGGGACAAAACAGGCATCGGTAACGAAATCTATTTAAACTGGATTTTAATCGGCTTGGGCTGGCTGTTCGCCATCGGCGGCATCGCTTGGCTGATTGCAATGGTATTGGGTACCGTGCTCGGTATCATGCGCACGCTGCCGAGCAAAACCGCCAACCGCATTGCCTCGGCGTATGTGACGCTGTTTCGCAATGTGCCCTTATTGGTGCAGTTGTTTATCTGGTATTACGTGATGCCCGATTTCTTGCCCGCCGGTGTGAAAAACTGGTGGTTCAACGATTTGGCACCGAATACTTCGGCGATGATTTCCGCCAGTATAGGCTTGGGTTTGTTTACTGCCGCGCGTATTTGCGAACAGGTGCGTACCGGCATTCAGGCGCTGCCCAAAGGGCAAACCCATGCGGCTTATGCACTGGGGTTCAACACCCGCCAAGTATATCGCGAAGTATTGCTGCCGCAGGCATTTCGTATGATTCTGCCGCCGCTGGGCTCGGAATTGACCAACTGCTTCAAAAACGCTTCGGTGGCCTCACTGGTAGGCGTAATCGAATTGATTTCCCAAGTAAAAACCATTGCCGAGTATACCCAGAGCAATCTGGAAATCTATACTTACGCCACTTTGATTTATATGGTGGTGAATATCAGCTTATTGATGTTTATGGGCTTTTTGGAGCGCCGCTTCCGGGTTCCCGGTTTGATGTCGGAGGGTAAATCATGAACGGATTCAATTGGGCGGAACTTTCCACCGCCATGCCCGGCTTGATGCAGGGCTTGGGCGTTACCCTGCGCCTGTTGGCGATGGGGGTGGCCGGCGGTATTGTTATCGGCACCTTCCTTGCGTTGGCGCGCTTGTCGTCGATTAAGTTTTTATCGACGCTGGCGAAAATGTATGTGAACTATTTCCGTTCGGTGCCGCTGCTGTTGGTATTGATTTGGTTTTACTACGCCGTGCCGATGATTTTTACTTTGGTAACCGGCGATTATCTCACCATCGATGTGGCGTTCACTTCCTGTGCGGTGGCGTTTATGCTGTTTGAAGCGGCTTACTTCTCGGAAGTGGTGCGCGCCGGTATCCAGTCGATTTCCAAGGGACAATTTAATGCGGCCTATGCGCTGGGCATGACTTACCCGCAGGCAATGCGTTTGGTGATTCTGCCGCAGGCTTTCCGCAAAATGCTGCCGCTGATTTTGCAGCAAAGTATTATTTTGTTTCAGGATACCACTTTGGTGGCGGCCATCGGCCTGGTGGATTTCTTCCGCGCAAGCTACGTGCGCGGTGACTTGATGAATTTGCTGACTCCTTACATTATCTTGGCGGGCGCGATGTATTTTGTGGTGAGCTCGCTGGCGATGTTGGGCGTTAAACAGTTGCAGAAAAGGTTAAGAGTATGAGCGATAAGCCGATGATTGAAATCAAAGCAGTCAATAAATGGTACGGCCAATTTCAGGTGCTGACAGATTGTTCCACCAGCATCAGCAAAGGCGATGTGGTGGTGGTGTGCGGGCCTTCCGGCTCGGGTAAATCAACCCTGATCAAATGTGTGAACGGCTTGGAGCCTTTCCAGCAAGGCGATATTGTGGTGAACGGTGTTTCGCTGGCCGATCCGAAAACCGATATGCCGAAACTGCGTAGCCGTGTGGGCATGGTGTTCCAGAATTTCGAATTGTTCCCGCATTGGTCGATTAAACAAAATCTGACGGTGGCTCAAGTGAAGGTGTTGGGTCGTAGCCAGGCCGAGGCCGAGAAAAAAGGTTTGGCTTATCTCGACCGCGTCGGCTTGAGCGCCCATGTGCACAAATATCCGGCCGAACTCTCCGGCGGCCAGCAGCAGCGGGTGGCGATTGCGCGCGCGCTGTCTATGGATCCGGTGGTGATGCTGTTTGACGAACCGACTTCCGCGCTCGATCCGGAAATGGTACAGGAAGTGCTGGATGTGATGGTCGGCCTCGCCAAAGAGGGCATGACCATGATGTGTGTGACCCACGAAATGGGCTTTGCCCGCCAGGTGGCCAGCCGGGTGATTTTTATGGATCAGGGCAAAATCGAAGAGGATGCCACTTCGGAAGAATTCTTCACCACGCCGCGCGGCGAACGTGCCCAGCATTTCTTGTCTAAGATTTTGAATAATTGATGGTCAATTTTCCTTAGAAATGAGCAACAGAGGCTTCGGCCTCTGTTTTGTTTTCTGTTATGATTCGGCCTGTTTGGTTTGCGTTATCGAATACAAAAGATGGGCAACGGAATGCCTGTCTGAAAGGATAAAAAATGAAAGTCGCGATAGTCGATTACGGTATGGGCAATCTGCATTCAGTATTAAAGTCGGTGCAGGCGGCGCGGCAGTTGGCGGATGTGCAGGCCGAGGTGGTGCTGACCGATCGCCCGGAAGAAGTGATGGCGGCCGATAAAATTGTGTTCCCCGGCCAAGGCGCGATGCCCGACTGTATGGCGGCTTTACAACACAGCGGCTTGGGCGAGGCGGTGGCAGACGGTTTGAAAAACAAGCCGTTTTTCGGTATTTGCGTGGGCGCACAGTTGCTGTTTGACCACAGCGAAGAGGGCGATACCGCAGGCTTAGGCTGGTTTGCCGGCGAGGTGAAACGCTTTGCAGCCAACCGGCACGATGCGGCGGGCAATAAACTGAAAGTGCCGCACATGGGCTGGAATACCGTGCGCCAAGTGAAGCCGCATCCACTGTTTAAAGATGTGGCTGACCACACCCGCTTTTATTTTGTCCACAGCTATTATTTTGCGCCGCAAGACCCAGAGATTGTATTGGGAACCAGCGATTACCCCGATGATTTTGCCTGTATTGTCGGGAAAGATAATGTGTTTGCCACCCAGTTTCACACCGAAAAAAGCCACGACGGCGGTTTGTTGTTGTTGCGTAACTTCCTGAATTGGCAACTGTGAGACACTTTATTACAGATTCACGGTCGGGCGGCAACGGTGTGTAGGTAAATCTCAAAAATATGTTAGAATATGTGAATATTCGGTGTTAAAGAACGCCGCTAAGTTGTATTTTCTTTTCAGACAGGCATTCTTAAATGCCTGTCTGAAACCGATATTAAAGATAAACGGATAACCATGTTACTGATACCTGCAATTGATTTGAAAAACGGCCAATGCGTGCGCCTGAAACAAGGGCTGATGGATGAGGCGACCGTGTTTTCCGACCGACCGGCTGAGATGGCGCTGCATTGGTTAAAACAGGGCGCACGCCGTTTGCATCTGGTGGATTTAGACGGCGCTTTTGCCGGCGAACCGAAAAACTTTCCGGCGATTGAAGAGATTTTGGCTGAGGTATCGGCGCATATTCCGGTGCAACTGGGTGGTGGTATCCGTGATTTGGCTACGGTAGAAAAATACCTTGCTTTGGGTTTGAACGATGTGATTATCGGCACCGCTGCGGTGAAGAATCCGGCTTTTGTGCGCGAAGCGTGCAAAGCGTTTCCCGGCCATATTATCGTTGGCCTTGATGCTAAAGACGGCATGGTGGCGATTGACGGCTGGGCCACGGTAACCGAGCATCATGTAATTGATTTGAGCAAGCAGTTTGAAGACGATGGTGTGAACAGCATTATTTATACCGACATCGGCCGCGACGGCATGATGAGCGGCGTGAACATTGAAGCCACGCAGAAATTGGCTGAAGCCGTATCGATTCCGGTGATTGCTTCCGGCGGTTTAACCAATTTGGATGATATCCGCGCCTTGTGCGCCGCCGCTGGCAGCGGCATTGCCGGTGCGATAACTGGTCGCGCCATTTATGAGGGCAGCATTGATTTTGCCGAGGCACAAAAGCTGGCAGATGAGTTGGCTGCATAACGAATAACGGATTGATTCAATAATAAAGACAAACATTACATAAAGGGAATTCAATATGCTTGAGGCATTTGTTTTAGCATTCTGGTTGATTTGGTCGTCTGAGCGGGACATGAACATCCTCATGGAAAGCTTGGTGTTCATGTTGTTGGTGATGATTATGCGCGGCTTAATCAGCTTTCAGGCTCCGGAAATCAATAATTTATGGTTTGCATCCATGGGCGTGCAATGGGGGTATGTAGCCTTTGTATTTTGGTTGGTTAACCGTTTTTCTACCGGATTTGCCACGACTTTGCTGTATGCAGCGGCGGGTGCCGGTGGTTATTACTGGCTGGCTTTGAATGCTACTCGGTTGGTGGAACCTTACATCGTATAAATACTGCCGTATATTCAGCAATATAGTGAAATTACTAAACAGCAACTACGGTGTGAATTCGCCTAGTATCCGTTCTTTATTGATGCACTATATAATGGCGGTATAAAGCAGATTTTTGCAGGCCGGTCGAAACTTTTCGGCCGGCCTGAGTTAATTGGAGAGTTTTATGGCATTGGCAAAACGCATCATTCCCTGTTTGGATGTAGAAAACGGCCGGGTGGTCAAAGGGGTAAACTTTGTCGGCCTGCGCGATGCGGGCAATCCGGTGGACGTGGCCAAGCGCTACAACGATGAAGGGGCGGACGAACTTACTTTTCTCGACATCACCGCGTCTTCCGATAACCGCGACACCATTTTGCATGTGATTGAAGAAGTGGCTGCGCAAGTGTTTATTCCGCTCACCGTCGGCGGCGGTGTGCGCAGCGTGGCCGATGTGCGCCGCCTGCTTAATGCCGGTGCCGATAAGGCCAGCATCAACACCGCGGCGGTGACCAATCCCGATCTGGTGAACGAAGCGGCCGGTTTCTTCGGCTCGCAGGCGATTGTGGTGGCGATTGATGCTAAAGCAGTGAACCCCGAAAACAGCCGTTGGGAAGTGTTTACCCACGGCGGCCGCAAGGCGACCGGCATTGATGCGGTGGAATGGGCAAAAAATATGCAGGCGCGCGGTGCCGGTGAAATCCTGCTCACCAGTATGGATAGGGACGGCACCAAAATCGGTTTCAACCTACCGCTCACCCGCGCCATCAGCGAAGCGGTCGATATTCCGGTGATTGCTTCCGGCGGCGTCGGTAATGTGCAGCATTTGATAGACGGCGTAAAAGAGGGCAAGGCCGATGCGGTGTTGGCGGCCAGTATTTTCCATTTCGGCGAAGTGAGCATCAGCGAAGCGAAAGCGGCGATGCGTGCGGCCGGGATTGAAGTGCGCTGAATGCCTGTCTGAAAAGAAAGAAAACCATGAAAAAGCGTTTGTCAGCAATTTTATTATTACCTTTTTTGACGGCCTGCGGCGGCGACAGTACCGAGAAAATCGGCGAAGCCAGCACGGTGTTTAATATGTTGGGCAAAAACGACCGCATCGAACTGCACGCCTTTGACGACCCGCAGGTAAAAGGCGTAACCTGTTATCTCTCTTACGCCAAAAAAGGCGGTTTGAAAGAAACGGTGAATCTGGAAGAAGATGCTTCCGATGCTTCCGTTTCCTGCGTGCAGACCGCACCGCAGGTAAACTATACCGAAGCGGCGGTGCTCAAGCCGCAGCAGATTTTCAAAAAAGGCTCGAGCTTTGCGTTTAAAACCCTGCAAGTGATGCGCTATTACGACCCCGCGCGCAAGGTGTTTACTTATTTGGTGTACAGCGACAAAGTGATTCAAGGTTCGCCGAAAAATTCGATGGACGCGTTTTCCTGCTACACCGGCGCGCCTTTGGATGCGGCTAAGTTGAATCTGCCGCCCGAGCAGCAGGTATTTGGTTCTTGCGTGGTGACCGGTACGCCGCCTGCCGCTAAGAACTAAACTTTTTCAGACAGGCATAGATACCGCATCGGAAACCAATATGTTGGAAAGCCTGATTATTCATGATGCCGCCACGGCCCATCTGTTCCATACCGCTATGGAATGGTTGGCGCTTAGTGGCGGTTTTTTGCTTTACCGCAAGCTGAAAAGCCGTTCCGGTAAGGCTGAGAGCGCGTGGTCGCGCGGCAGCATGATGGTGCTGATAGGCTGCTTGCTGGGCGCGGGCATCGGCAACAAGCTGGTGGCGCTGCTGCAATATCCGCAGGTGTGGCCGTTGTTGTGGAACGGGCAGACCGGTAGTTTTTGGCTGACCGTGTTTTCCGGCCAAAGCGTGGTAGGCGGTTTACTCGGCGGCTGGATAGGCGTAGAAATCGGTAAGAAATTCAGCGGCATCCGCAGCCGCACCGGCGATGATTTTGTGGTGCCGATTCTGGCGGGCTTGATGATAGGGCGCACCGGCTGTTTTATCGCCGGCTTGCACGACGGTACTTACGGTATTCACACCGATTGGCCGTGGGCGGTGGATTTTGGTGACGGCCCGCGCCATCCCACCCAGCTTTACGAATGGCTGGCCGCGGCGCTTGCCTTAACCGCATGGCCGTGGTGGCGCCGCTTTTTTGCCCATGAAGCAGGTTTGGCATTTCGGGTGATGATGGCGGGTTATTTAGTGTGGCGCCTGTTGATTGACGGCTTGAAGCCGGTGCCACCCGGCTGGCCGTTGGGTTTGAGCGGTATTCAGTGGGTATGCCTGCTGGGGTTGGCGGTGATTGGGTTGAGTTACCGCAAAGCGCGGTCGTTACCACCGACTGCGACTGCACAGGCGGGTGAAAGTAGTAGATAATCCATATATGCCTGTCTGAAAAATAGATTGGCTCTGCCAACGGTTTTAAGAGAAAGGGCACGCGGTGGAAGGTTGCTTGAGATTGTTATTGGTCGGCATCGTTGCTTTGCTGGCGGCTTTTGTGGTCGGCGGCGGGGTGTGCTTCGGTGGAATAATGTTGAGCGAGATGTCGATGTCTTCAAGCTTTCAATGGCTGGAAGACTTGGGAATAATAGTGGCTTGGGGCGCATGGCCTGTTGGTTTGCTGGTTTTTGTGGCGGTGATGATTAAGCTATCCGGTAAACGGTCTGCTGAGGATGAACCGAATGCATCACAGGATCAGCCGCCTCAGGAATAAAACGGGGCAGTTTTAATAGGGGAAATATCATGCAGGGATTCTGGCGTTTTCTGTTGTCGCTTCTGGTGGCGTTGTTGGCTGCTTTTGTGGTGGGATTAGGTTCATGTGTCGGTGGTTTCCTATTGATTCTCGGCAACCAGTCGATAGCGGCGAGTCAATCGTATTCTATACTTCTGTTGGTTGGCGGCATTCTACTGGTTGTCATTACTTTTATTCTGGTGATGGTCAGCATGTGGCGTGTGTTGAGTAGATCGAAGAGCCAGCCGGTTAAATTTAAGTTGCCGCCGAAAACAACCGACCAACCCCCGCCTGATTCCAAAGCATAAGCCGTACATTTCCCTAAAAAACCTTAAGAAACGAACAGCAACCATGTCGCGTAAAAACCGTCCTTATCATTTCTACGATACCACCACCGGGCTGTGTCAGGCCTGTCTGAAACCGGTGGAAGCCAAAATTATTTTTAAAGACAACCGGGTGTATATGGATAAATGGTGCCCGAACCACGGCAGTGAGCGGGTGCTGATTAGCGATGATGCGGCGTATTACCGCCTCGGGCGCGAGGTGTTTGTGAAGAAGCCCGAAATGCCGCAGCGTTTCAATACCGAAATGCGCTACGGCTGCCCTTATGATTGCGGCCTTTGCCCCGACCATATGCAGCATTCCTGTTTGTCTATCGTGGAAATCAACCGCGCCTGCAATCTGAATTGTCCGGTTTGTTTTGCCGACAGCGGTACCCACCGCAGCGAGCATTATTCTTTAGCAGAGGTAGAAAAAATGCTGGATGCGGTGGTGGCCAACGAGGGCGAACCCGATGTGGTGCAGCTCTCCGGCGGCGAACCCACCATACACCCTGAATTTTTTGCCATTCTGGCCGCCGCCCGCGCCCGCCCGATTAAGCATTTGATGATTAATACCAACGGCGTGCGTATCGCGCAGGACTTTGAATTTGTCGAACAACTGGCCGCCAGCGGCCTGCACGGTTTGGAAATTTATCTGCAATTTGATTCGCTGGATAATCAGGTTACGCAAACCCTGCGCGGCGCCGATTTGAGCCGCATCCGCCAACAGGCCTTGGAAAACCTGAACCGGGTCGGCTTGTCGACTACTTTGGTGGTGACCGTTGCCAAAGGTGTGAACGACCATGAAATCGGCGAGATTATCCGCTTTGCCGCTTCGCAGCCCTGTGTGCGCGGGGTAACGCTGCAACCGGTGCAATACGCCGGTCGCACCCACAATGTGGATGACCGCAACCGCTTAACGGTTAGCGAAATCCGCCGCCGCATTGTCGAGCAGAGCGGCATTTTCAGCGAGGCCGACATCATGCCGGTGCCGTGCAATCCCGATACTTTGGCGATGGGTTATGCGTTTAAAGATGAAAGCGGAATCCTGCCGCTTACCCGCTATCTCGATCCGCAAACACTGGTGGAAAACGCCGGCAACACCATTGTGTTTGAACACGATGCCAATCTGAAAGACCAAGTATTCAAGCTGTTTTCCACCAACCACAGCCCTGAATCGCAGGCCAATTGTTTGAGCGAACTGATGTGCTGCCTGCCCGAAATCGCCGCGCCAGCCGAGTTTGGTTATCAAAACGTATTCCGCGTTTTGATTGTGCAGTTTATGGATGCCGCCAACCTCGATATCCGCAGCCTGAAAAAGTCCTGCATCCACTTCGCCACCCCCGAAGGCAAGCTGGTGCCGTTTGAAACCTACAACCTGTTTTACCGCCCCGAAGCAGCCGAACAATTGGCCGCCTTGCGTGCCAAAATCGAAGCGGGCAATGCTTTGTGGGCGGATAAAGTGATCCAAATTCAGCCGGAAGAGCTTGTTTGATAGGCAGATATTTTTCAGACAGGCATTTGATAAACTGCATCCATTTTAAAATACGCCGATTCATATGACCGATCTCACCCTCTGGCATTACCTCGCCATCGCCACACTCGGCGTGGTGGCCAGCATCGTCAATATCTTAGCGGGCGGCGGTTCCAACCTGATTCTGCCGCTGCTGATGATGTTTGGCGTGCCGCCCGATATTGCCAACGGCAGCAACCGGGTCGGCATTCTTTTCCAATCGCTGACCGGTATTCGTGGTTTTAAACAGGCCGACAAACTGCCCACCGGCGATTTGCGCGGCATTTTAATGCCGATGATGTTGGGCGGTTTGGCCGGTTCGCTGTTGGCTTCGGTGTTGCCCAACAGCGTGTTGAAACCGGCGCTGCTGCTCACCATGCTGGGTGTGGCCGCGATTACTTTTTTCAAGCCCAATCTGCTGCTGACACCGGAAAATGCCGAAGTACGCAAAGTGGCGGATACGCCGTGGGCCAAGCCTTTGCTGTTTGCCGCCGGTATTTACGGCGGTTTTGTACAGGCCGGGGCGGGATTTTTGATGCTGCCTTTGTTTGCCGGATTACTGTGTTACGATTTGGTGCGCGCTAATGCCTTAAAGCTGGTGTGCACGCTGTCGTTCACCACCGTTTCGCTGGCGGTGTTTATCTGGTACGGCAAAATCTGGTGGCTGGTCGGCGGTGTGTTGGCGGTCGGTAACATCATTGGCGCGATGATCGGCGTGCGGCTGGCTTTGAAGCTGTCGCCGAATACCATGCGCTGGATTTTGTTTGTGATGACGCTGGTGGCGGTGGCCGGGGCTTTGTGGAAATAGCTTAGGGGGAAAATAAATAATGAATGTTTATGGTGAAATGGCTTTGGAAGCCGTTGCATTATTCCCAATGCGAGAAAATATCGAACAAGCATGGGCAGATGCCGCGCAGTCTTTGGCTCCAACTGAGTCTGTACGTAAAAAAGGGTGTCCTAAAAATGCTTTTCTAGGGTTATGCCGAGCTGGTTTGGTAAAAGGCGTGGTGTCTGAGCCTACTGATAAGATTTCAAAAAATGGTGAATATGCGGTGGCCGCGGTAGCCTTGCTAAAATTGGATTCTGCTTGGGCTGAGCAAAAGAAAAGTGTGTTATGGCAAAAAATTGTCGGTAACGGGAAACAGCATAACGGCCAACTGGATGTGGTTTTGGCTTTATGGCATGCAGGTTTGATTGTTGGTTGAATGCCTGTCTGAATGATTATTGAAATGAGGAACAAAGATGTCGCAAACATTATTAGAAGGCGTAAAATTCGACGATAAAGGCTTGGTGTGCGCCATTGCACAAGATGCACACACCCTGCGCGTGCTGATGGTGGCGTGGATGAATGTAGAGGCTTTACAGAAAACCGCCGAAACGGGTTTTGCCCATTATTACAGCCGTTCGCGCCAAAAGCAGTGGATGAAGGGCGAAGAATCGGGGCACACGCAAAAAGTGCACGAGTTGCGTTTGGATTGTGACGGCGATGCGGTGGTGATGCTGATCGAACAAGCGGGCGGGATTGCCTGCCATACCGGCCGAGAAAGCTGCTTCTATCGAGTGTGGCGCGACGGCGCGTGGCAGGTGGTGGATGCGGTGTTGAAAGATGAAGCAGCGATATACGGCAAAACCAAGGCTTAATGCCTGTCTGAACATGGGTGGGGCATAAAAACCAAGACAAACCTACGGTTTGTTGCCCTCTCCCTAACCCTCCCCCACAGGGGAGGGAATAAAATGGTAGGAACTTCTAAAATAGTTGGTTAATTCCAGCAACTTGTTCCCTCCCCTGTGGGGGAGGGTTAGGGAGAGGGCAGTAAGCCGCAGGCTTACCTTTTCTTTCTAGGTACAACACAAAAAAGATTGAAACATGAACGATCAAGTATTAACCGAAATCCAAAACGTGATTGATTCCCGCAAAGGCCAAAACCCGGAAACGTCTTATGTGGCGCAGCTTTTGCACAAAGGTGAAGACAAAATCCTGAAAAAAGTGATTGAAGAAGCGGGCGAGGTGTTGATGGCGTCGAAAGACGGCGGCGGTGAACATTTGGTGTATGAAGTGGCCGATTTGTGGTTTCACACCCAGGTTTTGCTCGCCCACCACGGCCTGCGGGTGGAAGAGGTGGTGAACGAGCTGGCGCGCCGTCAGGGTTTGTCGGGGCTGGCGGAAAAAGCGGCGCGGCAGGAAAGTTGATTTTGTATTACAATCGCGTTCTAAAGCGTGTGCATAACAACCAACTGGAATAACGGTATGCAGTTAAGCGAACTGGTTTACTACCCCGTCAAATCGATGCGCGGCATTGCGCTGGAATCGACCGAGGCTGGCATTATGGGCTTGTCGCACGACCGCGAATGGTTGCTGACTGATGAAGCCGGACAATTCATTACCGCGCGCGCTTATCCGCAATTGTTGCTGTGGCAGGCGCGCTGTGTGGACGAGGGTTTGCAACTGATTGCACCCGATGGTGACAGCCGTACGGTAGCCGTCGGCGATTTGGCGCGAAGCAGCGAAGTTACGGTGTGGAAAGATACCTTTGCGGCGGATTCCGGTTGTGAAGCGAGTAACCGCTGGCTCAGCGAAAAACTGGCTACGCCGGTGGTAATTCATTATTTGGGCAAGCGCAGCCGCAGGGTGTTGGCTTATTCGCAAACGCCCTTATCGTTTGCCGACGGCGCGCCGTATCTGTTAACGAGTTCCGCTTCCTTGACGGCGTTAAACCAAACGCTGGCGCAGCCGGTGGAAATGCGCCGTTTCCGGCCGAATCTGGTGATTGATGGTGAGGCGGCTTATGCGGAAGAGGGCTGGAAACGCATCCGCATCGGTGAGGTGGAATTTGAGTTGTTCAAGCCGTGTGTTCGTTGTGTGATGACCACGGTGGATTTGCAAACCGCTGAAAAATCGCCGCTGCAAGAACCCTTGAAAACGCTGGCGAAAACCCGCAAGGCGATTTTCGGCATGAATATGATTGCGTTGAACAGCGGCGTTTTACGGCTGGGCGATGCGGTCAACGTATTGGAATAGTGTAACGATTATAGGAAAGGCCTGTCTGAAAAGGCCGTTTTTTATCCGGAGTATCTGATGACCGATTGTATTTTCTGCAAAATTGCAGCTAAAGAAATTCCCGCCGGTGTGGTGTATGAAGACGATGACATGCTATGTTTCAAAGACATCAATCCGGCCGCGCCGGTGCATTTGTTGCTGATTCCGAAAGTGCATTTCGATTCGCTGGCACATGCACAGCCTGAACATGAAGCCTTGCTGGGCAGAATGATGATGAAAGTGCCGAAAATCGCGGCGGATGCGGGTTTGAGCAACGGTTTTAAAACCCAAATCAATACCGGTAAGGGCGGTGGGCAGGAAGTGTTCCATCTGCATATTCATATTATGGGCAGACCGGCTTAAATTATTATATGCCTGTCTGAAAGCAGTCGCTTAATCAGGCGAAATACAGTTTTTAATTGAAGGATGTAAATCATGGGTAGCTTTTCTATTTGGCACTGGCTGGTGGTGCTGGTGATTGTGGTGTTGGTGTTTGGTACCAAAAAATTGCGTAATGTCGGCAAAGACTTGGGTGGTGCGGTGCACGATTTCAAACAAGGTTTGAATGAAGGTTCTGAAGCTGAAAACGCCAAGAAAAAAGACGATGTGATTGAACATCAGTCTGATAAAGACAAACAGGCCTAAATCATGTTTGACTTCGGCTTCAGCGAGTTGCTGCTGATAGGCGTGGTGGCTTTGGTGGTATTGGGGCCGGAGCGTTTGCCGCAAGTGGCGCGTACCGCCGGCTTTTGGCTGGGGAAAATCCGCACGCATGTGGATTCGGTGAAAAGTGAGCTGAACCGCCAAGTGGAAGCCGCGGAATTGCGTGAAGTTAAAGAAAGCATGGAGTCGGCGGCCAAATCGTTCCAAGAAAGCGTGCAGGATATTAATCGTTCGGCCAAAAGAGAGCTGGATACGCTTTCGGATGAGTTGGACTTGCGCCCGGCGTGGGAGCGTTTGCCGCCGCAGAAAACGCCGGCTGATTTTGGGGTAGACGAGCAGGGTAAGCCGCTGGAGCAGCATAAAACGGATACCGCGTTTCCCGAAAATGAAGATTTATACGCTTTTGACTTCCCTGATTTTTCCGATTCCGAAACGCCTTTGCTGCACATGGTGTCGCTGCGTCGCCAAGCGATGATGCGGCAGCGTGATATGCGGCCGAAATACCGGGCGCGGCCGAAGCTGCGGGTGCGTGGTCGGCGTTGATTCTTATCAAATGCCTGTCTGAAAACGATTGCAGGATGTTTTCAGACAGGCATTTGGAGTGCATGGCAGCCGAAAAAAAACGGTTGCCGATTTTCCTGATGGATAGATGAAGTGTCTGAACAAACTCTGGTCGAACATCTGATTGAACTGCGCCGTCGGCTGGTCTGGACGGTGGCGGTGCTGTTGTTGTGTTTTCTGGCCTTGATGCCGTTTTCGCAACAACTTTATACCTTTGTGGCCAAACCCTTGATGGCGAGCCTGCCGCAGAATACCAGCATGATTGCTACTGATGTGATTGCGCCGTTTTTTGTGCCGGTGAAGGTGACGTTGATGACGGCGTTTCTGCTGTCGTTGCCACATACGCTGTATCAAATCTGGGCTTTTGTGGCACCGGGTTTGTATAAACATGAAAAGCGGCTGGTGTTCCCGCTGGTGTTTTCCAGCTTGGTGTTGTTTGTGTGCGGCATGGCGTTTGCCTACTTTTTTGTCTTCCCGATTGTGTTTCAATTTTTAGCCAAAGTGACACCGGTGGGCGTGAGCATGGCGACCGACATCGATAAATATCTGTCGTTTGTGCTGGGCATGTTTGTGGCGTTCGGTGCCACTTTTGAAGTGCCGATTGTGGTGATTCTGTTGCACCGCATGGGCGTGGCTTCATTGGAGCAATTGAAAAAAGCGCGGCCTTATGTGATTGTCGGCGCGTTTGTGGTGGCGGCGGTGATTACGCCGCCGGATGTGTTGTCGCAAACGCTGATGGCGATACCGCTGATTTTGCTGTATGAGGCGGGCTTGTTGTTTGCGCCGTTGTTTAAACCTGTGCAAACGCAGGAACAGACTGAATAAAATGGTATCTGAATAATCAGGAGGTTTGTTTCAAGCCTCCTGATTGTGTTTTTTGTAAAACAGAATGCCTGTCTGAAAAAGTATGAGGATGACTTGGTCGCTAAACAGGTCGGCAGCAATAGTAATTTGGTATAAAATAACGGGTTTTTAAAGCGCAAGGCGTTGGCAGGCATATGGCTGTTTTTGAAAAACATTGGTCGCATCCGGCGGCGGTAATCAGTTTGTGCGGCTTGATTGTGATCAGCCTAGCTTGGGAATTGTGGCTCGCGCCGCTGCGCCCGGGCGGTTCTTGGCTGGCTTTAAAAGCTTTGCCGTTATGCCTGCCGCTGGCGGGGGTGTTGAAAGGAAAACTCTATACTTTCCAATGGGCTTGCCTGCTGATTTTGGCTTATATTGCCGAATCGGTGGTGCGTCTGTTTGATGCGACTTGGGCCAGCCGTTTGTGTGCTTTGGCCGCTTTGTGCTTGAGCTTAGTGTTTTTTATTGCCTGTTTGGCGTTTGCCAAACAAAAAAAGAAAGGTGCTGCGTGAGCAGAATCGAAACCAACAATCACAATCCCGACGTTTCTTTGTTGACGTTTGGTTTTGCGCTGATTTGTATTACCCCGTTTATGTCGATTTGGCGAGTGGGGCCGCTGTCGAGTTATTACCTAGAGAGCGGCTCGTTGCTGTTTGCGCTGATATTGGTGTTGGCCACGGCGCTGACCGGCAAAATGAATGTGCGCTTGCCGGCCAACAGCGTGTATTTTTTGGTGCTGGCGGCTTTTTGGTGGCTACAGGCGCGGGTGATGGCGCTGCCGTTCCCAGGCATGAGCGATATGGCGGTGTGGTCGTTTGTGATCATTGCGCTCTTGGCTTGGGCGTGCCGCGGCTGGGTGGTTGCGGTCGGACAGGATAAGGTCGGTACGGTGCTGGCGTGGGCGCTGGTGGTGGGTGCGCTGTTGCAGTCGGTGGTGTGTATCGTGCAGCTGGGTGGTTGGTCTAGCCAGTTCAGCGGTTATATTTTAAGCAGCCATTCCGGTAATGTGATGGGGCAGTTGGCGCAACGAAACCACCTTGGTCATTACATGATGTGGGGCATTATCGCCGCCGCTTATTTGTGGGCGGAACGGCGAGTGCCGAACTGGCTTGGTGCGCTGTTGATAGTGTATCTGGCTGGCGCAATCGGCATGGTCAATTCGCGCACGCTGTTTATTTATATTTTTATGCTGGGCTTGCTGGTGCTGTTCTGGCGCTGGCACGCGGGCAAAGCAGCAGCACGCATCATGTGGATTATGCTGTTTGCGCTGGCGATGGTGGTGTTGGTACAGCTGTCGTTCGATAAACTGATGGTGTTGTTACAGATTGATTACGTTAGTGCCATCGACAGGGTGTCGAGCAAACCCATCGATTCGCCGCGCGTGGTAGAACGCAATCGGGCGTGGGCGGTGTTTCTAACTGCACCGATATGGGGGCATGGTTGGCAGTCTTATTCCGAACAGGGTTTTCTGGTTAATGCTTTTGTAACCGGCTGGCGCTATGATAGCGCGAGTGTATTGTTTACCCACACCCACAACATTTTTTTGCAACTGATTACCGAGATGGGCATTGTCGGTACCCTGCTGGTATCCGGCGGTGTGGTTTGGGTGTTGTCCGGTTACTTTAAACGCCCGGTTTCGCAAACTTCTTTGCTGCCGCTTTGTTTGTTGATGGTATCGTTCTGGCATTCGATGCTGGAATATCCGTTGTGGTATGTGTATTTTTTGGTGCCGGTCGGCATCATGTTGAGCTTGCAGCCGGTTGCTGAGCAGAAAGTGGCTACCGCCCGTATAGAAGGGCGTTCGGCCATGGTGATCCGTTGGGGTGGCGCGCTGGTGGCGGTGTTCCTGATTACCGGGCTGGTACGTTTGGCGTTGGTGTACGGTGAGTTGGTGAAGTTTGATACCGTATCGAAAAACGATACGCCGCAACAAGTGGCCGACAAAATCGATGGTTTGTTGCGGATTGAGCGCAGTGAGCCGTTGTTGCGCTACTATGCTCAATTGTCGCTGAACCGCCGTGCTTCACCGGCTGATCCGGTAGTACAGCCGTGGGCGGTACGCGTGGCTGAGCAGGCAATGGAGTTTAGGCCATATGCCAATGCGCATACGGTAGGACTTTATCGTTACCGCAACGGTGATAAAGAAGCTGGTAAATACTGGATGCGGAAAATGTATGAATATTATCCGAGTCAGATGCCGTATTACGCTACGGTGATTGATGCCAATCCGATTTTTAAGGATTTGCGTCCGCAATTGGATGAGGCGTGTGCACAATACGCTAAGGTGAATCCGGAGCAGAAATGTCCGGCACCGGTTGCCGCAGCTAAACCGTAATAAAAAATAGTGAATGAAGTATGATGCCTGTCTGAAAAAGCAGGCATCATTTTAGGGAAAACGTTATGAATGTATTGGATTATTCAAATAAGCCGTCGATATCGGGTTGGAAAGCACTGCCGTTGTGGTTGATGTTTTCGGTGTTGGCGGTGGTCTGCTTTGCCTTCCCTTGGGCAGAGGATCATCTTTACTACTTTTATGTAGAACAATTACCGCTGGTGGTTTCCTTGCTGTTGTTTGTCGGCACGGCTTTCAGCGGCGGATTGAAAATCAAAGTACCGACGGGCTTTTATTATTTTGCCGTAGCGGCGGTGTTTGTGTGGTGGCAGGCAAGGATGTTGCATTTGCCGCTAACCGGGCCGAATGACGGTGCGGCTGCCGTATTGCTGATTTGCGGTTTTCTCTATTGGGCGGTAAAAGGCTTATCGGCCAAGTACGGCCAACAACAGATTTTAACGATAGTTGCGTGGTTATTGCTGATAGGCTCACTATTACAAAGCATGGTGGCGATTTTGCAGCTCACCGAATGGTTGGCGCCGTGGGGCGGATACCTTTTCTATTCCGGTGGCGAGCCTTCCGGCCAAGTCGGCCAGCGTAACCATTTGGGTCATTACATGATGTGGGGTGTGCTGTCTACTGCTTATTTGTGGTCGGCACGAAAAATGTCGGCTACGTTGGCGGTGATTTGTTTGCTGGCATTGGCAGCAGTGTTGGGTATTGTTCGCTCGCGCACCATTCTGGTTTATCTGATGGCAATTTTGCCATTGGTGCCTTTGTTATGGTTTAAGGTATCGCGTAAGGCGGCAGGTATTTTGCTGTTTACGCTGGCGGCAGTAGGCTTGATGCAGGTGGTTTCCCCGCTGTTGGTGACCTCTTTTGTGCGCAGTGATTTTGAATCGGCATTGCAGCGTGCGGGGGAATCCGGGTTTGCACATTCCGGTCGTTATTACGAATGGCTGAAAGCTTGGGAAGCCTTTAAAAGCGCTCCTTGGCTCGGTCATGGTTGGGATGGTTTTGCTTATCAGAGCTTCCTGATTAACAATTCGCCCGAAGGTTATCGCCCTTATGACACTGCGGTGTTGTTTACCCATTGTCACAATCTGGTGTTGCAATTGCTGGCTACCATGGGTGGCGTTGGCGCCTTGATTCTGGTGGGCGGTTTTGTGGCGGTAGCGGTGGTGAGCCTGAAAAAAGGGTTTACGGCGGCCAGTGGTTTTGTGTTGGCGATGTTGTTGGTAACGGTTTGTCACAGCATGTTGGAATATCCGTTGTGGTATCTCTATTTCATGGTGATGTTTACTGTTTTATTCGCTTTGCTAGGTGATGATGCGCAAGCCGTTGAGTCTACCGTTGCTGCTGATGCCCCCAAACAAGTGATTACCAAATCTGCTTTTGCCGGTTTTGTGGTGGTGATGGTGGTGTTGGTCGGTTTGTTCCGCTTGGAGTACAGCTATTACCGTATGTTGGTGAGCCCGGAAACGCAGAATTTGAGCCAGGAAGAGGCGTGGACTAAAGAAACCAGCAAGATGATGTATCTCTACAATAATGAGTCTTTATTGAAGCTGGATGTTTTGATTAAACTGGCGGTGAAGACCGGTGACTTTGTTTACATGAACAAAGAGGTACCGAATTGGATTCCGCGCGTGCACAGTGAGTTGGCAGCTCAGCGCCCGTATAGTTTGGCGTTCTATCACGGCTTACATCTTGAGCGCGAAGGTAAACATCAGGAGGCGTTGGCATGGTTGGATAAGGTTTACCGCTATTATCCCGAGCAGATGAGCAAATACGCCGTGGCTCTGCGACAAGATGCGCGCTTTGCTCCGCTGTATCCGCAAGCCGAGCAGGCTTGTGCGGATATTGCCAGACTGCTGCCACATCTGCAGCGTTGCGAAGCTTGGCCGCAAGCTGCTGCAAATAAATGATATTTGGATTGTAAAGGCGGTTGCGCTCATTGCAAAAAAGCGCAAAAGCGCAGGGAAATATGCTACCTAACCCAATATAAGCCATGTTAAGATTGAGCGCGTTCCAATAAGGGATGCCTGTCTGAAAGAAGCATGGAGTTGACAGGTATGACTTGGGAGCCATATTTAAGAAAAAACAAAAAGGATAGCACAATGAGCCGTGTTTTATTGGTAGATGACGATGCGTTATTGACGGAATTGCTGACAGAATACTTAACCGCAGAAGGTTTGAATGTCCACAGCGTGCCCGATGGAGAGGCTGGTGTGCAAGAGATTTTATCCGGACAGTACGATGTAGTCGTGCTGGATTCCATGATGCCGAAGATGAACGGCTTGGATGTGTTGAAAAACGTCCGTAGCCAAAGCACCATTCCGATTATTATGTTGACCGCCAAAGGCGACGATATCGACCGCATCATTGGCTTGGAAATGGGTGCCGATGATTATGTACCAAAGCCTTGTACCCCACGAGAATTGCTGGCGCGTATCAATGCTATTTTGCGTCGCGCACAGAATTCAAGTAACGATCAGGGCAGTGCGCCGAACAGCATTGCGGTAAGCGACGTCACCTTATATCCGGCTAAGCGCCAAGCCACCATTGGTGATGCGCCGTTGGAGTTGACCAGCACCGAGTTTAATCTGCTGGAAGTGTTGATGCGTCATGCCGGTCAAGTGGTCAGCAAAGAGACTTTGTCTATTGAAGCTTTGGATCGCAAACTGGCTAAATTTGACCGCAGTATCGACGTGCATATTTCCAGTATCCGTCATAAACTCGGCGATCCCTCTTTGATCCAAACGGTTCGCGGTTTGGGTTACTTGTTTGTTAAAAACTGATTGAGAACAGCCGTTTAAATGAAACTGTTTCAACGCATATTCGCCACGTTTTGCGCCGTGATTATCTGCGCGATATTCGTGGCGAGTTTTTCTTTCTGGGTGGTACAGAATACTTTTGCCGAAAATCATTATCGGCAGCAGCGGATCATCGAAACCACTTTGCTCAACAGCATGGTGTCGGCGTTCAAAGCGCGCGGTGAACAGGGTGCCAAAGATATTTTGCAGGAATGGCGCGACCATCCGATTTCGCGCAATGTGTTTATGATTGCCGGTGACGACGACCGCGATATTTTAGGCCGTCGCTTGGATTCACGCTTGATTGAACTGGCACGTCAGAATGCGCGTAAAAATCCCAGCTCGGATATGATGCACATCGAATATGATCGCTTGGGCCAGGAATATCTGTTTTTCATCAAAGGCAGTGAAGATCAGAGTGATAAGCCGGTTAGCCCCTTATTTATTCCGGGTTTGCCATTGGCGCCGGTTTGGCATGAAATCATTATTCTCAGTTTTATCTTTTTGGTTGGTTTGCTGCTGGCTTACATTTTGGCCAACAACATCACCAAACCGATTCGCATTCTGGGTCGCGGTATGAATCGTTTGGCGGCGGGTGAGCTGGAAACCCGTATTGCCCAGCAGATAGATGACCGCGACGACGAACTGTCGCAACTGGCCTGCCAGTTCGACAAAATGGCGCAACAATTGCAGAAGTTGGTGGAAAAAGAGCGTCATCTGCTGCACCACGTTTCCCATGAAATGCGCTCACCCTTGGCACGGATGCAGGCGATTGTCGGCCTGATTCAGGCGCAGCCGCAAAAGCAGGATCAGTATTTGCAGCGGCTGGAGAGCGAATTGGTGCGGATGGATACTCTGGTCGGTGAGTTGTTGACGCTTTCCCGTTTGGAAACGGCCAATATTCCGATGGAAAAAGAAAACCTCAAATTGGTGCCGTTTATCCGCCAACTGGTGGAAGACAGTCAGACGGTGGCGTTGAAGAACCAGCAAAAAGTAGAATTGAAACTAGAGAAAGTGCCGGAAGACTCCACTTTGCAGGCCAATGAGAGTTATCTCTACCGCGCTTTGGATAATGTGATCCGTAATGCGATGGCCTACAGCCCCGAGGGTAGCACTATTAAAGTGAGACTTGCTCAGGATGCCCGAAATTGGATTATTGAGGTGATCGATAACGGGATGGGCGTGGCGGAAAATCAGTTGCCGCATATTTTTACCGCCTTTTATCGTGCTGACAGCAGTGCTAATAAGCCCGGCACCGGCTTAGGATTGGCCTTGGCCAAACACATTGTTGGCCAGCATGGTGGTAAGATTTTTGCGGAAAACATCAAACCGAATGGTTTGAGAATGTGTTTTCTGTTGCCGAAGAAAACGAAAGAGGCGAAGAAATAGTAAATGCCTGTCTGAAAAGAAAATACCGCTCTATCAAGTAGCGGTATTTTCTTTTCAGACAGGCATTTTGATAGCGGAAACTTATTGATTGGCTTTCAGGATGGTTTCCAATTGTGCTTTCGGTGCATAACCGCTTTGTACTTTGCCGTTGGGGAATACAAGGGTCGGCGTACCGCTGAAACCGAGTTTTTCGCCAAGTTCAGTGGTTTCGGCAATCGGGTTGTTACATTCGGCAACTTGCGGTGGCATTTGACCTTTGCGCATCCAGTTGGTCCAAGCCGCAGTACGGTCGGGTTGGCACCACAGCTGCACAGTGCGCGCATGGGCGTTGGGGTGCAGGCTGGCAATCGGCATCATAAAACTATAAATGGTGATGTCGGTCATCTGGGCAAACTCGGCTTCCAGTCGTTTGCAGAACGGGCAGTCGGCATCGGAGAACACCGCTACTTTTAGTTTGCCGTTACCGCGTACTTCCTTAATCGCCTTATCCAGCGGCAGTTGGCTGAAGTCTACTTTATTCAACTCGGCATTTTTTTCTTCAGTAAGGCTTTTGCGGGTGTTTACGTCAATCAAGTCGCCCACCAGCATATAGTTGGCGGTGGCATCGGTATAAATCACTTGATTGCCGGTGACCACTACTTCATAAAGACCGCTTACCGGGGTGGTATTAATCGATAACACTTTCAATTGCTGTTGGCCTTGGCCACCGTATATGCTTTCCAGCTTGTTGGTAATGGTTTTGCTGACATCGTCACCGGCGGCGGTTTTGGTTGTAGCTGTCGTGCTACTGCCACTGGCGGCAGCTGTTTTGCCTGGATGATTTTGTACTGGCGTTTGGCCGCAAGCCATCAGAGGTAGCAGGGCGAACGGTAGCAAGATATTGAGAAGTTTCGCTTTCATGCGTAGGGCGCTTTCCCGATTAAAAATAATAAAACGCATATTATGCCCAAAGCAATTGGCAAGACCAAGTAACTTTAATTGATTTAGCACACCGGGTAAGCAACAAAAGCTTATCTGTAGCAACTAATACATGCGACGACGGTTCACCGATAGGGTTTGCGCAATATCATCGGCCAGAGTGGGGCAGTCGGCTAAGCTCAGATTGCTGATGGTGATGCGGATGGCGGCCTGTTTGCCGAGATTGAATGGTGCACCACTTTGTACCGCCCAGCCTTTGGCCGCCAAAAACTGAATGGCTTGTGCTTCGTTGGGTAGCGGCAGCCAGATATGTTGACCTTCGCCGTTACTGCCGGGTACTTCAATACCGTGTTGTTTCAGACAGGCAATCAGCAGCTCGCGTCGTTGCTGATAACTTTGTGCAATCGCATTCAAGCCATCGGGGGTGAGTTGCTGCCACAGTTTCAGCGTAACGTGTTGCAACAGTTTGCTGATCCAGCGCGGCCCTAATGAAAAGCGCTTTTTCATGGCTTGCAGGATAGGGCCGTTGCCGGCGGCAATCGCAATACGGGCATCAGTGCCGAGAAATTTGCTGGTGGAGGTGCTGTAAATCCACTCGTTGGTAAAACCGTCCATACCGTGAAAAGGATAGCGACTAAGCGCTGCCCAATGATCATCAATGATGAGTAAGGCATTGTGTTGGCTCAATAATTGCTGCCATTGCTGCCAACGCTCGTGGCTGTAACTCACGCCGGTGGGGCTGTGGGCGCGGGCGGTGAGAATCACGGCGGCGACACTGTCGAAATCTAGAGTAGCGGGGATAATCGCGCCTTCATCATCCATTTCGGCCGGCACCGCTTCCAGCCTCAACTGATTGAGCAATAAGAGTAGTGGAAACCAGCAAGGACTTTCCACTACTACTTTGCTGCCGGGTCGACAACGCTGCATCAAGGCACGTTCAATGATGTCGAGGCTACTGGAGAGCAACATGGCATCGGCGTGGATATGCTGTTGTTGCAGCCAGTTTTGGATAAAGGCCATCAATGCCGGATCGTCGCCATAATTGCCGACATCGGTAGAGAGTTGATAGCCGTCAAGCAAATCGGGGGGTAATTCGGGTAACAAGCGGCGGTCGATATTACCGGAGGCCAGATCAATTAAGCCCGGTGGAATGGCGGTTTCACTGTGCAATACGGGCGTTTGATCGCAAACAAAGCTGCCGCGACGGCCATCGGTTTCGATAATGCTGGCGTCGCGCAATTGTTTATAGGCTGAGGAAACGGTGTTGGGATTTACCCCTAACTCGTCGGCCAATATTCGCACGGTGGGTAGGCGGTAGCCTGACGGCCACACTTGATCGCGTATCAATTGTTCGATTGCACGGGCAATATTGACAGCGGTGGGTTCTTTGATGTTTAATTGTGTCATACAAACACATCCTTGTATTAATACAATTAATGTAATGGATTTGACACTGCTTGACAAGCCTTTTATTGTGTTGGAAGTTCTGATTTTTTCAGACAGGCATATATAGAAATGCCACCGCTTTGGCGGCAGGGCTGAGTCGCAGTATAATTAAAAACCTGTATTCATCATCAGATACGGTATTTCCCATACGCTGATGAATACAGCTTCTCACAAGACCACTGTAAATAAAACAGGCTGCACTTTATTGCTAACGCAGCCTAATTAAAGGAAGCACCATGTCCACGGAGCCGCAACAAAAGTCGCCGCAACCCAAAGAACAAGTTGTTCAGCTTTATCAGGGCGCCAAACGCATTCAGCCGAAAATGGCGAAAGGTCGTTTTGCCAATTGGCGGCTGTTGGCCATTTTGGCCACTCAATTTGTTTTTTATGTGATTCCGTGGTTCAACTTAAGCGGGCGTCAGGCTGTATTGTTTGATATTCCGGCACGCCGTTTTTATTTGTTTGGCATTACGCTGGTGCCGGGTGATTTGATTTACCTCACCGGCTTGCTGCTGGTTGCCGCGTTCGGTTTGTTTTGGTGGACCACCATCGCTGGGCGTTTATGGTGCGGTTATGCCTGCCCGCAAACGGTATATACCGAAATTATGTTGTGGATAGACCACTTAGTAGAAGGCGACCGCAACAAACGGCTGAAACTGGATAAAGAACCATGGAATGCCCGCAAAATCCGCATCAAGTTCACCAAATATCTGTTGATTTTTGCCGTTTGCGCGTGGACCGGCATTACTTTTGCCGGTTGGTTTACGCCCATCCGCCAGTTGGTGCCGGATATTTTCCACTTTAATGCCGGCGGTGCCGCGCTGTTTGCCGCAGCCTTTTATGGCTTTATGACTTGGTTGATGGCGCACATCATGCGCGAGCAAGTGTGCAAATATATGTGCCCGTATGCCCGCTTCCAAAGTGCGATGTTTGATGAAGATACTCTGATTATTTCTTACGACACCGAGCGCGGCGAACCGCGCGGTGCGCGCAAGAAAAACATGACCGAAGCACAGTTGGCCGATATGGGCGACTGTATCAACTGTACCCAATGTGTACAGGTTTGCCCGGTTGGTATCGATATCCGCGACGGTTTGCAATATGAATGTATCGGTTGTGCCGCCTGTATTGATGCTTGTGATGAAATCATGGATAAAATGAATTATCCGCGCGGTTTGATTCGCTACACCACCGAAGCGGCATTGGATCATAAGTACGCCGATAAAGATTTTATGAAACGACTAAAACGCCCGCGCGTATTAGGCTATGGTGCCGTGTTGGGCTTGGCGGTAATCGGTTTGCTGTTTGGTTTGACCACCCGCCAGACTTTACGCGTCGATGTGATTAAAGACCGCGGCGTGATGGTGCGTGAAAATAAACAAGGCTGGTTGGAAAATGCGTATAATCTGCGGATTATTAACGCCAGCGAGCAGGAACAGCGGGTAGAGGTGAAAGTTTCCGGTTTTGATGAAATCGCATTGGGCGGTGTGCCGCAAGGTGGTTTTAAAGCGCCGGCAGGCGAAACCATTACCGTACCGGTACAGGTGTCTACGATTCCCGAATACGCGGATAAAGGCAGCCATCCGATTAAGTTTGAATTCACTTACCACACCCCGAGCGAGCCGGATGAAGCGCCACGCACCATCGTTGAGGATGCTTCGTTTATCGGAGAATAGTTTTGGTTGAAAAAATACGATCGTCAAAAGTTTGGTATAAAGAACCGTGGCCGTGGATACTCATGGCCGGTCCGATTATTGTGGTGTTTGCCTCGATTGCCACTTATATGATTGCCCAGCGCACCAATTCCGACTTGGTTACCGACGATTATTATAAAGAAGGGAAATACATCAATATTGTATTGGAGCGTGATACTGAAGCACAAAAACGCAATATCCATGCCCAAGTATTGATTAGCCCTAATTATGATGCCGCCAAAATTTTCCTCACTGGTGATTTTGATCGAACGCAGCCCTTGGATTTGCAACTGATTCATCCGGCGCGCCAAGCCTTGGATCAGAAAGTTAGGTTGCAGCCGACACCGGGCGGATCAGGCGGTAAAGCCGAATATACCGCCGTCTTCAAACCGCTGCCGCGTACCCAGCATTGGTATGTTCAACTGGAAGATGCCGGCGGCGTATGGCGGGTGGAAGATAAATGGATTGTTAGCCAAGGCAATGCCTTGAATTTGGATCCGATGAGCAAACTGAAGCAGCAGCCGGCAAAAGCGGCGTCTCATCCTTAAACGGTATGAAAAACACATCCGATGTCACCGGGTGTGTTTTTTACATTTAAAACACAGTGGCAGAAAAACAGATACAGTCAGTTGATTTTTTAGCTGAGTTGCAGGCTTTTTGTGTTCAGACAGGCCTCTGCGTGATAACATAAGCCCCTTACTTCCAGTGCTAAAAGTCGATAAAACAGGAACAACAAAAATGGATGATTTAATTAAAGAAGCCGCCCTTCATTTCCACGAATTTCCCACCCCGGGTAAGATTCAGGTCGCCCCGACCAAGCCGATGGCCAACCAATACGATTTGTCTTTGGCCTATTCGCCGGGTGTAGCCGCGCCGTGTATGGAAATCTATGCCGATCCGCTGGCCTCGTATAAATACACTTCGCGCGGTAATCTGGTAGGCGTGGTGTCTAATGGTACCGCCGTTCTGGGCTTGGGCAATATCGGCCCGTTGGCCAGTAAGCCGGTAATGGAAGGCAAGGGCGTATTATTCAAAAAATTTGCCGGTATCGATGTATTCGATATCGAAATCAACGAAACCGATCCTGATAAATTGGTGGATACCATCGCTTCGCTGGAACCCACTTTCGGTGGTATCAATTTGGAAGACATCAAAGCGCCCGAGTGTTTCTACATTGAGAAAAAACTGCGCGAACGCTGCAATATCCCGGTATTCCACGATGACCAACACGGTACCGCCATCATCACTGCCGCCGCCGTATTGAATGCTTTGCGCGTAACCGAAAAAAACATTGCTGAAGTTCAGCTGGTGTGTTCCGGTGCCGGTGCCGCTGCGATTGCTTGCTTAGATTTGCTGGTGGCTTTGGGCATGAAGCGTGAAAACATTACCGTTTGTGATTCCAAAGGTGTGATTTACCAAACCCGCGAAGACCGCGAGCGTATGGACGAAAGCAAAGTACGCTACGCGATTGCTGATAACGGCCAGCGCGTATTGGGCGATGCGGTTCCCGGCAAAGACATTTTCCTCGGTCTTTCCGGCCCCAATGTACTCAGCACCGATATGCTGAAAGCCATGAAAGACAAACCGATTGTGTTTGCACTGGCCAATCCGCAGCCGGAAATCTGGCCGCCGGAAGCCAAAGCTGCCCGCCCCGATGTGATTATCGGCACCGGCCGTACCGATTTCCCGAATCAGGTGAACAATGTTTTATGTTTCCCGTTCATCTTCCGTGGCGCTTTGGATGTCGGCGCGACCACCATCAACGAAGAAATGAAGCTTGCCTGTGTTCATGCGATTGCTGATTTGGCGATGGCTGAGTCCAGCTCGGAAGTGGCCAATGCTTACGGTGACGCCGATTTAACCTTCGGCCCGGAATACCTGATTCCCAAACCGTTTGATCCGCGTTTGATTGCAAAAATCGCACCGGCGGTAGCCAAAGCGGCGATGGATTCCGGTGTGGCCGTCCGTCCGATTAAAAACATGGAAGAGTATGTAGAAAAACTCAACGAGTTTGTCTACAAAACCAGCCTGTTTATGCGTCCGGTATTTATTCAGGCGCGTAAAGACATCAAGCGTATCGTGCTGACCGAAGGTGAGGATGAGCGTATTTTGCATGCTGCACAACAAGTGTCTTCGCAAAAACTGGCGTTCCCGATTTTGGTCGGTAACCCGGCAGAAATTGAAGCACGTTTGCAGGCGCAAGGTTTGACCATTCAGGCCGGCAAAGATTTCGAAGTGGTGGATATTCAGAACAATCCTTATTTCGAAGAAAGCTGGAAAGAATACTATAATCTGCGCAAGCGCAAAGGCGTTACCGAAGAGATGGCGCGCCGCCGTCTGCGTGCCAACAGCACGTTGGTGGGTGCCTTGATGGTATCGCTTGGCCATGCAGATGGCTTAGTGTGCGGCACCATGGGTCGCTTCCATGACCACTTCTCGATTATGGAAGAGGTGATTGGTTACAATAACCCGCAAAAAGATGCTTGTGCGATGAATGCGCTGATTTCCAATAAAGGTAACTACTTTATTGCCGATACCTACATCAATCAGAATCCGACTGCCGAACAGATGGCGCAAAGCACAATATTGTGTGCGCACGAAATTAAGCGTTTTGGTATCAAACCGAAAGTAGCCTTGGTGTCGCATTCCAACTACGGTTCGAGCTCTGATGCCGATACGCTGAAAATCCAGCGTGCATTGGAAATCATCCGCGAACGTGATCCCGAATTGGAAATCGACGGCGAGATTCAGGCAGACGTAGCTTTGGACGAAGAAATGCGCAAGAGCCTGTATCCGGAAACCACCCTCAGCGGTGCAGCCAATCTGTTGATGATGCCGAACGTAGAAGCGGCCAACATCAGCTACAACCTGCTGCGTGTGAATGCGACCAACGGTATTACTGTCGGCCCGATTCTGATGGGCTTGAACAAGTCGGTACACATCGTTACCCCGATTTCTACCGTGCGTCGTATTGTTAACGTGATTGCGTTGGCGGCTGTGGATGCTCAGCGTCAATAAGTATTAAAAGGTAGTGAAAATATGCCTGTCTGAAAATAAAAACGACAACTGTTGTGTCGGTAAAATGTTTTCAGACAGGCATTATTCTTTTATCATCCACACTCTTGTTGTAAAAGGAAATATGATGTCTTGCCCGATTTGCTTGGCTGCCGATGAAGAAGTATTGCTGCAAACCGAAAAACTGCGGGTGATTGCGGTACATGACGAGCCCAATGCTCCGGCGTTTTGCCGCGTGATTTGGCAGCAGCATGTGGCGGAAATGACCGATTTGCCACCTGCGGATCGCAGCGAATTGATGCAGATGGTATGCAAAGTGGAGCAGGCGATGCGTCAAGTGTTGAATCCAACCAAAATCAATCTGGCGAGTTTGGGTAATATGGTACCGCACTTGCATTGGCATGTGATTGCCCGCTTTGAAGACGATGCCTGTTTTCCTGCGCCGATTTGGGCGCCGGCAAAGCGTGAAACTCAGCCTGATTTACCCGTAGACTGGGTGGCGCAAGTGAAAAATATCTTGCTGCAAGCCGCCTAATACAAATCAATAAACTTCAAGATGCCTGTTTGATTTACCAGTAAGCATCAGTTGAAAGGATAACCATGAACTGGGAAACTTCCCGCCGAAATTTTCTGCGTGCCGGTGCGGCGGTGGCCGGTGCCGGTTTGCTGCAAGCTTGCGGCAGCCAAGGCAGTAAGCCACCGAGCACCCAAACCGGTGCTAAGCCGGTATTACCGAAAAAACCTCAAGTACAACGTTCAGGAAACAATGTGTTACGAGTTGTCGCACCCTCCGGCTTTGCAGCCGACCGCGGCCGGATTGAAGCCGGTCTAACCCGTTTATACAACGCCGGTTTTACCGTTACCAACCAAGAAGCGGCTTATCGTCGCTACCAGCGTTTTGCCGGTAGCGACCGCGAGCGTTTGGCCGATTTTCAGGAAGTGGCCAGCGGCCGGGTAGCGACCCCGAAAGTGTTGATGGGCTTACGCGGCGGTTACGGTGCGGTTCGTTTGTTGCCGGATATTGATTTGGCCAGCCTCGGTGCACGGATGCGCGAGCAGGGTACATTGTTTTTCGGTTTTAGCGACGTATGTGCCATACAGTTGGGCTTGTTAGCCAAATCAGGTATGTGCAGTTTTGCCGGGCCGATGGTGTATAGCGAATTCGGTAAATACACGCCGAGCGTGTATACCATGGATTCGTTTATTAGCGGCTCCGCCAATCCAACGAATACCATCAGCGTTTCTACTATTCAGCGTCGTAGCCGTAATCTGGAAGGTACGTTGTGGGGGGGTAATCTGAGTGTACTGGCCTCGCTGGCGGGCAGCCCGTATATGCCGGATATCAAAGACGGTATTTTGTTCTTAGAAGACGTAGGCGAGCAGCCTTACCGCATCGAGCGTATGCTGCAAACTCTGCTGGTTTCCGGCGTTTTGCAGAAACAGCAGGCCATTGTGTTCGGCGATTTCCGCATGGGTGGTATACGCGATGTGTATGACAGCAGCTACGATTTCACCAATGTAATCAACCAAATCCAGCGTTTGGCTAAGGTAGAGGTGTTAACCGGTTTCCCGTTTGGCCACATCACCAATAAAGCTACCTTCCCGCTGGGCGCGCAAGCTTCTATTAAGGCAACCAGCGACGGGGGTTATTCGGTCACTTTCAGTGGCTATCCGACTTTAGACAGATCAACTTTGGCGCTGGATACTCTGTTGCCGCCACCGGTGCCGTTTGGTAACGGTGTGGTGGTTCCAACCCCGGATGACAGCAGTGATTTGGAGTAGGGCGCTTATTAAGCTCGTGTGACATAAAGATGCCTGTCTGAAAATCAGTTTCAGACAGGCATCTTATTTATTCTTTATGCTCGGTTTATTTTCCACAAAAAATGCCTGTCTGAAAAATTTCAGACAGGCATTTTGTTCAGCAGATTTATACCACCGCTTCTTCTTTTTTCTTCTGTGGTTTAGAAAGATTATCGCGGTTAAGACCGAACATCAGCAACAGCGGGCTGGCCACTAATACCGAAGAATAAATACCGAATACGATGCCGATGGTCAGTGCCATCGCGAAACCTTGTAGCGCGGCGCCACCAAAAATCAGCATAGAAATCACCATCGCTTCGGTGGAACCGTGGGTGATGATGGTACGGCTCATGGTGGCGGTAATGGCATTATCGATAATCTGCGGTACGGTTTTGTTACGCATCGCGCCGCGGCGGAAGTTTTCACGGATACGGTCGAATACCACCACCGATTCGTTTACCGAATAACCCAATACCGCCAGAATACCGGCCAGTACGGTGAGCGAAAATTCCCATTGAAAGAAGGCGAAACAGCCGAGAATAATCACCACGTCGTGCATATTGGCGATAATCGCGGAGACGGCAAACCGCCATTCAAAACGCATCGATAAATAGATGATAATACCGATGATCACCATCGAAAGCGCCATCAGGCCGTTTTGTACCAATTCTTCACCCACTTGAGGGCCGATAAACTCAACCTGTCGCAGGCTCACTTTCGGATCGTCTTTTTTCAGAATATCCATCACCTGATTGGAGAGTTGGGCGGAAGGTACACCTTCTTTATTCGGCAGGCGGATCATGATGTGCTGGGTAGAGCCCAAGGCCTGAACCTGTACTTCGCCCAGCTTCAAGGTATCAACATCATTGCGCACTTTATTCACATCGGCCGATTTGGAATATTGCACTTCCATCACGGTGCCGCCGGTAAATTCCACCGAGAAATTCAAGCCTTTGGTGACCAGAAAGAACACCGCTGCGATGAAGGTGATCAACGAGATAAAAGTGGTGAGCTTGCCGTAGCTCATAAACGGAATGTCGCGTTTAATGCGGAATAATTCCATGATTTACTCCTTTTCAGCCGCAGATTGGGGTTTCCAAACCGAGCCGATGGAAATCTTATCGAGTTTGCGACGGTTGCCGTACCATAGGTTGGCAAAGGTACGAGAAACGACTACCGAAGAGAACATTGAGGTCAGAATACCTAAACAGTGCACCACGGCAAAACCGCGTACCGGGCCGGAGCCGAACACCAATAGCGCGATACCGGCAATCAACGAGGTGATGTTGGAATCGACAATGGTGTTCCAGGCGTGGCGGTAGCCCTCGCTGATAGCAGTTTGCGGCCGCGCACCGGCGCGCAGTTCTTCACGGATACGCTCGTTAATCAACACGTTGGAGTCAATCGCCATACCCAGCGTTAACGCAATCGCGGCAATACCCGGCAGCGTTAAGGTGGCTTGCAGTGCGGAGAGGATGGCCACCAGGAACAACAGGTTGGCGCTCAGAGCAATCACTGAGAACACGCCGAACATGCGGTAGTAAATCACCATAAACACGGCTACTGCGGCAAAGCCCCACAGGGTAGAGTTGAAGCCTTTTTCGATGTTTTCAGCACCTAGCGACGGTCCGATGGTACGCTCTTCCACAATCTGCATCGGTGCGGCCAGCGAACCGGCGCGCAGCAACAATGAAGTATCGTTGGCTTCGGCAGAACTCATGCTGCCGGAGATTTGTACGCGACCGCCGGTAATGGCGCTGCGAATCACCGGTGCGGTGACCACTTCGGCTTTACCTTGGTCAATCAATACCATCGCCATGCGTTTATTCACGTTTTGACGGGTCAGGTCGGCGAAGATATTGCCGCCAGTGCTGTCCAGATTGATGCTGACGGCCGGTTGACCTTGCTCGTCGAAGCTCGGTTGGGCATCGTTGATGTTGTCACCGGTCAGCTCTACCTGTTTGTTGACCAGATTGGGCTGCGGGTTTTCACCGGCGGTGTAAAGCAGGTCGTAGCCCATCGGTACATTACCGGCGAGCGCTTGCTGAACCAAGTTAGGATCATCATTCACCATGCGTACTTCCAAAGTGGCGGTACGGCCGATGATGTCTTTGGCTTTGGCGGTGTCTTGCACGCCCGGCAGTTGCACCACGATGCGGTCGGCACCGGCTTGCTGAATCACCGGCTCGGCCACGCCTAATTCGTTGACGCGGTTATGCAGGGTAGTGATGTTTTGTTTCACTGCATCGGTACGGATTTTATTCACCGCATCGTTGGAGAGGGTGAGAATCAGGCGGCTGCCGTCGCTGGTAAGCGTGGTTTCAGGCAACAGTTTTTGCAACTCGGGCAAGGCTTTGTTGAGTGCAGCCGGATCTTGGAAGGGCACGCTCAAGCTATTGTCTTCTTGTACAATTTCACCAATACGCACTTGTTGGCGGCGCAGTTCGCGGCGGATATCGCCGGCATAGCGTTCAAAGGTTTTTTGCAGAGCGGCTTTCATGTCCACCTGCATAGTGAAATGTACGCCGCCGCGCAAATCAAGGCCGAGGAACATCGGGTTGGCACGGAGTTTGGCCATCCATTCCGGGCTATTGGGCACCAGATTGAGTGCGGTGATATAGCCGTCGCCCAAGGATTGCTCGATCACGTCGCGGGCTTTGATTTGTGTTTCGGTATTGTTGAAACGGATTTTTAGCGAGTTGTCGGCAAGAATAGTGCCGTCGCTATTGACGCCGGCTTGTTTTAACGCGGCAAGCAGGCGGGTTTCGGTTTCATTGTTGATGCTGATGGATTGGCGGTTGGTTGAAACTTGTACCGCCGGGGTTTCGCCGAAGAAGTTGGGCAGGGTATACAGCAGTCCCAACAGAATGGAGGCGAATACCATCAGGTATTTCCAGAGTGGATAACGGTTCATTTTAAACCTTTACGGTAAAACGGAAGAAGCCGCATCAACGCGGTCGCAGATGCGTGCGCGGTGCGGCCATCGGTTGCAGGGCTTAAGCGTCGAGCTTTTGCGCCACGGCGTTGCGCTCAACTTGAACATCAACATTGCGCGCGATTTCTACGGTAAAGAAACGCTCTTCGATTTTGGTGATTTTGCCGGCAAAACCAGAAGCCAGGATCACACGGTCGCCTACTTTTAATGAAGCCAACATTGCCTGATGGGCTTTCATTTTCTTTTGCTGAGGACGAATCATCAGAAAGTAGAAAGCGAACATAATTAAAACCAACGGGCCAAACTGCATCAGCATACTGGGTTGGGCGGCGGCATCGGCAGCGTAAGCGAAGTCAATCATCGGTGATTCCTATCGTTATTTTATCGGGTTGAAAAGACTTGCGGTTTGGATAACCGCGCAAAATACGTTATTCTACAAGCTAGGGGCGGTTTTTTCCAATAAGTTTCCGTATTTATTACCTGTATTTTAACGTCTTTAACCTATTTATCCATGTTCAGACAGGCATTTCATTGGTCGGCGCCGTGGCTGCGCCTGCAACGCTTATTCGGCAAACAGCCGTCTACCGCGTGGTTCAGCCATCCCGAATTTCTGCGCCACGAACCGGGCAGCGAACACCCCGATTCGCCTGCGCGCATTCGTGTGATTGAAGAAGAACTACGCAGCCAAAAAATTTGGCTGCAACTGCATGCGCGGGTGGCGGGTGAGGTGAGTGATACCCAGCTGGCTTTGGTGCACACCCGCAACTATTTGAGAATGTTGGAAAACCATCTGCCACAGCAAGGAAAAATCTATCGCTTGGACGATGATACGGTGATGAGCCATTCTTCGTTAAGTGCCGCTAGGTTGGCTTCCGGTGCGGTAATAGGCGCGGTGAACGAAGTGATGAACCGCCGTGCTTGGAATGCGTTTTGTGCGGTGCGACCGCCCGGTCATCATGCCGAAAGCAACAAGGCGGGCGGTTTTTGCCTGATTAACCATCTGGCGGTGGGCGCAATGCATGCCGTGGCCACCTATCGCTTGCAACGGATTGCGCTGATTGATTTTGATGTGCATCGTGGTAACGGCATCGAAGAAATTTTTAAAGACGACCCGCGGATGCTGTTGCTGGGCATGAGCCAAAATTCGCTGTTTCCTTATCAAGCGGAAATGATGGCGGGCAGTAATCAGAACCGGATCGGTTTGGACTTGCCCGCCGGCGCCACCAGCCGTGTATTTCGCGAATTGGTGCGCAGCAACTGGCTGCCGCGACTGGTTACCTTTAAACCGGATTTGGTGCTGATATCGGCCGGTTTTGATGCCCATCGGCGTGAGCCTTTATCAGATACCGAATTGCATGAGGCCGATTTTGCTTGGTTGACCCACAAAATCATGCAGGCTAGCGCTTCGTGTAAAGGGCGGGTGGTGTCGGTGCTAGAAGGTGGTTATCAACTTGAAGCTTTGGCCAAAAGCGCTGCAGCACATATCCATGTATTGGCCGGTTTGGGCAAGCCCGAATGTGCCATTATTTACGACAAAATGTTGAGAATGGAAAACGGCCCGCTCATCCCCGAAAGCCTGCAAAATCTTACCGGCAGTTTGAAAAATACGGCGGACGATATTCGTCGCCGCTTTGAAGCTTTGCGTGAGAAGCAGAAAAAAGATGATGGCGAAAATTAGAGAAGTGGCTTCGGTAAATTTTGAGAAGATGGCCATTTATTGGTTTGGCGATATTTTGGGGGTACTTTAGAAGGGGGATAGGCAATGCGGGAATTAGGAATATTCTTGATAATGGTAGGCATAGCCGTACCGTTGCTTGGCGGCCATCTGATTACACCAAGACATCTTGGAAAAAAGTATTGGCAATTAGCTAGGGATTTCAAGGAAGAAAAAATACAAAAAGGAGATGAACATCATCTAGATGCTGAATTTTCATATTTAGATTCTTTGGTGATAAAGGGTTCTATTGCGGCTTTATTGTTTGGTGTTTTGATGGTGTTGTTATCGTTTGTGATTTAATTTATGGTTTCAGAAACCTAAAGATGCCTGTCTGAAAAAAGAATAGCTTTTCAGACAGGCATTCTTAAATTTAAAACCATCCTGAATGATTGAAAAAACAAGCATTTTTTTGTATAATCTCGCGTTTTTCCTTGCTCAGGCCTGCTTATAAAATGCCTGTCTGAAACTTCGGGCTGAACGCAGCCGATACCGTTTATTGATAAGAGTCATCATGTCCAATATTCCACAAGAAGTGCGCCGTCGTCGCACTTTTGCCATTATTTCCCACCCCGATGCGGGTAAAACCACGCTCACCGAAAAGCTGCTGCTGTTTTCGGGTGCGATTCAGAGCGCCGGTACAGTAAAAGGCAAGAAAACCGGCAAGTTCGCCACTTCCGACTGGATGGATATCGAGAAACAACGCGGTATTTCGGTGGCTTCATCGGTGATGCAGTTTGATTATCACGATCACACGGTCAATCTGCTCGACACCCCCGGCCACCAAGATTTCTCGGAAGACACCTACCGCGTACTCACCGCGGTGGACAGCGCTTTGATGGTGATTGATGCGGCAAAGGGCGTAGAAGCGCAAACGATTAAATTGTTGAACGTTTGCCGTATGCGCCACACGCCGATCGTGACCTTTATGAACAAATACGACCGTGAAGTGCGCGATTCGCTGGAGTTGCTGGACGAAGTGGAAAATATCCTGAAAATCCGCTGTGCGCCGGTAACTTGGCCGATCGGTATGGGTAAAAACTTCAAGGGTGTGTACCACATTCTGAACGATGAAGTGTATTTGTTTGATGCCGGCGGCGAAAAATTGCCGCACGAATTTGAAGTGATTAAAGGCATTGATAACCCGCGTTTGGACGAACTTTTTCCGCTGGAAATGGAAAATCTGCGTGCTGAAATCGAATTGGTGCAGGCCGCTTCCAATGAATTTAATCTGGAAGAATTTTTGGCGGGCGAATTAACGCCGGTGTTCTTCGGCTCGGCGATCAACAATTTTGGTATTCAGGAAATTTTAAATTCGCTGATCGACTGGGCACCGGCGCCGAAAGGCCGTGATGCCACCGTGCGCGAAGTGGAACCCACCGAAGAGAAGTTTTCCGGTTTTGTGTTTAAAATTCAAGCCAATATGGATCCGAAACACCGCGACCGCATTGCTTTCTTGCGTGTGTGCTCGGGCAAATTCGAGCGCGGTATGAAGATGAAGCATTTGCGGATTAACCGCGAGATTGCCGCTTCCAGCGTGGTAACGTTTATGTCGCACGACCGCGAATTGGTGGAAGAGGCTTATGCGGGCGACATTATCGGTATTCCCAATCACGGCAATATTCAAATCGGCGACAGTTTTTCCGAAGGCGAGCAACTGGCGTTTACCGGCATTCCGTTTTTCGCACCGGAATTGTTCCGCAGCGTGCGCATTAAAAACCCGCTGAAAATCAAACAGCTGCAAAAAGGCTTGCAGCAATTGGGTGAAGAGGGCGCAGTACAGGTGTTCAAACCGCATTCCGGCGGCGATTTGATTTTGGGCGCGGTCGGCGTGTTGCAGTTTGAAGTGGTGACTTCGCGCCTAGCAGCGGAATACGGCGTAGAAGCGGTGTTTGATTCGGCTTCAATTTGGTCGGCGCGCTGGGTATCGTGCGACGATAAGAAAAAGCTGGCCGAATTTGAAAAAGCCAATGCGATTAATTTATCCACCGATGCGGGCGGTAATCTGGCTTATCTCGCCCCCAATCGAGTGAATTTAAACCTGACGCAAGAGCGTTGGCCGGATATTGTGTTCCATGAAACTCGCGAACATTCAGTGCAGTTGAATGCTTGATTAAAATCGTTTGATGGAAACAATGCCTGTCTGAAAGAAAACTTTCAGACAGGCATTTTGCTTGGGCAGCAATCTATACGGTTTTCGAATAAGTAGCCTGTGTTTCGCGGTGGCGCAGATGGTAGTCGAATACCATGGCGATATTGCGAATCAGGAAACGGCCTTTCGGGGTCACTTGCAAACTGTGCTCGTTCAACGATAACAAGCCCAAGTCGGCCAGTTTTTGCAGGTCGGCCAGTTCTGGTTGGAAATAGTGGGCGAACGGTATCTCAAAAGCTTTTTCGTAGTCGCTGAAATCCAAGGCGAAGCGGCACATTAAATCCTGAATCAGGGTGCGGCGCAGCAGGTCGTCCTGATTCAGTTGATAGCCGCGCATAATCGGCAGCCGACCTTCGTCCAACGCTTGGTAATAGGCTTCGATGTCTTTTTCGTTCTGCTCGTAAGTGGCGCCGATTTTGCCGATGCTGGAAACGCCGATGGCCACCAGATCGGTATCGGCATAAGTGGAATAACCTTGGAAATTGCGTTGCAGGAGACCTTCGTGCAGGGCGATGGCGAGGTCGTCTTCCGGTTTGGCGAAGTGATCCATGCCGATGAATACATAGCCTTTTTCGGTAAGCGTTTGCACGGCGTATTGCAGGATGTCGAGCTTTTCTTCGCTGGAGGGCACGCTGGCGGTATCGATACGGCGTTGCGGTTTGAATAAATGCGGCAGGTGGGCGTAGTGGTAGAGCGCCAGCCGGTCGGGCGAGAGCGACAACACGGTTTCCAGCGTGGGTTTGATGCTGTCAACCGACTGGTGCGGCAGGCCGTAAATCAAATCGACGCTTACCGATTGGAAACCGGCTTCGCGCGCGGCATCGATCACTTCGCGGGTTTCTTCTACCGATTGAATGCGGTTCACCGCCTGCTGTACTTTGGGATCAAAATCCTGAATGCCGACGCTCATGCGGTTGAAGCCGAGCCGCCCTAGGTGGTGTACGGTGTCGCGGCTGACTTTGCGCGGGTCGATTTCAATCGAATATTCGCCGGTTTCGATGAGCTGAAAGTGTTTGCGGATCAGGGTAAATACGCGCTCGATTTGCTCGTCGCTAAGAAAAGTGGGGGTGCCGCCGCCGAAATGTAGTTGGGCGAGGGGATGTTTACCGCCCAAATGGGGGGCGAGTAAATCCAGTTCTTTTTCCAGATAGCCGATGTAGGCATCGGCGCGACTTTTGTCTTTGGTGATGATTTTATTGCAGCCGCAGTAATAGCAAATGGTGTTGCAAAACGGAATATGAATATAAAGCGACAGCGGTTGGTGTGCTGATTTTTTGCACTGCTCTTCCAGCGCTTGGATATATTCGTTTTGGGTAAAGCCGCTGTGGAAGCGGTCGGCAGTAGGGTAAGAGGTGTAGCGCGGGCCGCTGGCAGGCAGGCTGGCAATCAATTCGCGGTCGAATTCGGGTTGGTCGTTTACTTGAATGGGGGTAATGCTAATCATGATGTCTGTTGTGGCTCGATAGAATTGTTTGCTAGAATGAGGTTATAATTTGATGGAAATCAATTATACACAGATAAATTAAATCAATAGGCTGTTTATATTATGTCTACACACACGTCAGTGCCGGCGATGAAAACGCTGTGCTCCACTTGCTCATTGCGTGAGCTGTGCATGCCTGTTGGGCTGCTACCCGATGAGTTTGAGCAATTGGATGCGGTTGTCCGTCAAAGCCGGCGTTTGAAAAAAGGTGAATACTTGTTTCGTACCGGCGAGCAGTTTACTTCACTGTTTGCTGTGCGCACGGGTTTCTTTAAAACCACCGTTGCCAACCAGAATGGCTGT
>Ga0116175_1000203_pt1 | contig 45978 bp, 39 predicted proteins | sample AD_UKC125_MetaG_FD_89802 | JGI IMG/M metagenome (GOLD analysis project Ga0116175, IMG submission 89802) | Active sludge microbial communities of municipal wastewater-treating anaerobic digesters from USA - AD_UKC125_MetaG | ecosystem: Engineered > Bioreactor > Anaerobic > Digestate | place: USA... | reverse complement strand
GCTTGGGCCTGCAAGTCAACCTACCTATAATCAATGCCTGTCTGAAACACTTTCAGACAGGCATATTGGCTTTTATCCTATTAAACTCCGCTATCCAAATAAAAAAACAGCCGAAATGTATTTCGGCTGTTTCATCAATTTCTTTTTGATCAACAAATAAGATTATTCGTTATTCTGATTCTGTTTGCGGCGTAACATAGCCGGAATTTCCAAATCATCCAAGAAACTCTTATCAGCATAATCAGCGGCAGACAAGTTCATATTGCGTGCACCGCGCCCCGAACGAATCACATTGTCAATATTAGGATACTGTTGTTGGCTTCGGTCGTGGTCATCAAAGGCCGCTGCCGCTGCTGCCAATGCGTCAAACTCAGCCGCGCTGTAACCGGCGCCACCTTGATGATGGCGACCACCTTGCTGCTGCTGGGCTCGTGCAGCTTGGCGCATACTACCGGTAGGCGCAGCAGCAGAATGGAATGCCTCTTTCAAGCCAGTGGCGATAATGGTCACACGAATCGCGTCTTCCGGCATTTCTTCATCTTCAGAAGTACCGTATTTGCGCTCAGAATCCGGATGGGCATATTCGTTTACTACGCGCATGATTTCGCGGTATTCAGACATTTTCAAGCAACCCGGAGCAGTGGTGATGTTCACCAATACACCGCGCGCACCGTCGAGGCTCACATTGTCCAACAGCGGGCTGGCAATCGCCTGTTCAGTAGCCAAACGAGCGCGATCGACACCTTGAGCAGTACCGGAACCCATCATAGCCATACCGGTGATGCTCATCACGTTTTTCACGTCGGCAAAGTCCAAGTTGATGAAGCCCGGGCGGGTAACCACTTCGGAAATACCAGCCACTGCAGCATGCAATACATTGTCGGCCTCTTGGAAGGCTTCGCGTACGGTAACATCTTCGCCCAAAGCGGTCATCAACTTATCATTCGGAATCACAATCAGCGAATCCACTTGGCTTTTCAGCTGGTCGATACCTTGTGTGGCAATATTGATGCGCTTACCTTCATGCTCGAACGGACGGGTTACCACCGCGACGGTCAGAATACCCAACTCTTTAGCAATTTCAGCTACCACCGGAGCGGCACCGGTGCCGGTACCACCACCCATGCCGGTAGTAATAAACAACATATTGGCACCGCGAATCGCATCAGCGATGGCTTCGCGATCTTCTTGTGCTGCTGCACGACCCACTTCAGGGTTGGCACCGGCACCCAAACCGCGTGTTAAATTGGTGCCCAATTGAATACGTTTAGGCGCCTGATTTTTACCCAGAGCTTGGGCATCGGTATTGGCGCTGATAAATTCTACACCCGCGATGGTGTTGCGAATCATATTATTGATGGCATTGCAGCCACCGCCGCCGATACCGATAACCTTAATTACAGCAGGCGATGCGGCAGACTCCACTACGTCGTAAACCAAATCCATGTATATGCTCCTCAGCACCTGCGGCCGCTTGGAAAATAGCCGCATAAAAAATTTTTTGACAGATTTTGATATTATAAAGAACTCTTTTGTGCTTGGCAAAAGAGTTCTTTGTAATTTCACATCAAAATCTTAGAAATTATTTTTAAACCAATCCCGCAGCTTAACCCAAAGACTTTCTTTGTTGTCGCCTACCGAAACCGCGCCGCCAACTACCTTGCCTTCCGCCTCACCACGAGCCGCTTGCAATAAGCCGATGGCAGTAGCGTAACGGGGATTGCGGACACGTTCGGAAACCCCCGGAATATCCTGTGGCACACCGATACGGGCGGGTACATTGAAGATTTCTTCAGCCAAATCCAGCATACCGGGCAACAACGAAGCACCGCCGGTCAACACCACGCCGGAATTCAATACTTCTTCCGGGAAACCGGAACGGCGCAACTCGTGTAAAGTCAGCTCCAGAATTTCTTCCACACGCGGGCCGATTACTTGTGCCAACACACTGCGTGGCACTTGGCGCATCGGGCGATCACCCACACTCGGCACTTCAACCATTTCGTCTTCCATGTCCGCATCGACAATGGCCAAACCGTGATGTACTTTAATGTACTCGGCGTGAACATAAGGAGTACGCAGGGCATGGGCAATGTCGCTGGTAATCAGATCACCTGCTACCGGAATCACGGCAGTATGGCGGATGGCGCCATTGGTGTAGACCGCAATATCGGTGGTACCACCGCCGATATCGATCACGCACACACCCAATTCTTTTTCGTCTTCAGTCAACACTGCCTGGCCGCTCGCCAAAGGTTGCAGCATAATTTGATCCATGTGCAAACCGCAACGGTTTACGCATTTTTGGATATTTTGCAACGCGGTGATGGCACCGGTAATGATGTGTACGCGGGTATCCAAACGGACACCACTCATGCCGATGGGCTCTTTGACACCGGGCTGGTTATCAATAATGTATTCCTGCACTACGGTATGCAAAATATTGTGATCCGGCGGTATATTAACCGCTTTGGCCGTTTCGATGGCGCGGTCGATATCGGCCTGCGATACTTCGCCGTCTTTGATTTTCACCACGCCTTGTGAGTTCAGGCTGCGAATATGATTACCGGCGATACCGGTGGTCACGCTATCGACTTTGCAATCAGCCATGCGCTCCGCTTCTTCCATGGCCTGTTTGATGGCTTGAGCGGTGGCATCAATATTGGTTACCATACCGGCGCGCAAGCCGCGCGAGGGAGCTTGCCCTAGGCCTACGATATGGATTTCGTTATCCTCGCCTATTTCACCGATAAGCGCAATCACCTTCGAAGTACCGATATCTAATGCGCTGATGTACTGTTTGCTAACCATGATGTTCCATTCTTTTTTTTTCATCTTTACTGTTGCGGTTGTTCTACCGTCTCTGTTGCGCTTACTTCTTCCACCCGCTCAGCCACTGGGCGCTGGCGGATGGCGAAACCGTCTTTATAACGCATATCGACATAATCTAATGCCGGCTGCTGAGGTTTGAGTATGCTGCGCCACACTTCGGTAAAGCGGTTGAGCCGCTCGTTTTCATTTTCTCGCCCTAAATAGACAGTAATTTTATTATCCAATACCACCGACCACGCCGAGCGCGGGCTGTAAACCAGTTTATCAATAGCGAGGTTAAGCGGTTTGAGTTGTTGGCCGAACTGTTGGTAATGTTCGGTCATCACTTTTTCGGTACCCGGTTCGCCTTCAAAAACAGGCAGTTTTTCTTCATAACTTGCTTTGAACAACTGACCTTTATTATCAACCAAACTACCGTCTTTCCATCTGGCCAGCGGTTCGTGCTCAACCAAATGGATTTCTACCGTATCCGGCAGACGACGGCGCACGGTAGCGGTTTCTATCCAAGGTTGTTGCTCAAAAGCATGCTGAGCACCGTTCAAATCGGCCTTAAAGATATTACCGCGTACATAGTGCGCAGCGATTTTTTGCAAGGAATCGCTGTTGCTGTGCGCCAAACTGCCTTCTATTTTAACCTGTTTAATCGGAAAATAGTTTGAATTATACAACCATGCAATTATTGACCCGATTATCAATAGGGTAATGACCACATACAGCCAGCTGCTTAACTTCCTTAAGGCTTTAACATTATCCCACATGAGCTGTTTTCAAAATCTCTATGCAAACATCGGCATAACTCATGCCTACTTGGGCGGCGGCTTTAGGTACCAAACTGTGGCTGGTCATCCCCGGCAGAGTATTAACTTCGAGAATATACAGCTTGCCGGTTCCATCTTTCAGAAAATCCACACGCGAACAGCCGTAAGCGCCAATGGCTTCTGCTGCTTTCACCGCCAAGCTGCGCATCAGCGCTTCGTCGCTCTCATTCAAATCTGATGGACAACGATAGACGGTATCGTCGCGCAGGTACTTGGCTTCGTAATCGTAAAACTCTGTGGCCGGAATAATCTGGATGCTGGGCAAAGCTTGGTTGTTGAGCACCGAGCAAGAATATTCACCACCACCAATAAAGCGCTCGGCGATGATTTCGCCGCGCATGTGTTTCAACTCATCGTAAACCGCTTTCAGGGTGCCCGCTTCTTTCACTTTAACCACGCCGACGCTGCTGCCTTCGTTAGCCGGTTTGACAAACATCGGTAAGCCCAATTCGGCCTCGATGGCATCAAAATCACTGTCTTCATGCAACACGGCAAACTCGGGCACCGGCAAACCCAGCGCGCTCCAAATCAGTTTGCAACGGTATTTATCCATTCCCAGCGCCGAAGCGGCCACACCACTGCCGGTATAAGGCATACCCATCAATTCCAGCGCACCTTGTACCGCGCCGTCTTCGCCGTAAGTGCCGTGTAAAATATTAAAGGCGGTCTGAAAACCTTGCGCTTTCAACTCGCTCAACGGCGTTTCTTTCGGGTCGAAAGGGTGGGCATCAATTCCTTTGCTGCGCAGAGCTTCAACAATACCCTCGCCACTACTAAGCGAGACTTCGCGCTCGCTGGAAAAACCGCCCATCAATACCGCTACTTTACCGAAATTCTGCATAGTTACTTTCTGCTTCTATTAAGCGGTTTTACCGAACCGCTACCTTTATTTTTTCAGACAGGCATTTATTGCTGTTTACTCAATTCTACCAAAGCCTGCGGTACTTTATTGATACTACCGGCGCCCATGTTCAACACCACATCGCCGTCTTTCAACACATTCAGCAAAGTGGCGGGTAAGGCGTTCACGTCTTCGCAATAAATCGGCTCCAACTTGCCGCGCACGCGGATGGCGCGCGCCAGTGCACGGGCATCGGCGGCCACAATCGGCTCTTCTCCAGCGGCATAGACTTCGGTCAGCACCAAACCGTCTACCGTATCGAGCACGTTCACGAAGTCTTCAAACAAATCACGGGTACGGGTATAGCGGTGCGGCTGGAAGGCCAACAGCAAGCGCTTATCAGGATAAGCACCGCGGGCGGCAGACAAAGTGGCCGCCATTTCAACCGGGTGATGGCCGTAATCATCAATCACCAAGGCACTGCCACCAGCCGGTAGTTTAATTTCACCGTAGCTCTGGAAGCGGCGGCCGACACCGGCAAAACTCAGCAGGCCGCGCTGAATGGCATCCACCTGCGCGCCGCATTCCAGTGCGACACCGATGGCGGCCAGTGCGTTCAACACATTATGACGCCCGGGCATATTGAGAGTAACCTCAAACGGCGCCACTTCGCCACTTTTCAGGTGTACGGTGAACTGCATCTGCGCACCGTTGGTTTGCAAATCGGTGGCGTAAATATCGGCGCTGTCATCCAAGCCGTAAGTGGCGAACGGTTTGCTGATTTTTGGCAGGATGGCGCGCACGTGTTCGCTATCGGTACACACAAACGCTTTACCGTAAAACGGCATACGGTGGATAAAGTCTACAAAAGCCTGATGCAGTTTATCGACGCTGTGGCCGTAAGTATCCATGTGGTCGGTATCGATATTGGTGACCACTGAAATAATCGGGGTTAAATAGAGAAACGAAGCGTCGGATTCATCGGCTTCGGCCACCAAATATTCACCATGGCCAAGCTTGGCGTTAGTACCGGCGGCGGTGAGTTTGCCACCGATCACAAACGTCGGATCCATGCCGGCAGCGGCCAGAATGGAAGCGGTGAGGCTGGTGGTAGTGGTTTTGCCATGAGTACCGGCAATCGCAATGCCATCGCGGAAACGCATCAATTCGGCCAACATTAGCGCACGCGGGATCACCGGAATTTTACGCTCATTGGCCGCCACTACTTCGGGATTGTCTTTATTGACGGCGGTTGAAGTCACCACTACATCGGCGCCGTTCACATGCTCTGCGGTGTGGCCGGGATAGACGCGAATGCCCGAAGCGCTCAAATGTTTGGTCACCGCGCTCTGCGCCTGATCGGAACCGGAAACGGTAAAGCCCAGATTGTGCAGCACTTCAGCAATGCCGCACATACCTGAGCCGCCGATACCGACAAAATGGATGTGTTTAACTCTGTTTTTCATATATCCGTGATTCCCAATTCCAGCGCTTTCAGACAGGCATTACCATCTGTTTTCAGCTTTTCTCAAAACCGCTTATTTTAAAGGCAAGCGCTGTTTAACGCCATTGTTTTCTTGACTAAAACTGCGTTTTATTTTGCCACCTGAACCGCGATATCGGCCACATCATCCGCACTGCGCGGCAAAGCCAGTAAGCGGGCATTTTCCGCCCAGCGCAGGCATTGTTCGCGATTTAGCCCTTCGAGGATAGCGGCCAGCTTTTCTGCCGTCAGCTCTTTCTGCGGCAACAGCAAACCGGCATCGGCTTTCACCATAAAACGGGCGTTGGCGGTTTGGTGGTCGTCCACCGCCTGCGGATAAGGCACCAATAATGCACCGACACCAGCCGCGGTCAGCTCCGCTACGGTTAAGGCTCCGGCTCGACACACCACCACATCGGCGTGGCTGTACACCTTCACCATATCGTCGATAAACTCGGTGCAATAGGCTTCCACCCCGGCTTTAGCATAAGCCGCTTTCAAGTCGTCTAACTTATTGCGGCCGGATTGGTGGTACACAATCGGCCGTTTGCCTTCCGGCAGCAAGGCCAGCGCCGCCGGTACGGTTTGGTTCAACACCTGCGCGCCCAAGCTGCCGCCCACCACCAGCACTTTCAGGCGGCCGGTACGCGGTGCAAAACGCTCGGTAGGTACCGGCAAGGCGGCGATGTCGGCACGCACCGGATTGCCGACCAAGCCATCGGGCGCATCAAACGCTTTCGGAAACGCATACAACACTCGGCGTGCCCAGCGCGACAAGGTTTTATTGGCCAAACCGGCCACTGCATTTTGCTCGTGGATCACCAGTGGCACGTTCATTAATTTGGCTGCTACGCCGCCGGGAAAGGTTACAAAACCGCCGAAACCGATTACACAATTGATTTGATGGCGACGGATAACCTCTTTAGCGGCGGCCACGGTTTTCATCAGGGTAAACGGCAGCTCAAGCTTGCGTTTCAAGCCGTTGCCGCGTACCCCTTTAATCGCCAGCGTTTCCAGCGGAATATGGTGCTTGGGCACAATCTGGGTTTCCATCGCCCCTTCGCTGCCCAACCACACTACTTTATGCCCGCGGCGGCGCAGCGATTCCGCTACTGCTAAAGCCGGAAAAATATGGCCGCCGGTACCGCCGGCCATGATTAAGAAGTTTTTACCGCTCATGATTTTTTATTATCCTTATTTATTCAACTTGATAGCCGCGCATTTTGCGGCGGTTTTCATAATCGATACGTAACAATATCGCCATACAGCATAGCATCACAATCACCGCCGAGCCGCCGTAAGACATCAGCGGCAGCGTTAAGCCTTTGGTCGGCAACAGGCCGATGTTTACGCCGATATTGAAGAAGCTTTGAATGCCGAGCCAAATGCCGATGCCCTTGGCGACAAAAGCGCTGAAATACAAATCCAGATCACGCGCCTGTTTACCGATGGAAAACGCGCGCCACACCAACCAGCCGTAACAAAAAATCAGCGCGACCATGCCGAGAAAACCAAACTCTTCAGCAATCACCGCAAAAATAAAATCGGTATGCGCTTCGGGCAGGTAAAAGCGTTTTTCCAAGCTGGCACCCAAGCCCACACCAAACCACTCGCCGCGCGCAATCGCCATTAAGGCATGCGAGAGCTGATAGCCCTTGCCCATCGGATCTTTAAACGGATCGAGGAAAGAAGTCATCCGCGCCATGCGGTAAGGAGCAATCAGAATCAGCAAGCCTAATGCCGCCACACAGAAGGTGATGATGACAGCAAACCAGCGGGCGGGCAGCCCGGCCAGATACACCAAGCCGAGAAAAATCACGGTCACCACCACGGTTGAGCCGAAATCCGGCTCCATCATCAACAAGCCCAGCCCCAAACCAATGGGAATACCGACATACCAGACCTTTTTCAAGTCTTTCAAAATATCGGCACGGCGGGTGAAGAAGCTAGACAGATAGAAAATCGCCGCCAATTTAAATACTTCCGACGGCTGGATATTGAAAGGGCCAATACCGATCCAGCGCTTGGCACCGTTCACTTCGCGACCAAACAATACCGCCACCAATAGAATAAAACTAATCCCCAACACATAAGGCGTGGCTTTTTTCCACAACCACATTGGTATTTTGGAAATCGCCAACGCACCCAGCCCGCCGATGGCAACGAATATTGCCTGACGTTCCAGATAAAACCACGGGCTGCCGCCGTCGTGGCTGGCATAAGCGATAGAGGCCGAGTAAATCATCATCAGGCTGAACGCCGTCATCAGCAGCACCACCCAGATTAAATTCTGGTCGTAATTGTGGCCGCTTTTGAGGATTTTACGGTCTAACAGTTTGGATTCGGTAATCATGTGAACTACTTCGGTTTTACAGTCGTTTGTTTTTTTCAGACAGGCCTGTTGATACAGCATGCCTGTCTGAAACATAAATTTGGTTTGCCGCCTGCTTGTTCAGACAGGCATTATCTTGATTAAGTTTATATTTTTCTTATTTTAAATTTTCAGACAGGCATTGTGTAAGCACACTTAAATGCCTGTCTGAAAACCTTATAAAGCATGAAACGCCTCAATAAACACTTCCGAACGGTGCGCATAGCCTTTAAACATATCGAAACTCGCACAAGCGGGGCTGAGCAGCACAATGTCGCCGCTTTGCGCAATCTGATACGCTTTTTGCACCGCTTCGGGCAAGGTTTCGCAATCGATCAATTCCACTCCTGCACCGGCCAAATCGCGGCGGATTTGCGGCGCATCGATGCCGATGAGCAGCACCGCGCGGGCTTTATTGTGCAAAGCGGCGCGCAACGGCGTGAAGTCCTGCCCTTTGCCCTGCCCGCCCGCAATCAGCACGATCGGCGCCTGCAAACCAGCAATCGCCGCGGCGGTGGCGCCGACATTGGTACCTTTGCTGTCATCGATAAAAGTGATACCGTTTTTCTCGCCCACTTTTTCCACGCGGTGCGGCAGGCCTTTAAAGCTTTGAATATGTTGCAACAACTCGGCGCGCGGCAAACCTATGCTTTCGCACAAGGCCAGCGCGGCCAATACATTGGCGGCATTATGCAAACCTTGCAGCGGAACGGCAGCGGCAGCCAGCAAATCCTCGCCGCCCTGTTTCAAGCGGCCACTCTCGCAGTCAAACCAATAATCGGCCTGTCCGGCCAGCGAAAACCATTTCACTTCGCGGCCGCTGCGCTTCATCGCGCAGCAGAGCGTGTCGTCGGCATTCAGCACCTGCACGCCATGGCCACGGAAAATTTTGTCTTTGGCGTGGGCGTAGTCGAGCAAATCGTCGTAGCGGTCGAGGTGATCTTCGGAAATATTCAGCACCACTGCCGCATCGGGATGCAGGTTTTCGGTGTTTTCCAACTGAAAGCTGGACAATTCCAATACCCACACATCGGCTTTTTTGCCTTCGCGCAGCAATTCGGCTTCCAGCACCGGTGTGCCGATATTGCCCGCCACCACAGTATCCAACCCGCATTTCTCACACAAATAGCCGACCAAGCTGGTGACGGTGGTTTTGCCGTTGCTGCCGGTAATCGCAATCACCTTGTCACCGCGCGCTTTGGCGATGTAGGCAAACATCTCGATATCGCCCAACACCTTACCGCCCTGCGCTTTAAACGCAGCAATCTCCGGCGTGCGCTCACTGATACCAGGGCTGAGCGCCAGCATATCAAAGCCTTGTTCTAAGACATCTTTCAGGCTGCCGGTATAACACTTTAAGCCGGTAAACTGCTGCGCCAATTGCGCTTCGCGTTCGGGTTTCAAGTTAGCATCATAAGCCGCTACTTCCGCACCGTTTTGGCGCAGATAAGCAATCATGGAAACGCCGGTGCCGCCGAGGCCGGCGACGAGGATTTTTTGGTTTTGCCAGTTCATTACTTTATCCGTAATACACGGGGTTAATCCGCGTGTTTTTTCTGTTGCTGCCGTCCAGCAAACCCGCTTCGTCATACTCGGGCTTGACCCGAGTATCTCCTTGGGTTACTGCTAAAGATTATTTCAAATTGTATTAAATAAAAGCCGGATACTCGGGTCAAGCCCGAGTATGACGAACAATGGTAGTGCCGCCAATTTTTTCTTATTTTTCAAACAACCTCAAAAAACCCATCCACCCCATACTCCTCCAGCACCGCCAGCAACTCCGGCAACCTCTCTTCCGGTTCAGCAACCATCGGCGGCATCGGCGGGGCGTGTTCGGGTTCCTCCTGATTGCGCATCCAATCGGCCAAGGCAAACAAACGGATCAATACCGCTTCCGCCCACAGCGGGTCGGCCTGTAATTCCTGCAAGGCTTGGGCGAAGCAGGCGATCCATTGGTTGCGGGTTTGCATGGTCACGGCAAAGGGGAAATGGCGCTGGCGCAAACGCGGATGGCCGTGCGCCTGCTCGTATAAGGGCGGGCCGCCGAGCCAGCCGCTTAAAAACTGAAACAGCCTCTCGCGGGCATAATCCAGCGTGTCGCCGTGCAGCGCACGCAACTCGGCGTATTGTGGCTCCAGTTCCATTAAATCGTAGAAGCGGTCGGTGAGTTGCTGAACGCCTTCACCGCCGCCGATTAAGCCGTATATCGTTTGTTGAGTCATGTTTTCAGACAGGCCTTAACGTATTTTCAGCGAGCTTAAACCGATCAACACCAGTACGATGGTGATGATCCAAAAACGCACCACCACCTGCGTTTCTTTCCAGCCTTTTTGCTCGTAATGGTGGTGAATCGGCGCCATCAGGAAGATGCGTTTTTTGGTTTTTTTGTACCAGCCCACTTGCAGCATCACCGACAAGGCTTCCACCACAAACAGGCCGCCCATGATTACCAACACGAATTCCTGGCGGATGATCACCGCCACCGCGCCCAGCGCCGCGCCCAAGGCCAGTGCGCCGACGTCGCCCATAAACACTTGCGCGGGATAGGCGTTAAACCACAAGAAACCCAAGCAGGCGCCGCACATGGCGGTACAGAAAATCACCACTTCGTTGGCACCCACCACATGCGGCAGTTGCAGGTATTGGGCAAACTGCGCGTGGCCGGTTACATAAGCGAAAATCGCCAAACCGCCCGCCACCAATACCACAGGGAAGGCTGCCAAACCGTCGAGGCCGTCGGTAAGGTTCACCGCATTCGAGGTGCCGACGATGGTTAAATAGGCCAAAATCACAAAGCCGAATACGCCCAGCGGCAGCGCCACTTGTTTGAAAAACGGCACAATCAGAATATTATTGGCCGAGCTTTGCGCCACATAAAACAGCAACAAACCGGCCGCAATCGCCACGCCGGATTGCCACACCATTTTGAAACGCGCCGATACGCCGTTGGGATCTTTATAAACCACTTTTCGCCAGTCGTCGTAAAAACCCAGCGCGCCGGTGGCCAGCATCACCAACAGCAAAATCCAGATATAAGGATTGGCCAGATTGCCCCATAACAGGGTGGAAATGGTGATGGCGGTAAGAATCAGCGAGCCGCCCATGGTGGGCGTGCCGGTTTTCACCAAATGGGTTTGCGGCCCATCATGGCGCACCGCCTGGCCGACTTTTAACTCGGTCAGCTTACGGATGGTCCACGGCCCCAGCAGCAGCGAAAACGCCAGCGCCGTCAAAGCCGCCATCACGGCACGGAAAGTGGTGTATTGGAAAACGTTCAGCACCGAAAACCAGTCGCTGAAGCGGGCTAACCATAAAAGCATGGGGATAACTTCCTTTTTGTTGTTTTGTATCTTTAGAGGCCTGTCTGAAAAATGGTTTCAGACAGGCTTCCATGTGTTGAGTGTGTTTTTCCAAAACTTCGTATTTTAAAACGAAATCAGGGGGAATATGTTTTTTAAATATTCGGGATTAACGCGCAGGCTTGTTCACAGCAGCTTTATGATAGTCGGCACCTTGTTGCCGCCATTGCTCGAAATAATTATCGAATTTTTCACGATCGGTGTAACGGCACATACCGATTTTTTGGTTTAATCCGTCCACAATACTTCCCAGTTCCGCTGCTTCTTGTGCATCATCCAGTTTATAAAACCTTTGTGTCATCGGAAGGTGCAGCCTCCACATAGCATTAAAACGCGCTGAAGTTTGAATATCTTGCTTAGTCCAATGGATTTTGCTCGGGCATTCTTTAGATAAGATGGCTTCATTTTTTTTCAGATTGTCATCGAACATTCTCCAAAAACGTGAAACAAACTGCTGTCGACTGTTTGACGTTAAAACAAAATCACTCATTTTACCTGCCTCTTCACGACCAGCATCCTGACAGTTCATGATTTTCTGAAAACCCGCTCTTATAATTTTAGCTTCATCATCAGAAGGGGTTTTGGCGTAGCGCTGCATGATTTCTCTATCCCCTTGCAAGAATATACCGGCAGAAACCAAAGCCCATTCTTCATCAGTAAAGGTTTGCTGGATACAAACACTGCCGCCGGTTTCCTCCAAAGTTAATGCCCATGCAGGGGCAGCTCCCAAAAACATACTTAACAAAAAGATGATTCTTTTCACTTGCATTCCTTTTACCTGCTTAATTTTTCTACTTTTTTAAAGGTTACAGATTTACCTGCTAACTGGCATCTTTCAAAACAATCTGCGCAAAAACCGAAAGCCACATCAACATAAACACCGTCCGCATCCACCAACCCAGATAAAACGCACATTTTATTTTGATTGCGTCTTTCCTTTCCTGCTTAACAGCCTCCCACAATACCGTAGAATTCAAGCGAGGGCGGTAGCCGATTTCTGCCTGCAATTTAGTTCTGAGGTCTTTGGTGAGCATAACAAAGAAGGGAACGGATCCAAAAAACAGCACCATTAATAACCTAAACGAGCCAGCCAACATGGCCAACATATCGGCAAACATCAAACCTTCTCCTGTTTAAATGCTTTCAGACAGGCATTTCCTTTTATCCCTGCAAAGCCTCAACCACTTCTTCCATCTTCATAAAGCGCGAACCTTTTACCAACACGTTCGCATTCTCCGGCAACTCGTGTACCAATACCTGAATCAGCGGGTCTTTATCGGCAAACCACAAACCTTGGCCGCCGAAGGCTTCGGCTGCTGAGGCGCTGAAATCGCCGACGAAATAAGCGGCTTCGATGCCTTTGTTGCGGGCGTATTCGCCTACTTCGGCGTGCATGGCGGGGGATTCGTCTTCGCCGAGTTCGCCGATGTCGCCCATCACAAACACGCGCGGGGCGGGCAGTTGGGCGAGCACGTCCAGCGCGGCTTTCATGCTGTCGGGGTTGGCGTTGTAAGTGTCGTCTAACAGGGTGGCACCTTTGATGCCGTGTTTGATTTGCAGACGGCCTTTGATGTTGGCAAAACCAGCCAGGCCGTCGGCAATTTCTTGCAGGCTCAATCCGGCGGCTTGCGCCAAGGCGGCGGCGGCCACGGCGTTGCTGACATTATGCTTGCCCGGCACCGGCAGCGTTACCGCCGCGCGTTGGCTGTCGTTCACCAAATCAAATTCGCACGACAAGGGTTTCAACACAATGTTTTCGGCATGAATATCACCGTGTTCCGCGCCGAAGCTCTGCCGTTTCATGCCAGCGGTAGCGGCTTGGAACACGGCAAGATTAGCATCTTGTTGCGGCAGCAAAGCCAAACCGTTTTCAGACAGGCCTTGGTAAATCTCGCTTTTGGCTTTGGCAATATCGCCCACGCCGTCAAAACCGCAGCCGACATGGGCGCGCAAGGCGTTGTTGACCAGCGCTACATCGGGCTGCGCGATGCGGGTGAGCAGCGCCAGCTCGCCGAAATGGTTCATGCCCATTTCAATCACGGCGTAGCGGTGCGCAGGCGTGAGCTTGAGCAGGGTGAGCGGCAGGCCGATGTGGTTGTTGAAATTGCCCGCCGTCGCCAAAACCGCTTCTTCACCAAAACGATGGCGCAACACGGCAGCCAGCATTTCTTTCACCGTGGTTTTGCCGGACGAACCGGTGATGCCGAACACAAACGGCTGAATATGCTGGCGCCACGCTTTGGCCAGCGTTTGCAGCGCCGCCAGCGTATCGCTCACTGTTAACGCGCCGTTTAACGCCGCACAATCTTCGCGCGACACCACCGCTGCGGTCGCACCTTTGGCCAGCACATCGGCCACAAAATCATGTGCATCAAAACGCTCGCCTGCTAATGCAAAAAACACATCACCGGGTTGAATGTCGCGGCTGTCGGTAACGATGCGTTTCACCGTTTGGTTTGCAGACGGCAGCGGCAGGTTAAGGGTTTGGCAGATAAAGTTTAGGTCTAAGGATTTCATATTCATATCAAGTATCTATTTCATCGTCAGCTTGGTGCTGTGCAGCTTGTTCGAGTTTCATTCGGGTGATGTTTTTTCCTGCTAACCAAATAAATAAAACGGCTAAAAAATTAAAACTAAAATAACTACCATTAACACCAAATCCGACCGAAAAACTCAGCACTCCGCTTAAATCAATGAAAAAACCGTTAGCAAAGCGTACTTGCAATAAAGCCAAGCCATACACGGCCAGCATTTGCATAAATCCTTCCATACGGTATTTAAACGCATTCCATGCAGCTCGTAGCGTGAAGGCAGACAAAACCAGTAAAATCAATACCGACCACCACAACACAGTTTCCGGCGCGCCAAGTGCTTGTATCAACAATTCGAGCGGCCATTTGATCCCTTGCAGAAATGTGAGCCAAGCCAAAAACTTTCCGCTGCGTGGCAAACGGGCGTAATCGGGAAATAATCGTTTAAACCATTGCATAATATGTTTCAAATATGGGTTTTCTTTTTTCAGACAGGCATTAATCTCAAAAGCCTATTTTTCCTTATTAATCAAAGTATAAGGATTCACCGCACCCTTCAGCGTATAGATACCGTAGTGCAGATGCGGCGGGGTGCCTTTGGCGTTGCCGCTGTCGCCAACATAACCAATCACGGTACCGACTTCCACCCACTGATGCTCGCGGACATCGGCATAATCTTCCAGATGGGCATAATAATGCCACGCCCTGCCCGGCCCTTGAATGCCGACAAATTTGCCGCCCAATCTATCCACCCCGATGCGGGTGATCACGCCTTGGGTGGTGCTCAACACCGGCGTACCGCGTTTGGCAAAAATATCCACCCCCTGATGCTTACGGCCTTCGCTGCGCGCGGCACCCCAAGTATCGATAAAGCGCTGGCCGGGCACCGGATGCGGCAAACTACCCGCTACCGGCTCAGGCTGGGTTTGCAGCCAAGCGAGCTGTGCATACGGCAGCCAATAGGGTTTTCCCCACCATAGCAAGGCGGCAACGGTGGCTGAGCATAACAGCACGCGTATCAATTTTGAATTCATGCTTAACTGCGGTTTCCGGTTATGTTTTCAGACAGGCATTTTTCAAACGTCCCGCTACCAATATCATGTTTGGCTTGGTTAAGAAATTTTCTGGTGTTTAGGATTAACGGCGGATACCTAAAAGCTGTCTGAAAGCTATTTTTTATCGTTAGCAATATCGGTGAGTAATTTGGCAAAATCTACTGCATTTTGCCGGGTAATAACCGGTTTACCTGCCTTTTCTTCAATTTCGCGACGGGCATTCCCGGCTACACTACCGCCTTGTTTAGCCATCCTTCGGTTCTCCGCCAAACCTTGCGGACGGTGCACTTGGGTGAGGGTTGTTGTCGTAGCTTCTGCCAACATATTCAATACCAATTCCAACGTGCTCATATTGTCGCGTAGATTTTCTTTTTTCAGCCCCTTGAAGTTTTTATATTCTCTTGTGGTCATACCCGACCATGCACGCGTAATTTCATTAGTGAGAATGGCGTACTCCTGCCCTGCTTTTACGCCATGCGCCTGCCAACTGTCGGTCAACTCTTTGCGAACCTGTATCGCCTGCAACCGCTGGTTAATCCATTCGGGCGTATATCCTTTTTGCAGATAGGTTTGCAAAGCACGATCAATACTCAATTCAGGATCGATAATCTCGTCTAACCGCTCTTTACCTACCTGCGCCAACCACATTTTAAACGGCTCTGCCTTGGGAGATGGTACAGACTGGATAATACGGAAAATACCTTCCATATCTGCTGCATCAGTCAGCCGTTGCTTGCCGTCTGATGCCGACATTCTCAACTGGCTACAAATTGTAGCCGGTTCACGCCCTTCCTTTTTCAACCGTGTTTTCAACACACTCCAATATTTTCGCGGATTCTCACTTTCGGTTAAAACCGCAATCACATCCACCACTGAAAAAAACCATTCTTCTTGTTCTTCATCCCAAACCGATCGGATTTGTTGGTTTTCGTAGAGTTTGATTTCGTTCATGTTTCCCCTATCTGCCGATTTTTAAGTTAAAACGAATAACCCAATGAGTAAACACGTTAACGACTATCGTGCCGCCAACGCCGCTTCCGCCACTTCAAAATCCGAAAAATGCTGCTTCACGCCCTGTATATCCTGATAAGTTTCGTGTCCTTTACCGGCAATCAAAACAATATCGCTGGCGGCGGCGTGTTGCACGGCGTATTCAATAGCGGTACGGCGATCGGCTGCTACATATTCGGGCTGCGGCACGGCAGGCAGGATGTCATCAATAATCGCTTGCGGTTCTTCCATGCGCGGGTTGTCGCTGGTCACCACTACTTTATCAGCTCCCGCCACGGCAGCAGCACCCATCAGCGGGCGTTTGCCTTTATCGCGGTTGCCGCCGCAGCCGAACACGCACCACAGGGCGGCGTTTTGCGGTTTGATTTCCTGCAAGGTGGCCAATGCTTTTTCGAGTGCATCGGGGGTGTGGGCGTAATCGACCACCACCAGCGGTTTGCCGGGGTTCATGATGCAGTCCATGCGGCCGGTGGCGGGGCGGATGTGTGCCAACACCTCCAGCACTTGCGGCAGCGGATAACCGGCGGCGCACAATACGCCTACGCATGAAGCCAGGTTTTGTGCATTGAAACGACCCAATAGGCGGCTCGCTACTTCGCCGTCGCCCCACGGAGTTTTAAAGGCGACTTTCATGCCGTCGGAAGAGGCGGAAAAAGCGATAATGCGGATGTCGGCCTGTTCGGCAAAGCCGTAACCATACACTTTTAATTCGGGGCGTTCGGTGCGCAATCGGGCGGCTAATTCGGCACCGTAAGCGTCGTCTACATTGATCACGGCCTGTTGCAGGCCGCGCCAGTAAAACAGGCGCGATTTGATTTCGCCGTAGGCTTCCATGCTGCCGTGGTAATCGAGGTGGTCGCGGGTGAGATTGGTGAATACGGCGGTTTGAAACGGTACGCCGTTCACGCGGAATTGATCCAAGCCGTGGCTGGACACTTCCATCGCCACCGCTTTGGCACCTTGTTGTTTGAATTGGTGCAACAGGGTTTGCACGGCAACGGGGTCGGGTGTGGTGTGTGTGGACTCAACCAACTCGCCCCAAAAGCCGTTGCCGACGGTGCCGACAATGGCGCATTTGTCATTCAGCAAATCAGCGGCCTGCGCCAGCCATTGGGTAATCGAGGTTTTGCCGTTGGTACCGGTGACGCCCCAGATTTTTAAATCAGTAGAATGCCTGTCTGAAACATTACCGTATACTTCGGCGGCTACGATACCGGCACGGTGTTTTAAATCTTGAATGCCTTGATTGGGCACTTGCCATTCGGGATTCCATTCAAATTCGCCGTCGTCGTCCCAAAAAACGAAGGCGGCGCCGTTGGCAATGGCGGCGGGAATAAAGCTGCGCCCGTCGGTGTATTCGCCTTGGCAGGCAATGAAAATATCACCGGATTGGATTTTACGGCTGTCTGAATGCAACAAACGCCCTGCTGCGTGTTCACACAGCAGGGGCGTTAAAGGGGTTTCAGACAGGAGTACAAGGTCACTGAACATTCAGGAGCTCCGTATCAAACACCTCATCTGCCTGCGTTTGCTTAACGGGAGGCATGAATGGTGGTGGTGTGGTTCAAATCAGTAGTGGGCGCAACGCCTAAAATATTCAAACTACCGGCAGTGATACCTTTGAATACCGGGCCTGCCACCGTACCGCCGTAATAACCGTTGGTGCTGGGTTCATCCACCGCCACCGCCACAATCACACGCGGATTTTCCGCCGGTGCAAAGCCGACAAAAGAAGCCAAGTGTTTGTTGTCGGCGTAGCGACCGTTTACCAGTTTACGCGCAGTACCGGTTTTCGCCGCCACATGGAAGCCCGGCACGGCACCGGCGGTACCGGTACCGCCCGGCTCGGTTACCGACATCATCAGATTGCGCACGGTACGCGCGGTTTCCGGTTTAATCACCTGCTCGCCTTTCGGTGCAGTGAGTTGTTTCTCAAAGCTCACCGGCAACAAGCGGCCATCGGCAGTGAAAATGGTGTAAGAGCGCGCCAATTGCAGCAGGCTCACCTGCAAGCCGTAACCGAACGACATAGTCGCTTGGTTAAACGGGCGCCATTTTTTCCAGTTGTGCAAAATACCGGCGGTCTCACCCGGGAAGCCCGAGTGCATACGCTCGCCGACCCCTACGTCGCGATAAAAGTTATACATTTCTTCCGGCGTAAACATCGCGGAAAGTTTACTGGTACCGACGTTAGACGATTTCTGCATGATACCGCGCAGGCTCAAGGTCGGATAAGTATGGGTATCGCGCACGATATTGCCGTAAACGCTGTAAGGCTGGGTGTTGAACACCATGTTTTCATTCACCTTACCCGCATCCAATGCCTTGGCGATGGTAAACGGTTTCATCGCCGAACCCGGCTCCAGCATATCGGTTACCGCACGGTTACGGCGCTGCTCGCTACCGGCTTGACCGGGCTGGTTTGGGTCGTATGCCGGGCTGTTCACCAAAGCCAGAATCTCGCCGGTTTTGGCATCCAACACCACCGCACTGCCCGCTTTGGCTTTATGATAGGAAATCGCTTTGTTCAACTCATCGTAAGCCAAGGTCTGGATACGTTGATCCAGCGATAACACCATATCTTGGCCGTTTTTTGGGTCGCTGTTGCGCGGCGAATCCAAGCTGTCGACGATATTGCCTTTATTGTCGCGCAACACCACTTTGGCGCCGTTGGTACCGCGCAAAGCATCCTCACGCGACAACTCCAAGCCTTCTTGGCCTTTGCCGTCGATATTGGTAAAGCCCAGCACATGGGCAAACAGGTTACCCATCGGATAATGGCGTTTCGATTCTTTCTGGAACGACAAACCTTTGATGCCCAAGGCTGCAATCTGATCGGCTACTTCTTTAGGCAGTTGGCGCTTCAGATAAATAAAATCTTTGTCTTTTTTAACCAGTTTCTCTTCCAACTCACCTTCCGATACACCGGTCAGCTTCGCCAGCTTCACCAACTGTTCATGGCTCGGCAGCTCATCCATCGCCGAAGGAATGGCATACAACGATTCAGTGGGGGCACTCAAAGCCAGCGTGGCACCGTTGCGGTCGGTAATCGTGCCGCGCGAAGCCGGCAAAGCCAGCGTGCGCACAAAGCGGCGGTCGCCTTGGTCTTTCAAGAAGGCGTGCTCGCTGGTTTGGATGTAGACACCGCGGAAAATCAGCGCAGAAAACGCCAAAGCCAAGCCGCCCAGCACCAGCATCATACGCTCGTTGCTGCTGCTCGGCTTTTTACCTTTGGGCTGCTTGGGCAGCATTTGCGGTTTGTATTCGTTTTTAATTAACATGCCACACTTCTCTATTACTTCACTTCGATAATCTGCGTATTTTCTGCCGAAGGCGCGCGCAGTTTCTGCGTCTCAGCAGCTGATCTAATCAGCTTGTGGTTGGCCAACCTTGCCTGTTCCAACTTCAGACGGGCATAGTCCTGATCCAAAGAAATTTTGATTTTTTCCGCTTTGTCCAATGCAATATAGTATTGCCGCGACTGATTCTGTACCGTAACCACAGCCAAACCCGAAACGAGGGACAACAGCAGCAACACAATATTTAATTTATTCATAATTTTTCGGGCAGGTATTTTACAATCAGAGTGATTTACTCTAACGACCTTTATTCATCTTTTTTGCAACCTCAAAGCTGCCTGCCGTTCTGCTGGCAACCCGCAATACGGCGGAGCGTGCACGGGGATTAGCGGTGACTTCTTCGGCAGAAGCTTTCTGCGCTTTTCCTTCTTGTTGCAACGGTGGTACAGGCCGGTCTGCTTCTTTTACCACCGCCCACCTGGGCAGCGGCGCCGCCTGCGAATATTGGCGGATAAACTGTTTGACTATCCTGTCTTCCAGCGAGTGGAAGGCAATCACCGCTAACCTACCATTTTCATTTAAACGACCAACCACTTGCGGCAATACCTCTTTTACCTCTTCAAGCTCACGGTTGATGAAGATCCGAATGGCCTGGAACGTCCGGGTCGCCGGGTCTTGACCGCGCTCACGAGTACGGACGGCTTGTGCCGCGAGCTTCGCCAGCTTGCCGGTTGTATCGATGGGTTCCGATTGGCGTTGCGCCACAATGGCGCGCGCAATCTGGCGACTAAACCGCTCTTCACCATAATTCTTGATTACCTCGTTTATTTCTTGCTCATCAGCTACCGCCAGCCATTCTGCCGCCGACATTCCGCGGGTGGGATCCATACGCATATCCAGCGGCGCATCAAAGCGAAAACTGAAACCGCGTGAACCTTCGTCGATTTGCGGCGAAGAGATACCCAAGTCAAACAGCGCACCGTCTATCTTGGCGATACCCAAATCATCCAAAGCCTGATTAAAGGTGGCAAAACCATTGTGCACCACGCTTACCCGCGCATCCTGCGCTGCCAACTCTTCGGCTACTGCAATTGCCTGCGGATCTTTATCAAATACAATCAAACGACCTTGGCTGCCCAGTTTCGACAAAATCAGCCGGGAGTGCCCTCCCCTACCGAAGGTTCCGTCTACATAAATACCGTTTTCGCGTATCGCGAGGGCATCGACCGCTTCATGAAGCAGCACCGTAATATGCTTATGCTGATGCACTTCCTCGCTCATAGCTGTAAATCCGTTTGCGCCAATTCCATTTCTAAATCTTCAGCATCCACATCCAAGGCCTGATCCATTTCAGCCTCCCAATGCTCACGCCCCCAAAGCTCCAATCGGTTGGCGCGACCGACCAAAGTGACTTCTTTATCAAAATCCACCCGCTTGCGCAGATTGGCCGGCAACAACACTCTGCCTGCCGCATCCAATTCCAGCGTATCGGCGTTATGCAGCAGCAGGTTTTGGTAGCGCTGCAACAAAGGCTTGCCGGCCACCGGCAATGCCAGCAACTGTTCGGCTACTTTTTCCCAAACGCTTTCGGGATACATCAGCAGGCGGCTGCGCGAATCCAGCGTTACCACAATCGCAGGCGTATAGCGGCGCAGCAGCAGTTCGCGAAACTTGGCTGGTATAGCCAATCGCCCTTTGCCGTCTATGCTGAGTTCGTGAACGCCGCCAAACAAAATATCTGCTCCTGAAGGTTTTGCTGCCTAATTAATCTTTTTTTGGGAAAAGTATGCACTTTGACACACTTTACCCCACATACCTACACTATAAGAAATTTTATTCAGCCGGTCAAACGCACCAATCGTAAAAAATAACCGTACAGACAAGCACTTAAGCAGAGAGAATCACAACCTCCCGATAAATCCGGGGCGCGCAAATCCCAGAAAACTCAATGTTCACGGGAACATACGAAAAAATCAGGCCTCATTTCAGCCCGAAACAAGCCTGCCCGCGAGGCGGCAAGGCAGGCTATAATAGAATTAAATCAATAAACTTTTACATTTTCTAACGCATGAATCCAACACTCCCCCAACCCACCTCAGATGCCCGTGACGCCAGCCTTTCCCTGCAAAATCTGATACGCAGTGAAATCAACAAATATGATGGGTGGATTCCGTTTTCCCGCTTTATGGAACAGGCGCTTTATGCACCGGTTTACGGCTATTACACCGGCGGCGCCCACAAAATCGGCGCAGCCGGCGATTTCATTACCGCACCGGAATTAAGCCCGCTGTTCGGCCAAGCGCTTGCCCGTCAAATCAAAGATTTATTGCCGCAAACAGGCGGCGAGGTTTATGAATTCGGCGCAGGCACCGGCGCATTGGCCGCCACCCTGCTGCCAGAACTGGCGGAAGCAGGATTGCAACGTTATTGCATTATTGAAGTCTCGCCCGAATTGGCCGAACGCCAGCGTGAGCGGATACGGCAAAGCGCCCCCGAACTGGCCGACAAAGTAGTGCATTTGAGCGAACTGCCGGAAAGTTTCGACGGCATCATCATTGGCAACGAAGTGCTCGACGCCATGCCTTGTGAAGTAGTTCGTTACAGCGAAAGCGGTTTTGAGCAGGCCGGCGTGTCACTAAATCTTTCAGACAGGCATTTTGAATTTGCCTACCGCCCGTTAAACGATCCCGATTTATTAGCAACCGCCGCCGCTTATTTTCCCGCCTTACCCGGCTACACCAGCGAGCTGCATCCGGCGCAACACGCCTTTATCCGTTTACTGGCGCAAAAATTGCAACGCGGTGCGCTGATTCTGATCGACTACGGTTTTGATGCCGCCCAGTATTACCATCCGCAGCGCAATCAAGGCACTTTAATCGGCCACTACCGCCACCATACCGTGCACGATCCGTTTTTCTATCCCGGCCTCACCGACCTGACCGCCCATGTGAATTTCACCGACATCGCCCAAGCGGGTACCGACGGCGGCTTGGATTTAATCGGCTACACCACGCAGGCTCATTTTCTGCTCAATCTGGGCATTACCGATTTGCTGCAAGCCTGCGGCGAAAGCGACAGCCCTGCCTATCTGCGCGAAGCGGCGGCGCTGCACCAACTCACCGGCCAGCATGAAATGGGCGAGTTATTCAAAGTGATCGCCTTCGGGCGCGAAGTGGATATCGATTGGCAAGGCTTTGCCTACGGCGATATTTGCCATAAGCTGTAAACAGATAAAACGCCTGCCTAAAAACAAAATATCCCGATAAAAATCAAACATCAAACAAACAAGCCGCCGATTCTGTTTGACAAAAAACCGCGCCGCCAGTATAGTACGCGCTTCACACACGGCGAATTAGCTCAGTCGGTTAGAGCAGAGGAATCATAATCCTTGTGTCCGGGGTTCGAATCCCTGATTCGCCACCAGTTTTCGGGGGTATAGCTCAGTTGGTAGAGCGCTTGCATGGCATGCAAGAGGTCAGCGGTTCGATCCCGCTTACCTCCACCAGATAAAAAACAAGCCGGATGATTGATTCATCCGGCTTGTTTTATTTTATAGCGAAAAAACTTTATTTCTGCCACGGCGTTGCTGCGCCTTGTCGTACTAACTGTACTGCCTGCGGCTTGCTGCCTTGTGGCAAAAATAAGTTTTTCCACTATACTCAAATACTTTCATTTGTTTTTCAGACAGGCAATGCCTGTCTGAAACCCTCTTAAATTTCTTCTTGCCGCACTTCCTCCGGCAACCGCGGCCAACCCTCCCCCAACGGCGCTTCAACCGTAAACCATTCCCCGCGAAACGAAAAAGACAAACGCCACGCGTGTAAATACAGGCGATCAGCGGGTGTGCCGCCGTATAAGGTATCGCCCAATATCGGGCTGCCGAGGCTTTTCATCGCCACACGCAACTGGTGAGTTTTGCCGGTGAGCGGTTGTAATACAAACAGGCGACGGCCGGGTTCGCTGCTGTGGCTGCTGAAGCGGGTTTGAGCCGGATTTTCCATGCTGCGGGTGAGCTTCCAAGCACCTTGGCGACTGCGCACCATATCACCCTTAATCCAACCTTGTTTTTTCGACGGCTTGCGGTCGCCGAGCGCGAGATAGGTTTTTTTCACCTCTCGGTTGGCAAACGCCTGCGCCAATTCGGAAGCTGCATCCGCATTCAACGCCAGCAACAACGCGCCGCTGGTGGGTTTGTCCAAGCGGTGTACCAACCAAAGCTGCGGCACGCCGAGTTGTTGCGCCAGCATTTCGGTGAGGCCGCTGTCGTTTTGATCGCGGTGCACCGACAAGCCGGCGGGCTTGTTGATGACGACAAAATCGGGGGTTTGCAGCAGAATATCGAACATGGTTTCAGACAGGCATTGCTCAGGATGGGAATGCACGATTATATAGTGAAACCACTGCTACGGCGTTGATTCGCGGTAGCAGTGGTTTCACTGATGCCTGTCTGAAAGCTAACAAATTTTCAGACAGGCATTTATTTCAATACTCAATGATGATGCTGATGCTGCATCGGTGCCATCTGCTCTGGTGCGGCGTTGGACTGAACGGTTACCTGTATGGTTTTGGCAGGTGCGTGTTTGAATTTCAGCGTCAGCGGAAACGTATCACCGGCTTTCAGCGGCGCCTTCAAACCCATCAGCATGATGTGGTAACTGCCGGGTTTCAGGGTAACGGTTTGGCCTTTCGGCAGCGCCAAGCCGCCTGCCAATTCGCGCATCCGCATCACACCGTTGTCATTGATGTGGGTATGTACTTCCACTTTGTTGCTGACCGGGCTTTGGCCGCCGGTTAAGGTATCTTCGCGGACACCGTCATTTTTAATGTCCAGAAACACGCCGCCCATGCTCATACCGGCTACGGTTTCTCGCGCCCAAGCACGCTCGGCCCGAATCCCGCCGGCCAAAGCGGCTTGGCAGGCGGCCAACAAAGATAAGGTAAACAGATATTTTTTCATGGTTTTTGCCTTTCAAATGAGAAAATCGAATACGCGTTTTAGTGAAACCACTGCCGCAACAACGGAATGCGTGAAAACACCGCCCCATCCAACAGCCACAGCACAATAATCACCATAGCGGCAGCGGGAAAACACAATGCAATCGCCAACAGCAATAATGCAGCGCCCTTCCAGCCCGGCAGCGGAATATTTTGCGCCGGCGGCACCAAACCACCCGCCCCGGCAGGCCGCCGCTGCAACCACATGATCCAGCCGCTGATGCACAGGGTAATCACCGCCAGGCAAAACGCCACATTAACAGCCACACTCCACCAGCCCAAAGTGCCCATGTGCAGCGCCACGCCAACCGCCATAAATTTGCCGAACCAGCTGTAATCCTGATAACGGATGTCGGCCAGTATTTTGCCGCTGTAGCGGTCGATGTGTACGGTACGGTCGGCAGTAGGGCTGCTGCTGTCGTAGCTCATCGAATCCTGATTCAGCGTCCACACCCCGGAATCCCCCTTGGGAAAATACAGCTGATAACGCCCTTGGAAACCGATTTCGCGGGCATAGCGATCCAGCGTTTCCAGTGTTAACGGCTCTTGCGGGCTGATTCCGTCTTTACCGGCAGTGCTGCCCGATTGCGGCAGCGGCGTCAGCTCCAGCACCCAAGGTATTTCTTTGCTGCCGCCGTCATTCAGATCACCGTGCAGCAGCGTGGAAACCGGTACCGGCTCGACACCCCATTTACCGGCCGGAAACTGCGACCACGCCTGTACCATTTTGCCGCCCCAGATACCCGCCCAGGCCAGCCCGGAAAGGCAGAAAAACAGCAGCAACACCGCCACCCAGCTACCGATTGCGCCGTGCAGACCACGCCAAAACGAACGCTTTTTACCCAGCGTCGGCAACAGCATTTTGCCGATGCCGCGTTGCTTGTTCCACCAAAGATACAGCCCGGTCAGTATCAACAGAATGGTCAGCGAAGCGGCGGCTTCCATCATAAAATCGCCCGCCGTACCGATTAATAAATCGCCGTGAATGTCGTCCATCAGTTGATAAAAATTCTGATTGAGCGGATGGCTGTCGACCACCGCGGCAGTATAAGGATCCACCGCCACCATAGTGGCACCGCCCTCGCCGTCGTTCACTCGGAACACCGCGACTTGGTCGTCGGCTCGCGGGGCGATATACTGCACCACCGAGCCGCGCTCCTTATCCGCCGCCTCCAAAGCCGCTTGTGCCTGCCGTGAAAGCGGCTGCACGCTCTGCCCCACCGCAACCGCCAGCCGTTCTTTTTCTTTACCTTGAATATTGGCCGACAACAGCATTGCCAGCCCGGTAGCGGCCAGCAAAATCAGAAACGGCGTAACCAGTACACCTGCATAAAAATGCCAGCGCCAGATAATCAGATAACGCTGGTTTTTAGCGCTTGTATTACTCACAATCGGCTTTCTTGAATATCGAAATCACCCGGCCAATATAAAATATCGCCTCATTCGCAGGCAATGCGACAAATTGTCGCAGCCCCGAGATAGTACCGGACGTTTTTTTCGGATAAAGTAAGCAATATGAACACCTCTTTGCCCCCAACCTTCTCAGCATCGGTTTATCCGGCCGCGCTGCGCCTTACCCTTTATGCCCGCCTGTTATTTGCTACCGCATTAACCGCGCTGCTGCTGTGGGCATACGGGACGGATCAGCCGTGGCCTCTCTTGCCGCTGGCGCTGGTCGCCTTCACCTTGGCCGCTGCCGGCGGACTGCTGGCCGTTTATGCCGGATCAGAGCGGCGGTATCTGATGGAATGGGGTTTGTGTATCGATATGCTGGTGCTGACCGAATGGCTGTATTGGAGCGGCGGCGTCACCAATCCGATGGTGTCGCTGTACCTGCCGCCGGTATTGCTGGCCGCCCTGCTCTGTTCGCCGCGTTTTGCCTGGCTGCTGACCTTTTTCGCCACCGGCGCCTATTTGCTGCTGTTCCGCTACCATCAGCCGTTTCCGATAGTCAGCGACCAACCCGATCGGCTGTTTCAAATCCATATCGGCGGCATGTGGCTAACCTTCGTGCTATCCGCCGTGCTGATTACCGCCTGCATTACCCGCCTGATCGGCGAGTTGAACCGAAAAACCGCCGAATTACACCAAGCACATGCCCGCCAGCAACAAAACGAGCAGATACTGGGGATAGGCATCGAAGCCGCACATTTGGCGCACCGCCTATCCACCCCGCTGAACAGCCTGATGCTGCTCAATGACGACTGGCAATCCCGCCGCGACCTTCCCGCTGAGATGGCGGAAGATTTGCAACTGATGCAGCAACTGCTCGGCGAATGCCGCGATAGTTTGTGGCAACTCAAGCCCAAGCAGGCGGCCGTATCCAGCGAATGGCAAACGGTTTACCTCTATCAAACCCTGCAAACCCAATTGGCGCAATGGCACAACTTGCGCCCCGAAGTGGTTTACCATTGGCAGCAACACAGCCCGATTGCGCCCGATTTAGAAGTTTGTATTGACCCACTGTTTTGGTCGGCGCTGTTGAACATCCTCAACAATGCCGATGCCGGCGGACAGGAAATCACGGTGGAAACCCGATTGGACGACAATCTGTGGACGATCGGCATCCGCAACCGCAGTGGCTGCCTGAGTGAAAGCCAGTTGCAGGCAGCCGGGCTGAATGTGCAGGAGTCCGACAAGCCGGCCGGCCTCGGCATGGGGGTATTGCTGTCGCACGCCACCCTCGCCCGCATGGGCGGAAGCCTGAGCCTGAGCAATCATCCGTCCGGCGGCGTTTATGCCGAAATCCGCCTTCCTTTAACCCTTTGCCCCGCCTCAGAGAAAGAGCGCCGACATGCAGCATTTCCTACTGATTGACGACGACGAAACCTTCGCCCGATTGCTGCAACGCAGTTTTACCCGTCATTCGTTGCATTTGGACTGGATCGCCACACAGGCCGAACTTACCGCGTACACCGGCCAACCGGAAGGCATTATTCTCGACCTCAACCTCAATGGCGACAGCGGCCTGCGTTGGCTGCCCGAGCTGCGCCAACGCTTTCCCGATGCCAAAATCGTCGTGCTGACCGGTTACGCCAGCATCAGCACCGCCGTTTCCGCCGTAAAACTCGGCGCTTGGCAATACCTGCCCAAACCCGCCGATGTGCCACTGATTCTGCAAGCCTTCCAACAACAAGACCCTGCGCAAAACGACACGCCGCCACCGGCAGAACCGTTGCCGGAAAGCGGCCCCTCGCTGCAACGCCTAAAATGGGAGCACATCCAGTTTGTTTTGCAGCAACACCAAGGCAATATTTCCGCCACCGCCCGTGCTCTCAATATGCACCGCCGCACTTTGCAGCGTATGTTGAATAAACGTCCGGCTAAGAAGTAGCTGTAATATAGTGAAATGAATAAACAGCAAAAAGCCTGTCTGAAAGATTTTTTCAGACAGGCATTTACCGTATAAAAACGCTCTATTTATTGCTGTACAACTTGACCACCGCGACGCTCACCGCGCTCGCCTTTACCGCCGCGTGAACCGCGCTCTTGTTGCATTTGCTGTAATTGTTGGCGCTGCTCGGGAGTCAACACCTGAAACAGCTGGTGACGCACGCGCATTTGCTGCAAAGCCATATCAGCATGGCGTTGCTGCTGGCCGGCAATCATCTGGCGGGCGGCGTTTTCGTTGAACGTAGCACCGCTGACCAGCGCTTGCTCGGCAGCGCGTTGCTGTTCAAACTCGGCACGGCGCGCCTCTTGGTTTTGCGCGGCTTGTGAACGGTTGTTGTCTAGAATGGTTTGAATTTGCTGTTTCTGGGCATCGCTCAGATTCAGGCGGTCGAAACCGCGCGGCAGGCCGTCGCGGCCTTGTTTATGTTCGCCGTGGAAGCCTTTTCCTGCACCGTGGCGGTGCTCGCCATCCCGGCTGCCTTTATCGTGGCGGTCGGAAGCGCAAGCGGTCAGACCTACGGTGGCGGCTAATGCGGTTAGGGCAATCAGTTTTTTCATGTGTTTTATCCTTTTGTTGTCTTGTTTTGTTGATTGAAACGAATCATTTTGGCTGCTGGAATTTAGGCAACTGCGCCGAATTGGCTTAACTTAAAAATCCCCTCGGTGACTCATGCCCAAATGGAGCAGCCATCATAGCCAAGCGCTGTGTAAACAACGGTATTTTCCGGGTTAAAACTGCTGATTTTGTTGTAATGATTTGCGGTCGGAGAGAGAAATTGGTTAAGCTCATGCGGCTTTTCTGTATTTACAGATGTTTATCGTGAACTGGCTTAACAATAATCATGAATAAAGAAATGCCTGTCTGAAAGCATTTTTCAGACAGGCATCTTTATCTACTGCTGATATCTTTAACGAATATCAATATAAGCGCCCTGATGCAATTGTTGCAGCAAATCGGTTACCGCTTTACCGGCTTTCTGCTCGGCCAATTGGCGGCGCACGGCATTGCGTACTCGGTCTTGCTGGCTGCCGGTTTCACGCACTTCGTTCAGTTTGATGATGTGCCAGCCAAACTGGCTGCGTACCGGTGCGCTGACTTGGCCGGGTTTAAGCTCATGCACGGCTTTTTCAAAATCGGGCACCATTTGGCCGTCGCTGAACCAGCCTAAATCACCGCCGTTGGCCGCGCTACCGCTGTCTATCGAATGCTGGCGTGCCAGTTGGTCGAAGCTCTGGCCGCTGCGTGCCTGTTCCCAGATTTTACGCACTTCGCTTTGGGTACCGCGCGGGTTAGACGGCTCTTCGCGAATCAGGATGTGCTGAGCACGGTATTGCAACACCGGCGAACCTTCCGGCAAGGCTTGGCCGTTGGCTTGCGCTTGGGCGATAAAGGCATCGATTTCCTGATCGCTCACGCGGGCGTTTTCCATCGATACTTGTTGCTGTACTTTTTGGGTGATGATGCTGTCGGCCACGCTGCTGCGTACCGCTTCGCGGCTCAAGCCGTTTTTAGCGGAAGCGGCGTAGAACTGATCCGCTGTCATTTTACGGGCGGCGGCGGTTTGCGTGATTACCTGATCGATTTCGGCATCAGTGGCCTGAATATTGCGGCGCTTACCGGCCTGTGCCACCAAGGATTGGTTAATCATTTGGGTAAGCACTTGGCGGCGGAAATCGGCTTCGCTCATGCCTTGGGGTTTCTCGGCGGCGGCACGAGCCACGGCGGCGTTGAGCTGGCGTTGGGTGATAACATCGTTATCGGCTACGGCGGCGATGCTGTCGACCGCTTTGATTTCGGCGGCGGAAACGTGGCTGAATGCCGTGAAAGTGGCGGCAGCCAACATCAGTTTGGTGATGGATTTCATTTTTTCAGTACCTCATGGGTTGGGCTGTATCCGGGAATGGCCAGACGCAGTTTTTCAGATGGGTTGTTACCGATATTGCTTAAATCTTTCAATTGCAGATTGAAGAATACGGCGTTTTTACGGGAATCCAAGCCGGTTACATAACGCTGGGCGACCACGCTGGCGCTCCAGCAGTTGCAGCCGCTGCGGTATTCGAGGCCAACCAGTTGCTCCAGCGGTTTTTTCACGTCCAAATCGTAGTTGAAGCGTGCCACGGCGGAAAGCTGGCGGGTAATCGGCCATTGCGCACCGATGTCGACTTGTTTGAGCTTATCGTAAAAATAGCTGCCGTTGTCTTGCAGATAAATCGGCTCGTTGCGGCCGTATTTATAGCGCACGCTCAAGGCTTTGCCCGGTTCGGGATTGTACAGCAAGCCGGTATCCAGATTTTCCCAGCGGCGGCGGTTTTCGTTGTAATGCACGATGGCATGGGCGCTCACATCTTGGCTGATGTTGCCGTAACCAAAAGCCATCCAGTCGGAACGGTTGCGCTCATAACGGCTGACGCTGCCGTCGAGCAATACGTTATCGGTGGTGAAATAGTATTTCTGGCCGATACCGGCGCGCAGGCGTTCAGCGCCGGTTTGCGAATCGAGATAACGAGTCTGCAAGGCAGCGGTCAGGCTGTTGGCCGAGTTGATGCGATCGTTACCCGCATACAAATTCTCGCGGAACAGCTGCTCATAGCTGAAGCTGTTTTCCGAAGAATCGAAGTTGGGCAAATCGTTTTGCGATTTGGTGGGGATGTAGTTGTAGAACAAGCGCGGTTCCAGCGTTTGCACGAAATCGTTGCCGAACAGTTTGGTCGGGCGCTCAAACGTCATGCCGGCATCGACATTGAAAATCGGCAAGGTGCGGCTAACCGAACGGCCCGGATTGTTCTCAAAATTATCCAGATCGTAGAAGGTATGGTGGACACCGATTTTCGGGCTGATAAAACCCCATTCGTTGTCCAGATTCCAACGCACGCTCGGATACAGCACCACGCGGTTCACCGACTGTTTGCTGTCGTGCTCAAAACGGGTGAACTGGCCGAACACATTAAACTGGAAATCACCGGCATTCTTGTCCCAATTCGTGGAAAGGCGCGGCGTGATGTCATACGGTTTATCTTTATAGCCATTGACGTTGGCCAGCGTTTGATACTTCTGCACGGTGGCGTAGCTGGCCAGTGTACCGCCGAATAAATCGGTATAGTGGCTTAACCAAATTTGGCGGTTGAGGTGAACGTTGCTGGCGATTTCGTCACGGCCATAGAAGTCGCGGTAATAATCGTCATCCGACACTTGATTGAAGTCTATGCCGCCGCTAAACCCATGGCCCAACTGCTGCGCATGCTGCCATTTGGCTTGGTAACGGTTGTTGTGTTCGCTGCGACGGTCGTGCGGCATCCAAGTGCCTTCAACTTGGCCGCGATAATTCGGTTGCAGATAGCGGAATTGACCATCCAGCTTCACGCCGCGGCTGGTGATGATGCCGGGCGCCAGCGTGGCGTCATAGTTGGGGGCCAGATTGAAATAATAAGGTAAATCGATTTCGGTGCCGTCGGAGCCGACTTTCAGGGTTGGCACCAACAAGCCACTTTTGCGGTTGCCGTTGAGCGGGAAATCGGCCCACGGCGTGTAGAGTATCGGCACGCCGCCGAACACCAGCTTGGCGCCTTTGGCCACGCCGACGCCTTTTTCGTAGTCGGCTTCGATGCTGTCGGCCTCCACATACCAGCTGGCATCACCGCGTTGGCAGGTATTGAATTGGGTATTTTGCAAACGGTAGCGGTTCTTACCCTGCAATTCGGCCTGTTCGCTCACTGCCTGCAGGCGGCGGCCTTCGTGTTCGGTTTCCATCTGCAGGTTTTCAGCGGTACCGGTGCTGTCGGCCAGTTTGTATTCGAGTTTCTCGCCGGTAATCACGCTGCCGTTGTCGTACAGCGTAAACTGATCGCCGGCGGTAACCGTTTCGGTTTGCTGGTTGTAATCCACCCATTGGGCGTTGAGCACCTGCTCGTTGCGCTCGATAATTACATTGCCTTCGGCGCGTACTTTTACATTGGTCTGGCCGCTGACATCATCGGCGGTAACCCGGGTGTAATCGGTCGGCAGTGCCGCTTCGCCGCTGGTTTCCACTTTCGGCGCGGAAGCGGCGGCCGCGGCTATTTCTGCCGGATCGCAGCGCAAGCAGGTTTTACCTAAGCTTAAATCTTCTGCGTAGGCCGCTTGTGCGCCAAAGGCGACGGCCAGCCCCAACACCACGGGTTTTAATCTAAACAAACGTGCCAAAATATCACCTTAAATCGGTTTTGCCAGTTAAAATAGCGTTTATTTTAACCCGAAAACCCAATCATGCAACGACAAAACGAATTAAAAAGCTGGTTGCACAGCGTTTATCCCGATCAATCTTTCGAATTAAGCTTCGCGGCGGCCGATGCGGATTTCCGCCGCTATTTCCGTGCGGTTTTTTCAGACGGGCATTCCGTGATCTGCATGGATGCGCCGCCGGATAAAATGAGCGTGGCACCTTATTTGAAGGTGCAAAAGTTGTTTGACATGGTCAACGTGCCGCAAGTTCTGGCGGTGGACGAATCGCAAGGTTTTATGGCGCTTTCCGATTTAGGCAACACCACTTTCCTCGCCGCCATGCAGTTCGACGGCCGCGAAGAAGTGCATAAAGCGCTGCTGCTCGAAGCGATAGACGAATTGGTGGTTTTGCAAAAAGCCAGCCAGCCCGGCCAATTGCCGCCTTACGATCATGCGGTGATGCTGCGCGAAGTGAACCTGTTCCCCGAATGGTTTGCCGCCAAAGAATTGGGCAAACCGTTTACCGCAGAACAAAACGCTTTGTGGCAGCAAACGGTAGACACCCTGCTGCCGCCCCTGCTGGCGCAGCCGACTGTGTATGTGCACCGCGATTTTATCGTGCGCAACCTGATGCTCACCAGCGGCCGCCCCGGCGTGTTGGATTTCCAAGATGCGCTGTACGGCCCGATTGCTTATGATTTGGTGTCGCTGCTGCGCGATGCGTTTATCGGCTGGGAAGAAGAGTTTGTGTTGGACTTGGTGATCCGCTATTGGGAAAAAGCGCGCGCCGCCGGTTTACCAGTACCCGAAGCGTTTGACGACTTTTACCGCGGCTTCGAATGGATGGGCGTGCAGCGCCATTTGAAAGTGGCCGGTATTTTCGCCCGCCTCTACCACCGCGACGGCAAAGACAAATACCGCCCGGAAATTCCGCGTTTCCTTGATTACCTGCGCCGTACTTCGCGCCGATATAACGAATTGGCACCGCTGTATGCTTTATTGTTGAGCTTGGTGGGTGATGAGGAATTGGAAACGGGCTTTACGTTTTAAATGCAGTTTGATGCAGACAATGCCTGTCTGAAAAAATAATGGTGTAGTGCTGGGTAGAAACTTAACTTGTCATTCAAGGCGAAATTTTGATTCATCAGCAAGCTGTTCCTTCTCCCGCTGGCGGGGGAAGGTTAGGATGGGGGTGGAAGGCTTATTGTTTAGGCAATCGGCTTTTCTTAAACGGAAACAGCCACCCTCTCCCTAGCCCTCTCCCGCAAGCGGGAGAGGGAACAGTTTCCCGAAGTATCAAATAGTTAAGCTTCCCTACCAGCCCCTATGCCTGTCTGAAAAAATAATAAAACCATTGTAAGAAATACACTATGAATCTACTCGGTGCGCTGGCAAAAGTCGGCAGTCTCACCATGGTATCGCGGGTGCTGGGTTTTATCCGCGATGCTATTATTGCGCGTGCATTCGGCGCCGGTATGGCGACGGATGCGTTTTTTGTGGCGTTCAAACTGCCCAATCTGTTGCGACGGATTTTTGCCGAAGGAGCGTTTGCCCAAGCGTTTGTGCCGATTTTGGCGGAATACAAACAAACCCGTTCGCCGGAGGCGACGCAGGCTTTTGTGCAGCATGTGGCGGGTATGCTCACCTTTGCGCTCACCATCGTCACCGCCATCGGCATTCTGGCGGCGCCGTGGGTGATTTATGTGTCGGCGCCGGGCTTTGTCGATCAAGCCGATAAGTTTGCGTTGTCGGCGGATTTATTGCGGGTAACTTTTCCTTATATCCTGCTGATTTCGCTGTCTTCTTTTGTCGGCTCGGTGCTCAACACCTACCATAAATTCAGTATTCCGGCGTTTACCCCTACTTTTCTGAACATTTCGTTTATCGTCTTTTCGCTGTGGCTGGCGCCTTATTTCGATCCGCCGGTGATGGCCTTGGCGTGGGCGGTATTTGTCGGCGGCCTGCTGCAATTGGTGTTCCAACTGCCGTGGCTGTTCAAGCTGGGTTTTCTGAAAATGCCCAAGCTGAACTTCCGTGATGCGGCGGTAAACCGGGTGATGAAACAGATGGCGCCGGCGATTTTGGGCGTGAGCGTGGCGCAGATTTCGCTGGTGATCAATACGATTTTTGCTTCGTTCCTGCAATCGGGCAGCGTATCGTGGATGTATTATGCCGACCGCCTGATGGAACTGCCCACCGGCGTACTGGGCGTGGCGCTCGGTACCATTTTGCTGCCGACTTTGTCCAAGCACGTGGCTAACGACAACACCGCCGAATTTTCCAACCTGCTCGATTGGGGCTTGCGCCTGTGCATGCTGCTGACCTTGCCGGCGGCAGTGGCGCTGGCGGTGCTTTCTTTCCCGCTGATTACCACGCTGTTTATGTACCGAGAATTTACGCTGATGGATGCGCAGATGACACAAGGCGCATTGGTGGCCTACTCTTTCGGCTTAATCGGCCTGATTATGATTAAGGTATTGGCACCCGGTTTTTACGCCCGCCAAGACATCCGCACGCCGGTGAAAATCGCCATTTTCACGCTGGTGGTTACTCAACTAATGAACCTCGCCTTTATCGGCCCGCTCAAACACGTCGGCCTGGCGCTCGCCATCGGCTTGGGCGCCTGCTTGAATGCCGGTTTGTTGTATATCCTGCTGCGTAAAAAAGGCTTGTACCAACCGGGCAAAGGCTGGGCGGCTTTTCTGCTGAAACTGACCACCGCGCTGCTGATTATGGGCGGCGGATTGTGGTTGGCACAAGATTATCTGCAACTGCAATGGGTAGAAGTACGCGGTTGGCAACGGGTGCTGCAATTGAGCGGATTGATTGTGCTCGGCGTCGCCCTGTATTTCGGCTCACTGGTGGCGCTGGGGTTTAGACCGAGACACTTCAAACGCTCGGAACATTAACGCTGGTTTTAAAGTTAAAAAGCTTTCAGACAGGCATATGCCTGTCTGAAAGCTTTTTTATTTGTTGCAACCTTGTCAAAACCACCTTTCATAGCGCAATTAAATTGCGCCCGCTCCACCTTTATTGTTCTAAATCAGAATAGACACTGCGGCTTACTGATAAGGTATAGCAGAAAAATAGTATGGTCGCCTGCAGCAGTAGACGGCTTACCAATAAATCTGTCTTACAACCCTCAATGTCGGAGTTCTCAAAATGGAACAAAAATTAGGCTTCAAACCCTTACCCACCGCGATTGCGCTGGGTTTGGCTTTGTTGATTTGGTTTGTCATCCCAGTGCCGGACGGCGTTACCCCGCAGGCATGGCATTTATTGGCGATGTTTGTCGGCGTGATTGCCGCGATTATCGGCAAAGCAATGCCGATTGGCGCCCTCTCGATTATCGCGATTATGCTGGTGGCGATTACCGGCGTTACCGCCGAAAAACCGGCCGATGCGATGAAAGATGCCTTGAGCAGCTTTTCCAACCCGCTGATTTGGTTGATCGGTGTGGCGATTATGATTTCCCGCGGCATTCTGAAAACCGGCTTGGGCTCGCGCATCGGTTATCTGTTTATTTCGGTATTCGGTAAAAAAACGCTGGGCATCGCCTACAGCTTGTCTTTATCTGAATTACTGCTCGCACCGGTAACACCGAGCAACACCGCGCGCGGTGGCGGCATCATCCATCCGGTGATGAAAGCGATTGCCACCAGCTACGATTCCGACCCGGAAAAAGGCACCGAAGGCCGCATGGGCAAATATCTGGCACTGGTGAACTACCACAGCAATCCGATTACTTCGGCGATGTTCATCACCGCCACTGCCCCCAACCCCTTGGTGGTGGATATTGTTGCCAAAGCTACCAATACCGAGATTCATTTAAGCTGGAGTACTTGGGCGCTGGCGATGTTGTTACCGGGCTTGGCCGCGATTGCGCTGATGCCGTTGGTGTTGTATTTCTTCTATCCGCCTGAAGTGAAAGAAACACCGAATGCGGCTGCTTTTGCCAAGCAGAAATTGGCCGAACAAGGCCCGATGAGCCGCGGTGAGAAAATCATGTTGGCGATTTTTGCCGTACTGCTCACCCTGTGGGCGGGCGTGCCGGCCATGGTTTTTGGTAAAGCCGCAGCGGTAGACCCCACCACCACCGCCTTTATCGGCCTCTCTTTGTTGTTGCTGACCGGCGTATTGACTTGGGACGACATCCTGAAAGAAAAAAGCGCGTGGGACACCATCACTTGGTTTGCCGCGCTGGTGATGATGGCCACTTTCTTAAACAAACTCGGCCTGATTACTTGGTTCTCCGGCATGCTCAGCAGCGGCATCGAGCATCTGGGCATCGGTTGGATGGGCGCATCGGCCTTGTTGCTGCTGGCCTATATGTATGCCCACTATATGTTTGCCAGCACCACTGCCCACATCACTGCCATGCTCGCAGCCTTCTATACCGCAGGCCTAGCTCTGGGCGCACCGCCGATGCTGTTTGCCCTGTTGATGGCCGCCGCTTCCAGCATCATGATGACGCTCACCCACTACGCCACCGGCACCTCGCCCGTGATTTTCGGCTCGGGCTACACCACTCTGGCCGAATGGTGGAAAGCCGGTTTCATCATGAGCGTGGTCAACCTGATTGTATTTGTAGTGGTTGGCGCCGCATGGTGGAAAATGCTGGGTTATTATTAAACCATCGTAGTTAAAACCAAGAATGCCTGTCTGAAAACGGATTGAGAAAGTTTTCAGACAGGCATTTAGCTTTATCCCTTTACCTTTTCGAGTAACGCTTGATTCATCCGCAACCTGTTCCTTCCCCCGTCTTTAACGGGGGAAGGTTAGGATGGGGGCGTTTCAGTTAGTGAAGCATATCAACACGCCGGGAGTGCGGGCGGCTCGCCCGCAATTTGCCCGCAGGGCAAACTGAAAACCCAAAATATCAACCGTGCTCAAACCCCAAGCGCTGATGCAAGCGTACCGCTTGCCTGCGGGCGAGCCGCCCGCGCTCCCAAATAATACAATTACCCTTTCAGACAGGCATTCACCATTTTTTTGCTATACTGCCGCCATCTTATCTTTCCCTGTTCACACCCGCCATGCGCCTGTTATCCACCCTGCTGCTTGCCCTGCTGCCGCTCGCCTTTCTCGGCGTGATGGTGGCGGCTCCCTTGTGGGCATTAGCGGACTACGGCGGCAGTGTAGAATGGCAGCAAACACTGGACGATCCCTACATCCGAGAACGGATTCAGTGGACACTCATCCAAGCGCTGATCAGTTGCGCGGTAACGCTCGTGCTGTCGCTGCCGATTGCCTGGACGCTGGCGCGCCTCGAATTTCGCAGCCGGCGGCTGATCTTGCGGCTGCTGATGCTGCCGTTTGTGATGCCCACGCTGGTGGCGGCGATGGGCGTACTGGCGCTGTTCGGCGCGCGCGGCTTGCTGTTGCCCGGCTGGCAGGATACGCCGTATTTATTGCTGTACGGCAATGTGTTTTTCAATCTGCCGGTGATGGTGCGCGCCACCTATCAAGGGCTGCGACAAATCCCGGCGCACCGCCTGCAAGCCGCGCAAACGCTGGGGGCAAACGGCTGGCAACGCTGGTGGCATGTCGAATGGCCGGTGTTGCGACCGTGGCTGGCCGGCGGCGGCTGTCTCGTGTTTCTCTACTGCTTTTCCGGCTTCGGCCTCGCATTGCTGCTGGGCGGCAGCCGTTACGCCACTGTCGAAGTCGCCATCTACCGCCTGATTGCGGTGGAACTCAATATGCAGCAAGCCGCGGTGTTGGTGTGGCTGGTATTGGCGATTACCGCCGTGGCCGGTGCCGCCTACGCCTTGATCAGCCGCCACACCGTGAGCGGCACTTCCGTGCAAGCCGTGCCGCCCGCACCCTGCCGCACGCTGTCGCAACGGCTGCTGCTGGCGTTTTCGCTTGCCCTGCTGTTCCTCTGCTGTGCGCTACCGCTGGCCGCCATTGCCGTACAAGCCGCCGCGGCCGGTTCTTCTTGGCGGGTGCTGTGGCAGGCCGACACACTGGCCGCGTTGTGGAACACCTTGCGCTTTACCGGCGGCGCGATGTTAAGCGCCACCTTGCTCGGCATCCTGCACGCCGCGCTGGCGCGCCGCCTCGTTTGGGTGCGCGGCATCACCTTTCTGCCGTTTATGGTGTCGCCGGTGTGCGTCGCCTTCGGCGTGCTGCTGCTCTACCCCGAATGGAGCGCCTCGCTGCCGCTGTTGATCGCCACCTACGCGCTGCTCGCCTACCCGTTTATCACCAAAGACCTACTCGCCGCTTGGGACGCGCTGCCCGCCAGCTACAGCGCCGCCGCCCGCACCATGGGCGCCAACCGTTTTCAGACAGGCATTTACGTGACCACCCCGCTGCTGCTGCCCGCCCTGCGCCGCGGCCTCACGCTCGCCGCCGCCACCTGCATCGGCGAATTTGCCGCCACCCTGTTCCTGTCCCGCCCCGAGTGGCAAACCCTCACCACCCTGATCTACCACTACCTCGGCCTGCCCGGCGCGGATAACCGCGATCAGGCGATGGTGCTCTCATTCGTATTGATGGCGCTGGCGCTGGCGGTGTTTTTGCTGCTGGATGCTGCGGAGAAGAAAACGGCGCGTGTTTAGGTTTAAAAGATATAAAAAGCAAAATGCCTGTCTGAAAGATTATTTTTCAGACAGGCATTCTTTTATCCATCAACCTTTTCTTTTATCGTTTAATATGGTAATAGTATCAACTTTCTTTATTTAAATAACAGGAGCAGCAGATGGATTTGAACCAAGCCTTTTCGGCACTCAAGCACAACAATCAAATCACCGTCGGCGCCGCATGGTTTCAAGGCCGCTCTTTGTTTGGCGGAGTCACGGCAGCGCTGATGCTGGCGAAATTGCAGCACATCCTCGAGCAACCGCACCGCTTGCGCAGCTTAAGCGTGAGCTTTGTCGCACCGATTGATGCCGCCGCACCCATCACCGTCGAAGCCCAAGTATTACGACAAGGAAAATCGGTATTACAAGGCGAAGTGCATATCCGGCAAAACGATGCGGTGGCGGCGGTGATGCTGGCGAGCTTCGGCGAAGCGCGCGAATCACAAGCCTTACAAGCCCATTCAACGCCCGCACCGCAATGGCAGAAACCGGAAAACCTCAGCAGCAAGAAAGACTTAAACGGCCTAGAACTGCCGTTTCTGCATTACTTGGATTTGCGCTGGGCGGAAGGCGCGGAAGCTTTTTCGGGCGCAGACAAAGCCACCTTTGGCGCATACATCCGCTGCCAAAACCAAAACGGCGACTTCACCCTGCCGCACCTGATTGCGATGGCCGACGGCTTTCCGCCCGCGCCTTCGGTATTGCTGGATAAAATCGTGCCGATGAGCAGCCTGACCTGGACGCTGGAATTGCTGCACGAACCGGTCAACATCAGCCTAGCCGATTTCTGGCAATACCAAGTCCACACCGACTATGCCGCCGAAGGCTACGGCCATTGCGAAGCGAGAATGTGGGATAAAAACGGGCAACTCTGTTTGATCAGTCGTCAAACGGTAACGGTATTCGGCTAAGCCTGCCGCTTACACAAAGCTATATAATTTATAAAACAAAATCAATTAGTTAGATTTATTTCAACCAAATCAGTCCATTAATGAGTAAAAACTCTTGATATATCAATTTAGTTGACACTATACTATTTTCCAGAAACTACCGAATCGACTCTAAAGGAGAATCAAGATGTCTTATGAAAACCGCTGGCAAACCGTAAAAGTAGACGTACAAAACCAAATCGCTTGGGTGGCGCTCAACCGCCCCGAAAAACGCAATGCGATGAGCCCAACCCTCAACCGCGAAATGGCCGATGTATTGGAAACGCTGGAGCAGGATGGCGATGTCGGCGTGGTGGTGATTACCGGCGAAGGCAGCGCGTGGACGGCCGGCATGGATTTGAAAGAATACTTCCGCGAAACCGACGGCCAGCCGGAAATCGCCCAAGAAAAAGCGCGCCGCGAAGCCTGCAAATGGCAGTGGCAAATGCTGCGTTTTTACGCCAAGCCCACCATTGCGATGGTGAACGGCTGGTGCTTCGGCGGCGCATTCTCTCCGCTGGTGGCCTGCGATTTGGCGATTGCCGCCGATGAAGCGGTATTCGGCTTGTCGGAAATCAACTGGGGCATCCCGCCGGGCAATCTGGTCAGCAAAGCAATGGCCGATACCGTCGGCCACCGCCAATCGCTGTACTACATCATGACCGGCGAAACCTTCAACGGCAAACAGGCCGCCGAAATGGGCTTGGTGAACAAGAGCGTGCCGTTGGCCGAGTTGCGCGCGGAAGTGGAAAAACTATGCCACACCCTGCTGGAGAAAAATCCGGTGGTACTGCGCTATGCCAAAAACGGTTTCAAACGCTGCCGCGAGCTGACTTGGGATCAAAACGAAGATTACCTGTATGCCAAGCTCGATCAGGCGCTGTTCCGCGATCCGGAAGGTGGCCGCGCCGAAGGTATGCGCCAATTCTTGGATGAAAAGAGCATCAAACCGGGCTTGCAGACTTATAAACGCTGAATGCCTGTCTGAAAATATCAGGAGAACATCATGAAACGTTTATTGTTAAGCCTGTTTCTTTCGTTCGGCTTGCTGCATACCGCCCCAGCAGTTGCCGCCACCTCGGTGCAAGACGTGAAAGAACCTTCGCTCGAACTGGCCTTCACCATCGATGTCAAAGTAGACAAGCCTTTGCTGGTGGGGCAAGACCAACAGCATGGTCGACGCCAGTTGGTTTCGATTACCGGCGGCAAGGTCAACGGCAAACTGAACGGTGAAGTACTGCCCTACGGCGTGGATAGCCAGATCATACGGCCAAACGGCTTAACCGAATTGGTTGCGCGCTACGCCATTAAGCTGGACGACGGTGCCACTGTTTATATCGACAATGCCGGTATCCGCCGCATCAATGATCCCGAAGCCGCCAAACAGGCCGCGCAAGGCAAAATCGTTGATCCCAAACATGTTTATTTCGCTACCGTTGCTAAGTTTGAAACCTACAGCCCGCAATATAAATGGCTGGAAGAATCGATTTTCATCTGCTATGCGGTGCGGCTACCCGATCGGGTATTGTTGAAATTTTACCAAGTGAAATAAGGCTACCATACGGCATAAACAGCGTTTCATTAAATAATTCAAACAATTAAATCCATCTGAAAACTTATTTTTCAGACAGGCATTCTATTCAGGAGCACCCCATGAACCCAGTACAACTATTCATTAACGGCCAATCCCGCCCCGCTGCCGACGGCGCCACCTTCGAGCGTTTCGGCCCTTTAAGCGGCCAAGCGGTCACTCAGGCCGCAGCCGGTAAAAAAGCGGATGCAGATGCGGCGGTGGAAGCGGCGGCCAAGGCATTTCCGGTGTGGTCGGCGCTGCCGCCGGGCGAAAAGCGCAACCGCTTGCTGAAAGCGGCGGATTTGCTGGCTTCGCGCGCCGAAGCGTTTATCAAAATCGGCATCGAAGAAATGGGTTCCAGCGGTGCTTGGTACGGTTTCAATGTGCATCTGGCGGCCAATATGCTGCGCGATGCCGCCGGTATGGTTACCCAGATTCAGGGCAATGTGATTCCGAGCGACGTGCCGGGGCGCATGGCGATGGCGATGCGCGTGCCTTGCGGCGTGGTGGTCGGCATGGCGCCGTGGAATGCGCCGGTGATTTTGGCCACCCGCGCGCTGGCGATGCCGCTGGCCTGCGGCAATACCGTGGTATTAAAGGCTTCGGAAACCTGCCCGGCCACCCATGAATTGCTGGTAAAAACCTTGCATGAAGCGGGCTTGGGCGAAGGCGTGGTGAACTTGGTCACCCACAGCGCAGAAGATGCGCCGGAAGTGGTATCGGCGCTGATTGCCCATCCGGCGGTGAAACGGGTGAATTTCACCGGTTCCACCCATGTCGGCAAAATCATTGCCAAACAGTGCGCCGAATACTTAAAACCGGTGGTGCTGGAACTGGGCGGCAAAGCGCCGGTGATTGTGTGCGAAGACGCGGATTTGGACGAAGCGGCCAATGCGATTGCCTTCGGCGCGTTTTTCAACCAAGGCCAGATTTGCATGAGCACCGAGCGTGTGTTGGTGAACGAAAAAGTGGCTGATCAATTAATCAGCCGCCTGAAAGCGAAAATCGACGGTTTTGTGACCGGCGACCCGCGCGAGCAGGTGCACATCGCCCATGTGGAAAGCCGCCGCGCTGCCGACCGCATCTTGGCGATGGTGCGCGATGCGGAACAAAAAGGTGCGCGCGCGATTACCGAATACCGTGTAAACGGCACCGCCATCAGCCCGATTCTGCTCGACGGCATTGCGCCGGGCATGGAGTTGTACACCGAAGAATCGTTCGGCCCGGTATGTACCTTAGAGCGGGTGAAAGACGATGAGGAAGCGGTGACCAAAGCCAACGATTCGGTATTCGGCTTGTCGGCAGCGGTGTTCAGCCGCGACATCGGCCGCGCGATGGCTCTGGCGCAACGAATCGAAAGCGGCATCTGCCACATCAATTCGGCCACGGTAGACGACGAAGCACCGATGCCGTTTGGTGGCGTAAAAGACAGCGGCTACGGCCGGTTCGGCTCGCAGGCGTCGATCAACGAATTCACCGAATTGCGTTGGATCACCATGCGTAGCACGCCCAAGCATTACCCGATTTAATCGAACTGCCTTTTCAGACAGGCATTTATATATCAATCAAATAACCGCTCTAAAAAGAGCAATGCCTGTCTGAAAAAATGCTGCAAAGGAGAAACAGCATGACCCAATCCTATCTGGATTATCCCATCCGCCCGGTGAAGCTCGGCGGCCATGAAGTCGACGTGCGCGAAGAAAAAGGCGTGTACTACATCCACCCGCGCGAAGTGTTAGAACCTTATCCCGAAGTGTTGTCGCAGCGTTTGTATGAAAACGCCGAACGCTATCCCGACCGCCTGTTTGTATCCCGCCGCGGTGCCGACGGCCAATGGCAGAGCTACACCTATGCACAAGCACTGGCGGCGGTGCGCAACATCGCCCAGGCGCTGCTGGCTTACGATTTATCGGCCGAACGCCCGCTGATGATTCTTTCCGAAAACTCGCTGGAAACCTTCCTGCTCAATTTCGGCGCCATGGTGGCGGGCAAACCTTACGCCTATGTCGCGCCCGCCTATTCGCTGGTGGCCGAAACGCCCGACAAACTGCGCCACGTAATCGACACGCTCACCCCCGGCATGTTTTTCGCCGGCGACGGCCACGGCTTTCTCAAACATCTGGCCGCCTGCGGGCAAGCCGAGCAGCCGATTATCACCACCACCGGCGAAATCGACGGCCAAGCCTGTCTGAAATTCGATGACTTTTTAAACACCCCGGCCACCGATGCCGTCGAGCAGCGCCACGCACAAATCCGCGCCGACGACATTGCCAAATTTATGTTCACTTCCGGCTCCACTTCACTGCCGAAAGTGGTGCCCACCACCCACAAAATGCTGTGCAGCAACCAGCAAATGCTGCGCCAAACCCTGGCGCAAATGGAAGACGAGCCGCCGGTATTGGTGGACTGGATGAGCTGGCACCACACCTTCGGCGGCAGCCACAATCTGGGCATCGTGCTGTATAACGCCGGCAGTTTCTATATCGACGACGGCCGCCCCACCCCCGACCGTTTCCACGAAACCATCCGCAACCTGAAAGAAATCTCGCCCACCATGTACCTGAACGTACCGGTGGCTTGGGCGGCGTTGGCCAACGCGCTCACCGAAGACGCCCAACTGCGCGAAACCTTTTTTAAACGGGTGAAGCTGCTGTTTTTCGCCGGCGCCGCCCTGTCGCAAGATTTATGGCAGAAGCTTTCCGACATCAGCTACGCCCACTGCGGCGAGCGCATCCGCATCATGGCCGGCCTCGGCATGACCGAAACCTCCCCTTCCTGCACCTTCACCACCGGCCCCACCAATCTCGAAGCAGGCTTTGTCGGCTTTCCCGCCCCCGGTTGCGAAGTGAAGCTGGTACCGGTAGACGGCAAACTCGAACTGCGCGTGCGCGGCCCGCACGTAATGCCCGGCTATTGGCGGCACGACGACGGCCGCGCCAGCTTCGACGAAGAAGGTTTCTATTGCACCGGCGACGCCGTGCGCCTGCACAATCCCGACAATATCGCCGACGGCTTGGTATACGACGGCCGCATCGCCGAAGATTTCAAACTCAACACCGGCACTTTCGTGAACGTCGGCGAGTTGCGCAGCCGCATCCTGATTCACGGCAACGAGTTGATTGAAGACGTGGTGTTGGTAGGCGAAGGCAAAGACGAAATCGGTGCCTTAGTGGTAGCCAAACCCACCGTTACCCGCCGCCTGAGCGGCCTGCCCGATGCCGCTTGGCCGGAAGTATTGCGCCATCCCGCCGTGCAAGCGTGGTTTCAGCACTTTATGGCCGAAATCAACCACGGCTTCGGCGCCAGCTCGAAACGCATCGCCCGCCTGTACCTGATGGAGCGCGCACCCGACCCGAATATCGGCGAGAAAACCGATAAAGGCACGCTCAACCAGCGCCTGCTGCGCAATAACCGCGCCGCCGAAATCACCACCTTATATGGCGAGGATGACGACCCGCTGAGGTTTGTGGCGCCTTAAAAAAGGTTTTCAGACAGGCATTTTCGTTACCCCAACAAGGCATCGTCATACTCGGGCTTTGACCCGAGTATCTCCAACCCTTGTATGAGTGCTCGGGGTAACGTAGCAACCTTGTTCCCTCCCCCGTAGCTCAAAGAGGACAAGATTGACACGCTGCGCTAGTCAATCTAAGCCGGGGAGGGCTAGGGAGAGGGCAAAACGCTTGCTGCGCTGAAATGCTGTTTACTCAAGCTTAAGCAAACCCTTTGAGAAACCAAAAAGATACTCGGGTCTAGCCCGAGCATGGCGGCCATAGCCATTATGGTTCCGATTCACCCTAAACTTTTAAAGCATCGCCGATGCACCCCAGCATTTCACAATTAAAAAACCGCCGCTGCTAAACCCATCCATTCAGCGGTCATAACCATCAAAAGAGGAGAGAAACCATGACTGCTGAAGGCAAAACCATACAAAACAGCGCCAAAATCACGCTGGCGCTGTGTTTCCTGCTGGCTCTGATGGAAGGTTTCGACCTTCAATCGATGGGCGTTGCCGCGCCGATGATGCGCGAGGCGTTCCAGCTTGAACCCAATCAATTAGGCATGGCGTTTTCTGCCGCTACCTTAGGCACCCTGCCCGGCGCGCTGCTGGCCGGCAAACTCGCCGATATGTACGGCCGCAAGCCGATTTTGATTGTGAACACCATTCTTTTCGGCTTAATGAGCGTGTTAACCGCCCATGCCGAATCGTTTCCGCTGCTGTTGGCCGCACGTTTCCTCACCGGCTTAGGCTTGGGCGGCGCACTGCCGATTCTGATTACTATGGCCACCGAAGCGGTAAGCCCGAAATGGCGCGGCACCGCGGTGAGCGTGATGTATTGCGGCGTACCGGCCGGCGGCATTCTCACTTCATTGGTGGCGATTTCGATGGCCAAGCAATTCGGCTGGGAATTGATTTTCTATGTCGGCGGTTTTGCGCCGCTGCTGCTGTTGCCGATTATCTGGTTTTTCCTGCCCGAATCGAAGGCCTATCTGCAAAGCAAGCTGGAAGCGGAACAACAGCGCTTTTCAATTCCGCACATCCTGTTTGGCGAAGGCCGTTTGTTTGGCTCGATTCAGTTGTGGATCAGCTTTTTCTGCACGCTGATTGTGCTGTATGTATTGCTCAACTGGCTGCCGACGCTGTTTGCCAACCAAAACTTCAGCCGCGAAGAAATCAACTACGTGCAAATCGGCTTCAATGTCGG